>Ga0335069_10007117_pt1 | contig 16187 bp, 12 predicted proteins | sample Lox_Sample_11_FD_206714 | JGI IMG/M metagenome (GOLD analysis project Ga0335069, IMG submission 206714) | Soil microbial communities from Loxahatchee National Wildlife Refuge, Florida, United States - Lox_Sample_1.1 | ecosystem: Environmental > Terrestrial > Soil > Wetlands | place: USA... | reverse complement strand
GCTTTGCGCTGGGCGGCGGATGCGAATTGGCGCTCGCCTGCACATTGCGACTGGCGGCTGATGATGCCCGCATGGGGCAGCCAGAGGTCAAACTCGGTGTCATTCCCGGTTATGGCGGGTCCCAGCGACTTCCGCGGCTCGTAGGTCGCGGAGCGGGACTAAAGCTGCTGTTGTCGGGCGCGATCATTGGAGCACAGGAAGCCCTGCGGATCGGGCTCGTCGATGAGGTGGTGCCCGCGGCCGAACTGATGACGAGGGCCGAGGCGCTGGCGATAGAAATCGCGGCAAACGCGCCGCTGGCCATTGCGGAGGTGCTCAAGGTCGTTGATGCGGGACTTGACCTGCCGCTCGGCGCGGCGCTTGAGCTTGAGGCAGAGCGATTTGGACGGCTCTGCGACACGGTCGACAAGGGGGAGGGCACCCGCGCATTTCTCGAGAAGAGACAAGCCGCGTGGAGAGGCGAATAGCTCGGGATTCCGCTAGAACGCGCCGAGCGATGCTAACGCACCCAGTCGATTAGCGGTCAACCAGGCCGGCCATCGTGGACGCGGCATCGTTTGCGAGCGGCAGGCGAACCTCGAGTGCTCCTGTACGGTTGTCCTGCGTGTCGCGAACGGCGAGCCTGATCCAGCTGGCGCCCTGAGGGACTTCAAGTTCCTGCATCGCATGGGCCACGGGTGCCATTTTCGCGCCTGACTGAGCTTCTCCTGAGACGATTCCCTCGTTGAGGATGCTGTTGAGAAGGCGTCCGTCACTGTCATACGCGGCAGCGGCAAATTCGAGAGTCTCGGGCTCGTTGGTATTTGCGACAATCGCTCTTAGCTGGGGATCGATGACTCCGTAGTCGATGAGGTACTTCTGCAATTTCACTGGCGCGGAGGCTTGTTGCGAAGTGCCGTGTTTGCGTGTCCTGAAGTAGGCGGGCGAGTCGGCAAGCTGTTCCATCTGGTCAGATGTGGCCATTCTTGGCTCACCATCTGCCGTGAGGCGAGCGCTGAACAGAAGATCATGGAGCAACGGCGCGCCGTGTTCGATATTCGCATAGAGCGGATCGGCAGCCTTTGCGGCGATGAACCGGGCCTGGGGCGAATCGGCTTTGTGCATCGCCAGCATGGCCTCATCGGAGACTGCATAGTAAAGATTGCGGTACGTGAGGCTGTAGCCCTTTTCCGCCGCTCCTTTCACGGATACTTCAATGCGACGTTCCGAGCCGTCGTCGGTGCGGTCTGTAGGAGCATAGCTCAGGGTATAGAAGCTCTGGCCGGTCTCCACGACCTGCTCGATCACCGCACTGATTTGATTGTTTCCGTGATACGCGCGACCTCCGGTGGACCGGGCAATGTAGTCTTCCTGCGCAGCATCGATGAAGGAAACCGAATAACCGGCGAGGGCGGTCGTCTGGCCGTGGTCGGTTGCCATGCTCTCGGATGATTCAAGAGGGCTGCCGGGGCCAAGTTTGCTGCCGCCTCCGCCTGCTCCGCTGCTTCCGCCGATGCTCTTGATCCCGATGATGTCAGATGGGCCTCCGGCGCTGCTGTGGCCGTGAAATGAGGAGAAGTCGGAACCGGCATCCCCGGCGGGAGATGGACTCCGCTCTTCCCATAAGACAACGCCCTTTACATCGACTGGGGAAATTGCCACCTGGGCGCGCATCATCGCTGCAAAGGCGCTCTTGATGCTGCTGCGGTCGGCGATCTCGCGAGGCCCGCCGTCAGAGACCGGACGATAGACCGGCCCGTAGGGCAATGGGAACTTGCCGGCAAGCCATATCAGACTTTTGCGTCCCGGGATTCCGCGAAGATACTCCGCCATGAACTGCAAATTCGAGACCGCCGCTGTCATGTCCTCACGGCCGTAACTGCGCCCATCGAAAAAGACCTTCGGGATGTGCGGCCCAGGGCCTTTGGCGAGGATGGCAGACCGAAGCAATGCGTGGTCGGAGGTGAAACCCTGAAGAAGGTGGAGTCCGGCGGCGTTGACGAACAACGCGATGCGCGTTCCGGGTTGGGCGTGGCCGACGAATTGGAGTAATTGATCACGAAAGGTGACTTGATCAGCCGGATCGGTGTTGACCATGTCGTAGTAGAGAACATAGAGCGGTCCGCGCTCCGGTACCGACGGAACATTGATGAAGGTGTTTGCGGGCAACGAAGGGATCTCGGGAGGAACGTAGCTTGGAACCGAGCCGTCCTGGAAATCAAATGAAAGGATCTGCTGGGGTTTGCGGTCCTCCTTGACTGTGAAGTCCTCGGGCTTCAATCCGCGAACAGCTTTGCCGGCCCGGTCCAGGACGATGACGTCAACCGGAACCCGCCGAACGTCGAGTCGAAGAACCGGGCCCGACGTCGGTATGGAGTCTTCAGGTTTTGCGCTCTGTGCAGGCTGCTTCTCCCCGGTTGTCTGCGCTTGGGCAGGGCACACGAGGGGCAGAGCAAAAAGTAGCATCGCGAGGCCGGTACGAGATCGAGCCATGATTCCTCCGTCCGCTGCCAGATCTGCGAACCGTGGCTGCAGCTACCCCTCGCAGATCATCCCTGATTGCATTCCCGAATGTTCAAGAACCCGAGGTCCATCAAGATAGATGCGTAGCATCATACTCACGGTAATGGCAATCGCAATCAGAATTGTCAAAGAAATGTCTCAGGAGACAAGAAGAATGTTCCGACCGGGACTGAATGGCAGTCGGTTTACGCTCATGCCCGGGTGCCTTAGCAGAAGAGAGAGAAGGAGTTGCGAGAGATCCCGATGATGGTTGATAGAAACCCGTCCTGCTATGCTGGGTGCGTGAATCGGCACATTCCCACTCATCGATGGGCGGCCAGGCTGCTGGTCCCGGCTCTGTTTTCGAGTTTCGTCCTATCCGCCTGCCACAAGGAAGAGCAGGCCGTGGTGGGGGCGGCAAAGAAGGCGGTTACCGCGGAACAGCAGGCGCAGGCGACGGCCCAGGCAAAGGCGAATGCACGCGAGCAGCAGAGGGCGGCGCTGGCGCGCATTCCGCTTCCCACCAAGAGCCAATATGTTAACGTGCACGAACCTCCAGCCTGGCAAAATCCGTTTCTGTCCGTTGGGGCCGATACGATCGACCTCAGGATCACGCTGGCTGACGCGAATTCCAGCGAGGTTGGCAAAGGGACCATGCTGCGCCCGGAGGCGGCGCGCCGTCAGGAAATCCAGGTACGCCCGGCCGATCTGGCAGAAGCGGTGGTCGCCCTGCCTGAGAGCGCGTGGCGCTATGGCCGCGTGATTGCCATTGCGGAGATTCCAGGATCCGATCCGAAGGACAGGCCGAAGATCCGCCGGAACGTGGAGGCAGCGATTCAGCAGCTCAACGATCTCGGAATCGTGGTCGATGAGTGGCCCACACGTTGAAGCGACCCTGACCGCCGGGCGCTTGAACGGTCGCGTGGCGACAAACCGCTGTAGTATTTCGGCGTGAGCAACTTTCCAGTTTTCGACAATCTCCAGCAGCTTGAGCACGAGCGTTTTGAGGCTCACCGCGAGCTTGAGGCACGTCTCAAGGGCGTGATTCGCGGCGACGTTCTCTTCGATCTGAGTTCGCGGGCGCTCTATGCAGCCGACGCGTCGAACTATCGCCAGTTGCCTGTCGGTGTCATTTTGCCGCGCGACGAAGCCGATGTGGAAGCAGCGATGGAGGCATGCCGCGCCACCGGCGCAGCCGTTCTCCCGCGCGGAGCCGGGACAAGCCTGGCTGGAAACTGCGCCAATGTGGCCGTCGTCTTCGATTTCTCACGCTACATGAACCGGCTGACTTCGGTCGATCCGAACGCGAAACTCGCAACGGTTCAGTCCGGCATTGTGCTCGACCGGCTTCGCGATGCCGCAGAACAGTATCACCTCACTTACGCGCCTGATCCCGCAACGCACTCGCGCTGCACTCTGGGAGGCATGATCGGCAACAACAGTTGTGGTGTACACGGTTTGCTCGGCGGCAAGGTGGTCGACAATGTGGAAACGCTCGATGTTGTTCTCTACGACGGCACGCGCATGACTGTCGGGCGCACGAGCCCCGACCAACTCGACGCACTGATGCGGGGCGGGGGTAGGATCGGGCAGATCTATACGGGGCTCGCCCGGCTGCGCGATCGCTACGGCGACCTGGTGCGGCAAAAGTTTCCGCGGATTCCCCGGCGTGTCTCGGGATATAACCTCGACGAACTGCTGCCGGAGAACGGATTTCATGTTGCTCGCGCCCTGGTTGGGAGTGAAGGCACATGCGCAACGGTGCTGTCGGCCAGGCTGAACCTGACGGCGAGTCCACCGTTCCGCGTGCTCACGGTGCTCGGATTCGGAGACGCCTTTCTGGCAGCCGACGCTGTTCCGCTGGCACTGGAGCACGGGCCGATCGGGCTCGAGGGCTTTGACCATCTTCTTGTCCAGTTCATGCGGCGCAAGGGCCTTGCACTGAAGCAACTCGACCTGTTGCCTCCGGGTGTCGGGTTTCTGCTGGTAGAGATGGGCGCGTGGACAGCCCAAGAAGCGCAGGCCAAGGCAGAGGCACTGGCGCGCGACTGCCAGAGATGGCCCGAATCGCCTGCTGCACACATCTGCACCCCGGCGGAAGCCGCGAGCGTATGGTACGTCCGCGAGTCTGCGCTGGGCGCTGTCGTCTTCGTGCCCGGAGAGCCGAACCGCTGGGAAGGTTGGGAGGACGCGGCTGTGCCGCCCGCACGGCTGGGCGGCTACCTCCGGAGCATCACGAAGCTAATGAGCGAGTATGGCTACACGAGTCCGCTCTACGGTCACTATGGCCAGGGCTGCGTGCACATGCGCATCAACTTTGACTTCAGCAGCGACGCTGGACTGCGCAAGTTCCGCGAGTTTCTCGAACGCGCGACGGATGTGGTCCTTGAGTTCGGTGGGTCTTTGAGCGGTGAACACGGAGACGGACAGGCGCGCGCCGCGCTGCTCCCGAAGATGTTTGGCCCGGAGCTGATGCAGGCGTTCCGCGAGTTCAAGGCGGTCTGGGACCCGGACAACAAGATGAATCCGGGAAAGCTGGTCGATGCGGTGCGCGTTTACGACCCGGTTGAGAATTTGCGACACGGAATCCAGGTGGACTCGGGCGCGCGCAAACTCGAAACGCATTTCGTCTTTGCGCGCGATGGGGGTTCGCTCGAGCACGCGACGGAACGCTGCGTAGGCGTAGGATCATGCCGCAACACGGTTGGTGGGGTCATGTGTCCGAGCTACCGGGCTACAGGGCAGGAACAGCACTCGACCCGCGGGCGGGCGCGCCTGCTGTGGGAGATGCTTGCCGGAGCGCTGAAAGAAGAGGGCTTCAGGAACGAAGCCGTTCATGAGGCGCTCGATCTGTGCCTGAGCTGCAAGGCGTGCAAGACAGAGTGCCCGGTGCAGGTCGACATGGCCGCCTACAAGGCGGAGTTCCTCGCGCAGCGGTACAAAGGGAAGCTGCACCCGCTCCGGCATTACGTTTTTGGATTCGCCGACAAGCTTGCCCAACTTGGTTCAGCCGCTCCGGGTCTGACAAACGCAGTGCTTACGGAGCCCCTGACCAGCCCGATGATCAAAAAGATCGTGGGGATTGCGCAGCAGCGAGAACTCCCGAAGCTCGCCGCGCACTCCTACCAGAGCCTGCGCCGCGCGGGGACGAGGAATGGATCGACTGGCCTGCATCGACCCGTTCTTCTTTGGCCGGATACGTGGAATAACTACTACCATCCGTCGACGCTCGAATCTGCAGAGACAGTGCTCAGCCTGGCGGGATTTCACGTGGAGACGCCTCAGGGGCACATCTGTTGCGGACGACCTCTGTACGACTTTGGATTGCTCGATCACGCCCGTGCGTATCTCGCCAAGGTACTCGACAAGGTGGAAGCGCAGATCGAGGCGGGAGTGCCGTTTGTGTTTCTGGAGCCAAGCTGCGCGAGTGTCTTCAAAGACGAACTGCTGGAGTTCTTCCCGAAGGACCCTCGTGCGCAGCGCCTGAGTGGGCAAGTCTGGCTGCTCGCCGATCTGCTCGCGGCCGAGGCGCCGGAGTGGATTCCCAGCAGGCTTGAAGGCGCACATATTCTGATCCACGGGCACTGCCATCACAAGGCGGTCTTTGGCGGTCCTGCCAATGAGATAGAAGTGCTGCGCAGGGCCGGTGCAAACGTGGAGGCGATCAAGGCGGGATGTTGCGGAATGGCTGGTCCATTCGGATTTGAGGATGACAAGTTCGAGGTGTCAAAGACGATTGCAAAAGATGGCCTGTTGCCGGCAATTGAAGCGGCAGGGCCGATGACGATCGTGGTTGCCGATGGATTCAGTTGTCGTGAACAGATCAGCCAGCTTGGCCACAAGCAGGCGCTGCATTTTGCCGAGGTGCTGGCGCGAAGTTGCACCTGCGGCGAAAGTGGGACATCGCATAGCGAGAAGAGGCATGTGCGGCTTGGAGGGATGAAGGGCCGGATCCATTTGCGCGAAGGGTGGGAAAAACGGATCGATCTCAACGATGATTAAAACTCCAGCGAAATACGTGCGCTACCATAGAAATTCATCATCGAGGTTCACGCATGTTCGTTGTGGTCTGGCAGTTTGAGATCGCCGAGGAGAAGGTTGCTGCATTCGAAGCGGCCTACGGGCCTGAAGGCGACTGGGCGAAGCTTTTTCGTAGTTCGCCCGAATATCTGGGCACGGAGCTCCTCCGCGATGCCTACATCTCGGGCTCCTATCTGACGATCGACCGGTGGGCGAGCGAAGAGGCGTTTCGGGCGTTCCGCAAAGACCATGATGGAGAATACGAAACGCTCGATCGGACCTGCGATGCCCTGACGAGCCGTGAGACGCGTGTGGGGGCCTATACAGTGTAGGGAATCTCGACAGGTGCTCCCAAGGGTTCGTGGCACAGGTACCAACTTTCTCCATATCTTCGCCATTTTGTCCTGTTTTTGAGTGTGCCGTCCTGCTACAATCCGAACGAAATCCAATCTAGCCGCAGCGTGTTTCTGTCGTTCCCAACAAGCCGCGCCAAGGCGAGTATTTACTGAGGAGCTTGACCGATGGCAATCGCCGACGAGCGCGCCAAAGCTGTAGAGCTAGCACTTTCGCAGATTGAAAAGCAGTTTGGAAAAGGGTCGATTGTCCGCCTCGGATCGAGAGAGGCGCTTTTGCCGATTTCGGTCATTTCGACCGGATCGATCAGCTTTGATTCAGCGCTGGGGGTGGGTGGGATCCCCCGAGGCCGGGTGATCGAGGTTTTCGGGCCTGAGTCGTCGGGCAAGACCACGATTACGCTGCAGATCATTGCCGAGGCACAGCGGCTGGGTGGACTCGCAGCGTTTGTGGATGCCGAGCACGCGCTTGATCCGGGCTATGCCAAGAAACTCGGCGTAGACGTGGACAACCTGCTGGTTTCGCAGCCGGACAGCGGCGAGCAGGCATTGGAGATTACCGAGGCGCTGGTGCGGTCGGGCGCGATCGATGTGCTGGTGGTTGACTCGGTGGCGGCCCTGGTGCCCAAAGCTGAGTTGGACGGCGAGATGGGCGATTCGCACGTGGGGCTGCAGGCGCGGCTGATGTCGCAGGCGCTGCGCAAGCTGACGGGCACGGTTTCGAAGTCGCGCACAGCGCTGATTTTCATCAACCAGATCCGCGAGAAGATCGGGGTCATGTTCGGCAATCCGGAGACGACCACGGGCGGGCGCGCACTCAAGTTTTATTCCTCGGTTCGCGTAGACATCCGGCGCATTGCAGCCATCAAGGAAGGCGATGCCGTAACCGGCAACCGGACCAAGGTCAAAATCGTCAAGAACAAGGTAGCAGCGCCTTTCCGCGAGGCCGAGTTCGACATCCTCTATGGAGAAGGCATCAGCCGGGAGGGCGACGTGCTCGACCTGGCGGTGGCGAACAACATCGTCGAGAAGTCGGGCGCGTGGTACAGCTATGCCGGCGAACGCATCGGCCAAGGCCGCGAGAATGCCCGCAGCTTCCTCAAGGAGAACAAGGACATCTTTGCGAAGCTGGATGCCGAGTTGCGCAAAAAGCTGAATATCGGCGCGGCGAAGGCCGAGGTGCCCGAAGTGCCGGCCGCGGGTCCTTCCGAAGCGAGAGAAGCGGTGAAGGCGCGCCGGGCATAGGAACCGGGAGCAGGCTCTGCTCGTAGATTCCCGAGAGGCGGCCTTGCTTCCCCATCACCTTTTCGTATTTCGTCCCTCGTTCGGGTGCAAGAGATCAGGGCAGGGATATTGTGACCCCTGCTCCGCGCTTGGTAAGCGAATGACCACAATCAGGCGAGTGGCAGCGCAGTATCTCTCCCGTTTGACTATCGGTAGGCTTGCGCGGCCCTGCGCAAGCATGCTCGTCTTCGCCCTGTTTTCCTGTCTCCCGATTCAAGGGATATTCTCGCAAGCTGTCCCGGCAGAGAGTCCGGGCACCCAAGGTGTGAGAGGAGTCCTCACGCTGGAGGGGGTGTGGCGATTCCAACAGGGCGACAACCCGATGTGGGCCGATCCCGCTTATGACGATAAGGACTGGGCAAAGGTCACGCTTGGAAAGACGCTTGCGGAACAGGGGATCGTGCCCGATTACGGGTATAGCTGGTACCGGTTGAAGGTGACGCCGCAAGAGCTTGCGGGGCTGGGGAATGTCGCCGGACAGGGGCCGCTTTATCTGCTCGCGACGGGCAACAGCTTTGGTCAACTCCTGGTCTACGTGAACGGTGTGCAGCTGGGCCGCACGCATGGCATGGCAGAGCCGCCGTCGGAGTATCAGTCCGCACCGTTTGCCGTGCAGCTTCCAGACGACGGGAAGGCGCCGGTAACGCTCGCCATTCGGGTCTGGGCGGGCCCCGCGACAACAATCCGAAATGGCCTTCTCGGAAAGGTCGAACTTGGCAGTCGCAAGGACATCGCGGAGAGGCTTGCGATGGCCACGAGCCATGCATGGAACGAGCACGCAATCGCCACGATGGCATTGACGGCCCTCTTTCTGATTGTGGCCCTTCTCGGCGCAGCACTCTACATCGCACAGCGCCACCACCCCGAGTATCTATGGCTGGCTCTACTGTGCCTTTCGGTTGCAGCAGGGGAGGCTTGCGGAGCGGCGTTTGGCCTCGGGCGAATCTCCTTCCCGCTCTATCGGCTGTTCATCGCCTTTGCGGGCCGGATCTTCATGGTGGTAACACTCGAATTTGTGCTTCGCTTCACGGGAAGCACGTCGCGCAAGGCTGTTCGAAGTGTCCAGATCGCTGTATTGCTGCTGCCCTTTCTCTATCTAATCCCGTTTGAGCGAATCTACGATGTTCTTTCCGTCACGGCGCAAATCGTCTTCTGTGCTCTTGTCTGCACCCTGCTCTTCCGATCCTGGCGTCTGGGGCGGGGAGAGGCCGGGGTCATGCTGGTGCCGTTCTTTCTTGCCGCCACAGCCGATTCGGTCGACACGGTGCTCGATTACGCGGCCAGCAGGCATTGGGTCCCGGAGCGATTCGCTGCACACAGTTTTCATTTCGGCCCCATCGCGTACGGAACCAGCGCAGTCGCCTTCCTGATCTTTCTCAGCAGCCTTGTGGCGGTGATTTTGTACCGGTTTATTCGCGTAAGCCAGGAAGAACAGCGTTCGACCGCTGAGATTGCGGCGGCGCGCAGCGTGCAGGCGTTGCTCATCCCGACCCAGCTCCCGTCGAACAAGAACTTCATGCTGGAGAGCGCATATCTGCCGGTCAACGGTGTGGGTGGAGACTTCTTTCAGGTCCTTCCGCTCAAAGACGACTCTCTGCTCATTGTGGTCGGCGATGTGAGCGGGAAGGGCCTGCAGGCCGCGATGAACTCGAGCACCCTTGTCGGCGCTCTGCGGAACGAGTTGTCGCACGATCCTGCGACGGTGCTCGCTCATTTGAACCGGGTCCTGATCGGAGCGATATCGACACCGGGGGCTGTTCCGGATCTGGATTGCGCACCGTGCTACGCGACGTGCCTCTGTGCGCGTATCTATCCGGACGGCACAACGACTATCGCCAACGCCGGACACCTGAACCCGTACCGCGACGGGCGTGAGTTGCAACTTGTGCCAAGCCTGCCCCTCGGGGTCATCGCGGATTCGGAGTATGAGCAGACGTCTTTTCGACTGAACAGGGGCGACAGACTTGTCTTTCTCTCCGACGGGGTCGTGGAAGCGACGAATACCGAGGGTGAGCTTTTCGGCTTTGAGCGGACCCAGCAGGTCAGTCATGAACCAGCGCGATACATTGCCCAGACCGCACAGCGGTTCGGTCAGACCGACGATATTACTGTGTTGTCGGTCTACGTGGCTTCGCGGGCCGCCGAACACAACAGCGAAGATGTTCTATACACGAGTTGAATACCTGAGAGATGACTCGATGCATTCTTCAGCCCGAATTTGCTCCGGTCATGCCGTAGAATCGCAAATGAGTTGCCCCCATGAGCGTGAAAGCCCTCTATCCCGGCACCTTTGATCCACCCACCAACGGACACATCGACCTGATCCAGCGCGGGTCAAAGCTCTTCGAGCATCTGACGGTGGCAGTCCTGAAAAACCCAATCAAGAATCCGCTCTTCACGGTCGAAGAGCGGGTCGAGATGTTGACCGAATCCACCGCCGCGCTGGGGAATGTGTCGGTGGCGACGTTTGACGGGTTGATGGTCGACTTTGCGCGTCAACTGGGCGCGACGGCGGTGCTGCGCGGGATAAGGGCAATCTCGGATTACGAGCATGAATTCCAGATGGCGCTCATGAACCGGCGCCTGGCGCCGGAGATTGAGACCGTGTTTTTGCAACCCGCGGGCCGCTACTCGTTTGTCAGTTCGCGAATGCTCAAAGAGGTGTTCAGCTTCGGCGGCGAGGTAGCTGGCCTGGTTCCGCCCAACGTGCTTAAACGGCTGCGAAATAGAATTGTGGCAAGCTGAGCCACGGAAGCGCCCTGGCAGCGCGGGAGGCGCAGTTGTCTGAGTTCATTAGCCTGAAACCTGACTCCATCCACAGGGAGATCAGAGACACGTTGTTTGGTGACCTGTCACTGGCGAAGCTGGTGCAGGCGCCCCCCGGCGCCCAACTGGCCGAGCCGTGGAATTCGTTTGCGCAGGCGAGGAGACTGATCGAATCGGACAACCAGGACGAAGCGAAGCGGGTTCTTCATCAGATTCTGAGGATGCCCCACCTGGAGACCCGTGTCTGCCTTCAGGCCTGGCACTCTCTTCGAGAACTGGGAGAGGTTCCTCCGCGGGAGAGCCAAAAGACAGTGCTCGGAGTGGTGGTTGAGGTGGGGATGCGCAAAGGGCTCGACCTCGTGGCCGCCTATGCCGATCATCGCGCCCGCTATTTCATCTTCAGCGGCGGAGGCATCCTCTGGGAGAGGCAGGATGATTCGTTCGACGGCTTGATCGATGAGATCCTGAATGCGGGATCGGCCGTCGTCCAGGTCATTCAGGCATGGCGGCAAAGCCGGCCGCCCGAACCCACCAAGGGAAATGTGCGCATTAACGTGCTGACGCCGAGCGGGCTCCACCTCGGGCAGGGCCCAACCGAAACCCTCAAGCGGGATCCGATGGGCGGCCCGATTCTTTCGGGAGCCTTCAGCCTCGCCCAGAGACTTATCGGATTGACAAAGACCGAGAAGCCATTCGATTCAATCTGGTCGTGAGGGCCGAGCCGCGAATGCCTGGATCCTGCGTTCCTGCGGGATTCTGAAAACAGCGTGTATTGCGGCGGTCACGAAGTCTGTAAGATAGAAATACTATGACCGTTGCTGCTCCTTCGAAGGTTTTTGCTGACCGAATCGGCCGTATTGAAGTCTCTGCAACCATGGCTGTTGCAGCAGAAGCTGCCAAGCTGCGCGCGCAGGGCGCAAACCTGGTTGATTTTGGGGCAGGGGAGCCCCATTTTGCCACTCCGCGCCACATCAAAGACGCGGCGATCTCGGCCATCGAGGCAAACTTCACGCGCTACACGGTGGTCCCCGGCATTCCCGATGTGCGCAAGGCAATCGTGGAGCGGCATGCGTGCGACTTTGGCTCGGACTACACGGTTGACGAGGCAATCTTCACGACCGGCGGCAAGCTTGCGCTGTTCAATACCATTCAGGTGCTGGTAGATCACGGCGACGAGGTAATCCTGCCGGTCCCCTACTGGGTCAGCTTCAAAGACATCATTCAATATGCGGGCGGAAAGGTCATCTTCCTCGAGACGAATGAGGCGGAAAACTTCCGTATCACCGCCGATGCCATCGAGAAGGCCATCACGCCGCGCACGAAGGCGATCATTCTCAACTCGCCATCGAACCCGGCTGGTTCAGTGGTTTCGGCAGAGGACCTCGAACGGATTGTGCAGCTGGCCCACGAGCGGGGCATTTTCCTGCTTCTGGACGAGTGCTATGTCTACCTGAACTATGCCGGCAAGGCAGTGTCAGGCGGGTCGTTTAGCTGGGCCAAGGAACATCTGGTCGTGCTTGGGTCACTCTCCAAGACCTATTCGATGACCGGATGGCGCGCCGGCTACGCCCTTGCTCCGAAGCCGGTGGCGGCGAATCTGAGCAAACTCCAGTCGCAGTCAACTTCGAATGCCACAAGTTTTGTGCAAAAGGCAGCGATTGCGGCGTTGGCTGGTCCGCAGGATTGTGTCGCCGAGTTTCGCGCCGAGTTCATCGATCTGCGCGACTACATGCTGGCCAAACTGGCAGAGATCCCGGGCGTGACATGCACGAAGCCTGAGGGCGCATTCTACGTCTACCCGAACATCTCAGCCTTCCTCGGCAAGGGCGGCATCCGCTCGGCAACGGAGTTGGCCACCCGGCTGCTTCACGAGGCGCATGTTGTCACCGTGCCCGGCGAGGCGTTCGGAACGAGAGAACACATCCGCATCTCTTATCCCGTGACGAAAGCGAACATCGACGAAGGGATAAAGCGCATGGCTGAGTTCCTCAACCACCTGGGATAGGAGTATATTCTCCAGTTCCCGTTCTTGCTGTTGGGTTGGATCTGAACCTCCATATACGGTCATTGTGGCTGCGTCTGGAGGAGGATGCGCAGCGTCTCAAAAAGTGTGACGCGTCACTGTGCAAACCCAGCCTCAGTCGGGTAGGATGTGACTTCCATGGCGAACCCAGTTGATTTCCGTCCGGTGATTCTTGCAGGCGGCAGCGGAACCAGATTCTGGCCGCGTTCCCGGCGCGCCAGGGCCAAGCAGGTGCTGGCGCTTGACGGCGAGCGCTCCATGATTCAGCAGACCGTGGAGAGGCTTAAGCCGCTTGCCGCGACGGACAAGACCTGGGTGATCACGAACGAGTTTCTCGCTCAAGAGATTGCAGATCAGTTAAAGGGCGTTCCTGCTGGGCAGATCATCCAGGAGCCGGTGGCACGGAATACGGCGCCGGCGTGCGGACTGGCCGCGTTTCTGATTGAACGGCAGAATCCATCGGCTGTTCTTGGGGTGTTTCCTTCAGATCACGTAATCGCCGATGAGCCGCGATTCCTGAAGGCGCTTCAGAAGGGGATTGCGCTGGCCGCTGCAGGAGAGAACATGGTGGTGCTGGGAATCGAGCCCACCAGGCCCGAGACTGGCTACGGTTACATCGAGACCGGAGATGAGGCAGAGGGCGAGAACGCTGTACACGTTCGCCGATTCACCGAAAAGCCGAACCTGAACCGCGCCCAGGAATTCGTCGCCGCTGGAAACTACTACTGGAACTCCGGCATGTTCCTCTGGTCGGCGCGCACGCTGGCAAACGCCGTGCGCGAGCATCTTCCCGAGAGCGCTCCGATGCTCGAGAAGATTGCCGCAGCTTATGGCACACCGAAGTTTGAGGAAGTGTTTCGCGAGTACTACCCGAAATGCGAGAACATCTCGGTTGACTATGCGATTCTCGAGCCGCGCTCGGCCAAAGGCGAGCACCTTTCCAATCTCTACTGCGTGCCGGCCGAATTCAGCTGGAACGACCTCGGATCGTGGGCGTCGCTGTATGAGTACCAGGTGGAGACCAGGCTGCGCGGCGACGGCGACGGGAACGTGGCCGAATCCGACGGCCACCTCACCTTCGAGGCGGGCAATAACTACATCTACAGCCCGAAGAAGTTCGTAGCGCTCGTCGGCGTCGAGAACCTCGTGATTGTCGATACCGAAGATGCGCTGCTGATCGCGCACCGCGACCACTCGCAGGACGTTGGCAAGGTCGTCAAAGAGCTGGGGCTTTCCGGACGAGACGAGCTGATCTGAGAAAAAGAATGCCCCATCCGCAAATCAAGTTTGGAACCGATGGTTGGCGTGGTGTGATCGCCGACGATTTTACGTTTGCTAACGTGCGCACCGCCGCCGAGGCAATCGCGACCTACATTCACGCGCAGGAAGATCCCACAAAGGGTTTGTGCATCGGCTACGACACGCGCTTTGGATCGAAGGCGTTTGCGCGGGCCTGTGCAGAAGTTGTGGCCGCGACGGGCATCCGCGTGGCGCTGGCCAGCGCCATCACGCCGACGCCGGCGTTGAGCTTTGGCGTTCGCGAGCGCGGTGCAGCCGGCGGCATCATGATCACGTCCTCGCACAATCCGCCGCAGTGGAACGGCGTGAAGTACAAGGCCTGGTATGGGGGCTCTGGCAAGCCATCGATTATGACTGCGATTGAGTCGTACCTTGGCCAGCCGGTGAACAAGGCCGCTCAGCCTGCCGTGATCGAGGAAGTCGATTTTCTGCCGCCCTATTTGAAGGCCATCGAGAGCTTCGCTGACCTTGACCTGATCTCGAAGGCGGGAATGAAGTTTGCCATCGACTCCATGTATGGCGCCGGCCAGACGATCCTCTCGAAGATCTTCACGCGGCTCGGCGTGGATCATGTGCAGATTCGCGGCAACCCCGACCCGTTGTTTCCGGGAATCAATCCCGAGCCGATCGAACCGCATATTCGCGCGCTGGGCGAAGCGACGGTTGCGCACAAGTGCGACGCGGGCCTCTGCACCGACGGCGACGCGGACCGCATCGGCGCGACCGATGAGCATGGCGAGTTTGTCGATCCGCACAAGATCTTCTCCGTGCTGTTGAGCTGGGTGTTGCGGCGCAAGGGCTGGCCGGGCGCGGTCACGCGCGCGTTCAACACGACGAAGATGCTCGATCGCATCGCGGCAAAGTATGGGCGCGAACTCATCGAACACGGCATCGGCTTCAAGTTTGTGTGCGACTACATGCTGGAGCGCGAGATCGTGATGGGCGGCGAGGAGTCAGGCGGCATCGGCTTTCAGCGCCACCTGCCGGAGCGCGATGGACTGCTCAACGCACTTCTCCTGGCTAATGTCATGGCCGAAGAGAAGAAGACGCTGGGCCGGCTCGTGGCCGATCTGCAGGCCGAGTACGGCGAGCACCAGTACGGGCGCGTCGATCTGCACATTCCCGACGATATGAAGATGGCTGCAATCGCCCGCGCCAAGGCACTCAAGCCCGGCGATCCCGCGATTGCCGGGATGCCCGTGCTGCGCCAGGAGACACTCGACGGCGTGAAGTTCTTCCTCGACAATCCGGAGGCGAAGACAAAGCCGAATGCAGCAGAGACCTGGATCCTGTTCCGGGCAAGTGGAACGGAGCCCCTGTTGCGGATTTACACCGAGTCAACGTCGAAGCAGGCGGTGACAAAGCTGCTTGAGTCGGGTCGCGCGTTTGCTCTGAACTCTGATCACTGACCCCTGATTCCCGCTCCGGAGGAGCCATGTTCATTCACATCTTCGGATTTCGCTGGAAGCCGGAGGCGACGGACACAGACAAGGCGCGCGCCGCCGAGGAGATTCTTGCGTTTCGCGGAACGATTCCGGGGCTCGTCGAAGTCAGCGTTGGACCGAACGTGTCTCCTCGCGGAAAGGGATACACGTTTGCCGGGCTGATGAAGTTCACCGACAAGGCCGCTTGCGATGCCTACTCGACGCATCAGGCGCACCTGGCGCTGCTCGAGTGGCTGGTGCCGCTGATCGAGGCGGTGGAACTGGATTTCGAAGCGTAAATCTCGACGAAAGCAGAACGGACTTCGGACCGCCTTCCCGATGCGGACAGTGTGCACGAATTGGCTCGCATATTCTTTATCTTGACAATTATATTGTGTATACACAATATAATGTCATGCAGGAAAACAAGCCCAAGGCTGGGCCTCCGGGAGAAAGCGGGCTCTTCAACCGTATTGCTGCGCTGCGGGCGGAGCGCGGCGTGAGCCGTCAGGCTCTGGCCGACGCCGTCGGAGTGAA
>Ga0335069_10007115_pt1 | contig 16190 bp, 17 predicted proteins | sample Lox_Sample_11_FD_206714 | JGI IMG/M metagenome (GOLD analysis project Ga0335069, IMG submission 206714) | Soil microbial communities from Loxahatchee National Wildlife Refuge, Florida, United States - Lox_Sample_1.1 | ecosystem: Environmental > Terrestrial > Soil > Wetlands | place: USA... | reverse complement strand
AAGCGATGTGAACCTCAGGTCACCCTTGGCGCCCAGTTCCACGTCCTGCGCCTTGGTGGTGACGTTGCCACCCGGATCGGTGTCAATTACGTCGTCGGCCTCGTACTGCTTCACTGCCGCCGCTTCGTCCTTAACAGAAGCTTGCGCGAAGTCGTGTTCCAGTTTCTTGATTTCGTCCGCGACTTTACCGGCGGAAGACGTTTTTTGCGCCGAAAGTGAGAGGGTCAGAAAACAAATCACGCTGAGCGCAAGAATCTTCTTCATAGTGCCTCCTGTTGGCGAGAAATTGTAGTGACAGCGTTGGGCTGATGTCGAATGTCGCCCCTGACGGGACTCGGTGATAGAGAGCGACGCCAAGCCCGGATCTTACGATCCGGGCTATGGAATGGCGTCCGCTTCGCGGACTTACGCGGACAGAGTGTCCGCCTTACCGTTTTCTTTCTGCTTGCGTTTGCGTTTGCGCAGCTCGCCGACGGAGTACAGCGATCCGCGGCAATGTTTTGCCTTGCAGTGGCAGTGGGCGGGATCGTTCTCGGCTCCATCGAAGAGGTTGTAGTCGTAGGTTAGCTCCTCTCCCGGACGGATGTCGCGAATGGCGATGATCCAGATCTTGCCCTTTATTTCGTCGGTCTCGCAGTTGGGGTCGCAGGAATGATTGATGAAAGCGGCAATGCCGTGACCATCAATGACGTCGCCGTTCTTGCCGACCGAGAACAGGTAGGTGATGTCGCGGTTCTCGTAAATCTTGTCGCCCTCTTCCTTGCTGATGATCGGCCCGGTGTATTCGACGACCTTGGTGCGCCGCTTGATGGGTGCGGTGGTGAACACGCCTGCGGCGTGCACGTCAGATGAACGAACGATCAGTCCCATTCTTCCCCACGAAAACTAGAATTCTTCGCAGCCGTGTTCGGCCTTATGCTTTTGAATCGCTTGCGCCAACCGCTCGAGCTTGCGCTTGAGGAGAGGCTCGTAATCGCTTTTGCCCGGCGGATGCGTGCCCCGCGTCATATGCGACATGGAACGGGCGATGGCTTTCTGATGCGCGAGCTTGGTGTTCAATTCCTTCGCCTCGGCACGGAGAGCGGCTAACTCGCGGCATGTCATGCGGAGAGTATAGAGGAGTCAGTAGGCGGGAGTCAGCTAGGGATGCGCGGCGCGGCGAAGGCGATCGAGGACGGCTTCCCATTCCGGCAGGTGCGGCGGGTGCTCAACGGCGATCCAGTCGAAGTGCTGGGCGTCGAGATCGTGGAGCGTCTGGTAGAGAGCCGCAGCGTAGGCATCGGCGACGGCAGGCATGTAGACGACTTGAACGTCGGCCGAAGCAGGCTTGTGCTGGATCTGGAGATAGGCGCCGCGTCCGCCTTGGGGGACTTCACCGTGCTTGGAGAGCAGCAGGCGTGTGCGCGGGCTGTAGTGTTTGGGGTGCTGTCCGGGGGAGGCGTGGGGGCCTTCGGTGTGTTTTGTGAGCACCTCGATCGGGCCTATTACGTTTTCGATCTGCGTGCGGGAGATCCCGCCCGGCCGTAACAGAGTGGGACGTTCAGTCGCCAGCGAAAGAACAGTAGATTCAATGCCGACGCTGCACGGACCGCCGTCGAGGATGAAACCCACGCGATCGCCCAGGCTGCGACGGACGTGTTCGGCGGTGGTAGGCGAAAGCTCCGTAAAGCGATTCGCGCTGGGTGCGGCAAGAGGAAGATCGCATTCCTTGATCAGCGCCAGCGCAAGCGGGTGAGCGGGCATGCGAACGCCGACGGTGGGTAGTCCGGCGGTGACCAGGTCGGGGACTGCGGGCTTCTTCGGTAACACCAACGTTAGCGGTCCCGGCCAGAATTTTTGCGTCAACTCGTGCGCTCGATCCGGCCATCCGGCGACGACACGCGGCAACATCTCCTCGCAGGCAACATGGACGATGAGAGGACTCGTCAGCGGACGGCCCTTGGCTTCGAAGATTCTCTTCACGGCTTCCGCATCGAGGGCGTTGGCACCCAAGCCGTAAACGGTCTCGGTAGGAAAGGCGACGAGGCGTCGAGCACGGAGGAGGGAAGCCGCGTGGCGGAGATCGGAGGACGAGATGGAGAGGGAGGTCAAAGTGAAGAGCGTAAAGGGTAAGGGGTAAAGTCAAACCAAAAGTCAAACGCCGCGGACTCGAGTGTCCGCTCTACACAAACGAAGTATAAAATGCCGCGCATGAGAAAGTTTACTCTTGTTTCTCTGCTGCTATTTGCCGCCGCTGTATTCGCGCAAACTGTTCCTTCGTCTAAACCATTTGTCGTAGAGTACTACTACAAGGTGAAATGGGGACATCAGCAGGAGTTTCTCGACCTGTTCAAGAAAAATCATTACCCGCTCCTGAAGCGACAGATCGAAATGGGACGCATGACGTCGGTGAAGATGGACGCGCCCCGGTATCACAACACGGAGGACGGCCGCTGGGACTATCGAGTCACCATCGTCTTCAAAGATGCCGCTGCGGTTTTCGGCGATTTCGACGAGAAGGCGCTGATCAAGCAGATGTATCCCGACCAGGAGACGTATAAGCGCGAGGAACAACGAAGGTTCGAGATTCTCGATGCCCATTGGGACCTGCCCCTGGTGGCGGTGGACCTGGAGGCGAAACCGTAACTTCCTGCATGGTGCGGGGTTAAGGTGGGCGGGCCTAAGACAAAGCCGTCCGATTTATGGGCCATGCAACCGATACGTTTTTGCGGCTTTTGGGTTTATATCCAGAGAAGCGCGCATAATAAAGTAGTCAACAACGGTCGCTCCTCATCCAATCAGAGTAGCTGTTGCTACAGGAGAAAAGTATGAAGGCGAAGAGTTCGCTGATTGTTTCGTTGGGAATTCTGCTGGTGGTGCTGGCGATGGCGGTGGGGTGCTCGAAGAGCGGCTCCAACGACGCGCAGATCATGGGCCAGATCATGAGCAACATCCAGGCGGACTCCGGCATACAGACGAAGGCGATCGCGATCCAGTCGACCAACGGAGTTGTTACCCTGTCGGGATCGGTCGCGAGTGACGCGGAGCGCCAGTCGGCGGCCGCTGACGCGGGCAAGGTTGAAGGCGTAAAGACGGTGATCAACAATCTGACTGTGGCCAATGCGGTGGCCACACCTGCGCCCGCGGTTCAACCCGAAGAGCAGCCTGCGCCGAAGCCGGAGCCGGTGAAAAGCTCGGCTCGGCATCATGAGTCACGTTCGCACGCGCGCGACGACGCGAATTCGTACACTCCTCCGCCGAGCAACCAGGTAGCGCAGAATACGCCGCCTCCGACGCCGGTGAACGTTCCTGTGACACCGCCGCCACCACCGAAGCCGTTGACGCTGACGATACCTGAAGGCACGCAGATCTCGATTCGATTGATCGATCCCCTCGACAGCGAAAAGAACCAGGTGGGTGATCGTTTCCGCGCGACGATTGGACATTCCATTTACGTTGGCGACCAGGTAGCCGTGCCGATTGGTGCGGATGTTGAGGGGCGCGTGATCGACGTGAAGGGCTCAACTCACTTTAGCGGCAAGTCAGAACTGGCCGTGGAACTGACGAACCTTTCGATGGGTGGCAAGAACTACGAACTGCGGACGGAAGAGTTCCGTCGCGAAGGCGCGGCGCGCGGCAAGAACACTGCTGAGAAGGTTGGCGGTGGTGCTGCGGTGGGTGCGATCCTGGGTGGCATTATCGGCGGAGGCAAGGGCGCGGCGATTGGAGCCGCAGCGGGTGCCGGAGCCGGTGGTGGCGTGAACGCGGCCACTAAGGGCCAGAAGATTCAGCTGCCCACCGAGTCGGTGTTGAATTTCCATCTTGCCAACCAGTTGACGGTTACGCCTCCAAAGCCGGGCGAGCACAGCGGCAGCAACGACCGGCCGGTGTTGACCGATCGCAGCCGCCAGGATAACAACAATAATTACAGTGACAGCAACTACGACAACAGCACCGATCGTCCCGTGCTGACGCCGCGCCCGAAGACCGATGACAATAACAACAACAATAACTACAACGACAGCCAGCCGAACTAAGCTGCGAAAGTGAGCCACCACGGCGGCCTTCGGGCCGCCGTTTGCTGTCTTGTGTGACCAAGAGACATGTCCTGATTCCTACCAACGTTTAACTTCTGAGATACAGTTGGTTACTTTTTCCCTAGCGTAAAAAACCGACTCGAATCACACTCACCTCAATCTTGAAGGGTGAGGGGTTTATGTCAAAGATTCGAACGAGGGCAGTATTTGCCCTTGCTCTCCTGGGATTCCTGGCCTGCGCAAGCGGCAATTCGCTGGCGCAAGAAGCGGTGAGTCCCGATGTCGCGGCGCTGCTGAAGCGCATCGACGAACTCGAACAACGCGTGAAAACACTGGAGGCGGAGAAGGCTCCGGCCGCGGCGCCAGCTCCGGTTCCAGCAAATACACTCACAGCGACTTCAACGGGCTCTTCTGGCGCGTCGCCAAGCTCATCTTCGATGGCCGGAATGGCCGGTATGGACTCGATGAGCGGCATGGCGATGCCCGAGCATCGTTTCGGCCACATGACGGTACAGGGTTTCGCGGACGTCGGCTGGGCGGGCACTGACCAGGCGCACAACTCCAACAACTCGTTCTACCTCGGACAGATGAACCTGTTCATCACGTCGCGGTTGTCGGACACGAGCGGCATCATCGCGGAAACGGTATTCGAATCTGACGACAAGAACGCGTACGGTGTTGAGCTGGAACGCCTGCTCTACAACTTCGCTCCCAACGATTACTTCAACATGTCAGTTGGGCGTTACCATACGTCGATTGGTTACTACAACACGGCGTATCACCACAGCACGTGGATGCAGACCGCGTTCGATCGTCCGATGCTGTTTGACTTCGAAGACGACGGCGGGATATTGCCGATTCATAACGTCGGCGTTTCGATTAACGGCAAAGTTCCGTCAGGAAGCCTAGGACTGCATTACATCGCCGAGCTCGGCAACGGGCGCACATCGCGAAGCCTGCTGAATGAGCCGGTGCAGAACAAGATTGATGAGAACAACCGCAAGTCGACGAATTTTGGATTCTTCGTTCGCCCGCAGAGGTTGCGGGGCGTGCAGGCGGGCTTCAGTTGGTATAACGACCGACTTATGCCGGATGGACTGCCGCGCATCGCGGAGAACATTTACTCGGCACACGCGATTTACCAGAATCCGCGGTTTGAGTTCCTGAACGAGCTGGTACTGGTCAGGCACACGCCGGATGGCGGACGAACCTTCAACACCCCGGGCTGGTACACACAAATTTCGCCGCAGCTTCATTATGTGCGGCCTTACTTCCGCTATCAGTACATCAACGCAAACGCCAATGAACCAATCTACCAGGACGTGGGGCTGAATCATGGTCCGTCGTTCGGGTTACGGTTTAACGTGAGCGAGTTTGCAGCGTTCAAGGTGCAGTACGACCGCGGCATGTATCGCAATCAATCGGCTACGAACGGTATTGGCACGCAGCTGTCGTTTGCGTTCTGAGGTGGATGATGAAAAAACTGATTCTAACCTTTCTCACAGTCGGCCTCGGCACCCTGGCGTGCTCGCAGAACGTCACGCCGGCGATGAAGATGAGTGGTGACCTGGCTGTCGTGGTAAATACCAAGAACGCCACCACCGAGATTTCCAGCTCCGAGTTGAGCTCGCTGCTGACAGGTGAAAAGCGCTTCTGGGGCGGCAAAGCACCGGTGCAGTTGGTGCTGTTGCAGCCTGGGACGCATGAACTCGATTCGCCGGTCGAAAAATTGCTGAAGATGAAACCGCAGGACTTCAAGGAGTATTGGAAGTCGAAGGTATTCCGCGGCGAAGCCCATTCGGAGCCGACCTATGTGCCATCCAGTGGCATGGCGGCGCAGTTCAGCCGTGACCTCGCCGGAGCACTCACGATGCTGGTGGCGCGCGATCTGCCGCCGGACGCAAAGGTGCTAAAGGTGGATGGCAAATACCCGGGGGAGCCGGGATATCCATTGCGTTAGTTGGTGTTGTGTTTGCGTGTACGGGCGGCCTGCGGGCCGCCGCTTTCCCTTTCTCCCCGCGATTCCACAATCCGTCCCGGATGTTGATTTTATTCAAGACGCAGGCTGCGAGAACTTGCATGATGGTGCGCCGGGAGGCACCATGAGAATGGGAAAGCTACTTGCATTGGTATTGATGATTGCGGCTGTGAGCCAGGCGCAGAACGCGCCGACACGTAAAGTCGTAGTCGCCATGGTTTTGGCTGAGCGGGCAACGCTGATCGACTTCATCGGCCCCTATGAAGTATTCGACGACACGATGCTCCGCCCGGACGGCAAGCCATTCGTGGTCGACAAGGACAAGATGGAAGACATGGTGCATCCGTTCGAGGTTTACACGGTCGCGGCGAAACGCGAACTGGTGGAAACATCCGGGGGAATGCAGATCATGCCGAAGTACACCTTCGCCGATGCGCCCATGCCTGACATTGTTCTGGTGCCGGCCGAATCGAGGGAATCAGAAGGGCGGGAAGCGTGGCTGAAAAAGGTGAACGAGCATACCAAGTTCACCGTGTCGGTGTGCACGGGGGCATTCATCCTTGCGCGTGCGGGTCTGCTCGACGGGTTGAACGCCACCACTCACCATAATTACCAGGACAATTTCGAAAAGCTATTCCCCAAGGTAAAGCTGCAAAGAACGGTGCGCTATGTTGACAACGGGCACATTCTTACAGCTGGTGGGCTAAGTTCCGGCATCGACCTGGCGCTACATATCGTGGCGCGATATTACGGCGATGATGTAGCTGAGATGACCGCCTACTACATGGAGTACCAAGGGCAGGGATGGCGGAAGCCTGAGATCGCCGTGGCCGGGAAGTAAGTCATGTGCTGAGCATCGAGACTTCGCTGGTGCCACGGCGAGTCATCAGTTCCCGGACGGCGTCGCGCGGAAGCTTGCCGTCGTGGAGCACGGCGTACATTTGTTCCGAGATCGGCATCTCGACGTTCATTTTCTTGGCTAAGCCGACGGCAGCGTTGCAGGTGAGAACACCTTCGGCAACCATGCCGTGCATGCCGGCGATGATGTCGTCGAGGCGGCGTCCTTTGCCGAGTTCGACGCCGACGGTGCGGTTGCGCGAAAGGCCTCCGGTACAGGTGAGGACCAGGTCGCCCATTCCGGAGAGTCCGGCGAGAGTCTCCTGGCGTGCGCCACAGGCGACTGCGAGGCGGGCGATTTCAGCAAGACCGCGCGTAATGAGGGCGGCGATGGTGTTATGGCCTAGGCCCAGGCCGTCGCAGACGCCGGCTGCGATGGCCACGACATTTTTCAGCGCGCCTCCGAGTTCCACGCCGACGATGTCGTGGTTGGTGTAGATGCGGAAGGTGTGATCGCTGAACTCGCGCTGGACGGTAGTGGCTAACTCGTTGTCCGGTGAGCCGACGGTGATGGCCGTGGGATCCCCACAGGCGACTTCCTTGGCGAACGACGGTCCGCTGAGGGCGCCGATGCGTGGGTCTGACACGCCATTCGCGGCGAGGACTTCGGTAATGACTTCGCTCATGCGCAGCAGGGAATCGTTCTCGACGCCCTTGGTGGCGGAGACGAAGATGGTATCCGGCATGAGGTGAGGCATCATCGCCTGGAAAACGCGACGCGTGTGGTGAGACGGCATGACGCTGACGACGATCTCGGCTGCGCGCAGGACTTCAGCAAAGTCGTTGCTGATACGGACGCTGGGTGGGATGGCCTGGCCGGGGAGGAACAACTCGTTCACGCCGCGCTGAGCGATCGAGTCGCGAACTTCTTTCTCGTAGGCCCACATGGTCACCGAATGACGGTTCTGACGGGCAAGCGCGATGGAGAGCGCGGTACCCCACGCTCCAGCTCCAATGATGGCGATGTTACTCATGCCTGCACCTGCTTTTTGTCGCCGAGGCGGTGCTCGGTGCCGGCAAGGAGGCGGCGGATGTTCTGGTGGTGCTTGGCGATGATCATGAAGGCGGCGAAGGCGGCCGCGACAAATACCACTGGGGCCCCGGAATTTCTGTAGAGCAGCCAGGCGAATATTGGAAAGGCCGCAGTGGCGACAATCGATCCGAGAGACACGTACCTGGAGAACCAGACGACAACTAGGAAGAGAACCAAGACGATACCGACGGCCATGGGGGCGAGTGCGAGAAAGACGCCGACGCCGGTTGCGACGCCTTTGCCGCCTTTGAACTTCAGCCAGACGGGGTACATGTGACCGATGATGGCGAAGATGGCGGCGATGGCAAGCGCGCCCGCCAGCTTATCCAGTTGAGCAAAAGGGTCTAGCTGAGCAAAGCTGGGAGGCCAATATCTGACGAGAAACACAAAGGCGAGGATTACGGCCGCATATCCCTTCGCCGCGTCCAGTATTAGCGTCGCAATTCCCAGTCCCTTGGCTCCTGATCGCGCGACGTTGGTGGCTCCGATGTTGCCGCTGCCGATGGTGCGGACGTCCTGCTTGCGGAAGATGCGGACGAGGATGTAGCCGAAGGGGATCGATCCCAACAGGTAAGCGATGATGGCGACGATGATGTAAGTCTGCATCAGTAGTCAGTAGTCAGTAGTCCGGAGTCCGGAGTCCGGAGTCAGCAAAAACTATCCCCTAACCCCTAGCCCGCTATCTCCTCAAACCGAAGCTCTTCAGCTTCGTGTACTTTGCTCCGCCGGATGACAGTTTGCTTTCGTACAGGTAGAACTCTGTCGCGTGAATGGTACCAAAGTCGGGTGCCGGCATTGCGGCGATTCGGTCGGCGAGACGTTTCATGCTTGGTACGGCCTTTTCGTCGTTTCTTGGACGCGGGGATCCGGAGCCGGAGCGGGCGAGCGTAAGATGCGGGGAGAAGGGGCGGGATTCTGGTTCGATGCCGAGGGTGGAGGTGGCCTGGTCGACCTGGGCGGCTAGAACCTGCAGAGCGGATTCAAAACCGGACGGGCTTGGAAGCCCGTCCCCACATTCGGAAGGCCCGTCTTCACCTTCGAGAGTATTTTTCCCCCATGGTTTGGATTCGATTCCTACCCAAAAAACACGCGGGGAGCGTGGAGTGGGGAAGAAGCCGTTGCCGCGGATCGCGACATCAATCGCCGGGCCTTCGACTTTGCTCACAGCCTCGATCACCTCGCAGACATCGCGCTTCCATTCACCGATAAATTTCAGGGTGATGTGGTAGTTATCGGCGCGGACCCACTTCGCGTCGGGAGCGACGCGACGCAAATCGTCGACATACGTGTTGATCTCCCGGCGGATCGGCTCAGGAATGTCGAGGGCGACAAACAATCGCATGGCAACAGTGTATTCCCTGTCTGCGTGAATCTTCCGGAGGCGCATCGGAATCGGATGGGCATGGCACTGTTCGACTACAAGGAACGCAAGGATCTAGAGAAACGCATGCGCGAGGAGCACCGCCTGCCGCCGGGGCAGTCGGCGACACTGAAGTGGCCGGTATTGCATTACGGGTCGGTGCCTCGGTTTGATCCGGCAAAATGGGACTTCCGAATCTATGGGTTGGTGGAACAACCGGTGAAGCTGACGTGGCCGGAGTTCAACCAATTGCCAAAATCAAAAGTCCATTCGGATTTCCATTGCGTCACGCGCTGGTCGCGCTTTGATAACGACTGGCAGGGCGTGAAGGTTAGCGATCTGCTGAAGCTCACGCAATTGAGACCGGAAACCGGGTTCGTGCTGGTCCATGCCGAACAAGGGTACACAGCAAACATTCCCCTGGCTGACTTGCGGCATGACAACGTCTTGTTCGCGACGCACCATGATGGACAGCCGTTGCCGGCGGATCATGGCTATCCGCTGCGCCTGGTTGTGCCGCATCTCTATGCCTGGAAATCGGTGAAGTGGGTCCGCGGCATCGAGTTCCTGGAAAACGACGCGCCGGGGTTCTGGGAGCAGAACGGGTACCACATGTACGGCGATCCGTGGAAAGAACAACGTTTTAGCAGCGCACTTTGAGCGGTAGAGATCTAACCCGCGAGTTCCATTTCGGGAAAGTAAGCCAAGAAGATTTGAGTTTCCACCGGGGTTTTGACAACTCCCGTTCGCGAAATAAGGATACTGCTTTGGGAACGTGAAAGCGTTCTGATAAATCGCACAACAGAACGACCCTTGCACACGGGTAATTCCGAAGCGAAAGAAAGGGCCGGTACTCGGGGGGAGCGCCGGCCCATTCGATTTCTTGAAATAATCGCTACCGCTTCACAATCGGGTTATAGCCATCTCCCATCAGCTTGGCCTTCATCGCCTCCGCATCCTTAATATCGCCGAATGGGCCCACCTGCACGTGAAAGAGTTTATCGCTGGCGGCGCTGGCAACAAAAACGGGGTAGGACTTCTTCTTCAGGGCATCTACCAACGCGTCGGCATCTTCCTGCTTGCTGACGGCTGCGACCTGGACGGTGTAGCCGTTTCCGCTGGTAAGGGGAGCGGGTTTCGAAAGTTCAGGCGCGGGTGTGGTGCTGGCGGGAGCGGAGGAGCCGGGCGAAACAACGACCGGGGGGGGAGCATCTGACCCCGCCCTTTCACCCACCGAAGGCGAAGAGGACGTGGCACCCGTTTGGTCGGCAGCGACGGGCACGATCTTCTCCGGGGTTCCGGCCATGGTTTTCGGATTTGAGCCATTGACGGCAACGGGAGAACTGGAGGGAGTGTCCTGCAAGGTGAGACCGCTCTTGACCGAGTTGCGGCCCAGCGAGAATCCCAAGCCGAAAAAGAATCCGCAGACGACTACCAGTCCAAAGAATAGGGCCAGCAGCCGTCCGGTGCCCAGAGTGATTTCGGTGTCCTGCGCTTCCGCCATTGCTTATGCCTCTGGTTTCAATTTGTTTTCCGCGGCCTGCGTCTGAGCCGTAAGCAGCGCCTGGATGCCTTGCAGAATGTCGATCGGTACGGGGAAAACGATCGTCGTGTTCTTCTCCGCGCCGATTTCGGTGAGTGTCTGCAGATAGCGCAGCTGAATCGTCATCGGCTCGGTAGCGAGCAGATGCGCCGCATCCGTAAGCCGCTGGGCCGCGGAGAATTCGCCCTCGGCATGGATGATCTTGGCGCGTTTCTCGCGTTCCGCTTCCGCCTGGCGAGCCATGGCGCGCAGCATGCTCTCCGGCATATCGACCTGCTTCACTTCAACGCGAACGACCTTCACGCCCCAAGGGTCCGTGTGCTCGTCGAGAATGGTCTGCAGACGCATGTTGATCTTGTCCCGATGGGCGAGCAGTTCATCGAGTTCGACTTCACCCAGCACAGAACGAAGCGTGGTCTGCGCAAATTGGGAAGTCTGGTAAAGGTAGTTCGCGACCTCGTTGACGGCCTTACGGGGATTGATGACGCGCAGGAAGATGACGGCGTTGACCTTCAGAGTGACGTTGTCGCGGGTAATGATGTCTTGCGGCGGGACTTCCATTGCCTCTTGGCGCAGCGAGACGCGCACGATACGGTCAACCGGTGCAAAAACAAAGATCAGGCCGGGCCCTTTGGCTTCGCCGAGCAATCGTCCGAGGCGGAAGATGACGCCACGTTCGTACTCGGCCAGGATCTTGATAGAAGAAAGAAAATACAGGACGATGATCGCAAAGACGATGGCACCGAATCCAAATGGCATGTGGCGCTCCGTTCAGATGAATCTATGCGGGCGATTGTAGCGCACGGGAGCTGTGGAAGATATGAGGTGCCGAACTTAGGTTCCCAGTTTTGCACTAAGCAGTTTCGCGAATTGGAGCCAGGGGCGTAGGCGAGGATGCCTACGCTAGAACCGGCAAGACGCCGGCGCCACGGATTCGGGAAGTGAGCTGTCGAGCTGCGCTCGACCTGACAGGGCGAGGGCGCCCGGCCCCATATCATCCGGTCCCACAAGGTCACGCGCGTTCTTCAAGTGCGGACTGGTTCGTGCACAGATACCGGCTCGACTCTTACCTTTAGTCCTTCCACCGATGTTACACGCACAGAATCGCCAACGGACACGTTCGCGCTAGCAACGGCGTTCCAGGTTTCGCCATGGACGAAGACTTTTCCTTCGGGCGTGAGGGCAGTCTGCGCGGTACCGATTTCGCCGATCATGCCTTCTTCGCCGCTTGCTTTCTTGTTGCGGCGGGCCTTCAGGGCGATGCTCATGAGAAATGCGGTGATCAGGCCGAGAGGCACGCTTACGGCGAGAGCGGTCCAGAGGTGAACGCGCATTTCGGGAATGGGGCCATCGATGAGGAGCAGGGCACCTAATGTCAGCGAAGCAATGCCTGCAACCGTCAGAGCGCCGTGGGTCACGAACTTGGCTTCCAGTGCGAAGAAGACGAATGCAGCGAGGATCAATCCCAGGGCTGCATAACGCACGGGAAGAATGTTGAGAGCGAAAACGGCGAGGATGACGAAGAATGCTCCGACGACACCTGGGATAACTGCTCCGGGATGGTTGAATTCGAAATAAACCGCCAGCAGGCCGATGGCGAGGATGATGAACGCAATGTTGGGGTCCATCAGCCAGTTCAGGACTTCGAGCTTGACGGTCATCTGGAAGTCGTGCACCCCGCCGGTGGTGTTCAGCGTTTCTTCGGTGCCGTTAAAGCGCTTGATATTCCGGCCGTTCAGATCCTTGAGCAGTTGTTGCTGGTTGGGCGAGATGATGTCGATCAGTTTTTGATCGAGCGCCTCCTGGTCGGTGAAGCTTTTCGATTCCCGTACGACGCTTTCGGCGACCTGCACGTTACGGCCGCGTTTGGAAGCGATCGAACGCATGAAGGCAGCGGCGTCGTTAGTGATCTTCTCCTGCATCACGGGGTCGGGTTGAACGGTTGAGCCCCATGGTGTCATCAACACAGGGTGCGCCGCACCGGTGTTAGTTCCGGGAGCCATGGCCGCGATGTCAGCGCTCTCGAGGATGAGGAATCCGGCGGAGGCGGCGCGGCTACCGGTCGGTGAGACGTAAACGATCACGGGAACCGGCGAGTTGTTGATGTCTTCGATGATCTTGCGCATCGCCGATTCCATTCCGCCGGGCGTGCGCAGTTCGATCAGCAGCGCGGTTGCGCCCGTTGATTTTGCCTGGTCTATCGCGCGCGAGATGAATTCCTGGCTGATGGGCTGGATGGTGTCGTCAACCGTGACTTTGACGACGTCCGCGAAAGTGAATAAGGAAGTGACGACGAGGAAGGCAATGAGAACAGATACGGACCGTGCACTACGCATAGGCTCAGTTCCTGGAGGTGGCGAGTTTGTCGTCGATAGTGTGCTTTAGCAAGAGCGCATCCTGGTTTCGTGGTTCGAGTTCCAGGGCGCGCTCGACCTCTTCGCTCGCCGCGCTCAACTTATTGTCCTTCAAATTCTGCCGTGCGAGTAGTAGATAAGCGCCCGCCGAAGGCTGGAGTTGCAAAGCGGCATTGGCTTCAGCGACGGCTTCCTTATCTTTGCCGATCGCTTCGAAAGCCTCTGCCAGACCAGCGTGAGCGGCGGCATTTGTGGGATCGAGTACGATTGCTTCTTCAAACGCTTTTTGCGCGTCCGGGTAGAAGCCTTGCGACAGCAGTTGCTTGCCGCGGTCGACGTGAAACACGGCGTGCTGCTTGGGGTCGCCCTTGGCCAGGCGCGCTTCAGCGGCGCGCTCGATTTCCAATGCGAGTTGGCGGTAAGACGTTTCGTCGTAGTTCCGCTTGATGCGCTGGAGAGGCAGTTTGCTGATGCCAGCGTTGGCTGGCCGCGGGGTGCCGGTCGATGCCGGGTTAGCATTCAAGGTGTCGAGAAAGCTCTTGGCTTCGGAGTCGGTGGCTCGAAGGCGAAGCGTCTCTCTCAACTCGCGTGAAGCACGTGCGTTGTCGAACAAGCGCGCATAGGCAACCGCCAGGTTGAAATGGTAATCAGGATCGTTGGGGTCGGAGTCTGCCGCCTTTTGCAGGTAGTCAACCTCGGTGCGCTTTCCACGCCGGCCCATCACGACTCCCAGGTTGTTGACCACTTCCGGCAGGGGAAAGTTGGCCGCGATGAACTTGAACGCCGATTCGGCACACTCATAATCGCCGAAGTAATAACAGGAAAGGCCGCGGTAGAAGCTGGCTTGTCCAGACAAGCTGTCTGTCGCGGGAACACGGGCGAACCACGAAGCCGCGGATTCGTATTCGCGATTGGCGTAGTACGTTCTGCCGAGTTGCAACGTGGCTTGCGTGTATCGCGGATTCAGGCGAAGGGCGTCGCGGAAATGCTGGATCTTCTCCTCACGCGTGGTTGCGATCATGCCGCGAACGTAGTGCTCGAAAGCATCGAGGCGGATGGGAGCGGCTGAGTCCAAAAAAGCCTGCTTGCTCGCCGCTGCATCTCCGCTAAGTCCGCGCATCAAGTCCCAGGCCAGCGCCCGCTGGATTCCGACCATGTTCGGCAGCGGCCCTGACTCTTTGACTTCGGGCTGCAGGTACAGCTTCTTCATGTCGAGCAGTTGCGCGGAGGCCGTGAAAATCTGGCCGTCGTAGTCGTAACGGCCCAGCACCACGTAGTCGGCGTCAATCTGTTCGGAGATGCGGTAAAGAGTTTCTCGCGAGAGCTTCGCCCCGACGGGCACCCCCATGCGATCGAACGCTGCCGTGCGGTCATCGCGTGGAATGATGTAGATTTCGCTCGAACCTCCGCCTTCACCAAGGACCTCGGGAAATGCTTCGGAAATCCATTCCAATCCGGGGGCCTTGGAGGTGTTCTCGAAGGGAAGAATCAGTACGGTTTGCGAGGTGTTCTGACCAAATGCGAACAGCGTTGCCAGGAGCAACGCCAGGGCCGAAATCAAGAGGCGGAGGAGTTTCAAGACACGGTCATTATATCGCCCTGCTTGCGTACCCTAGGCTGCGTTGCTACCTGATGTGATACCTTTTCCCGTTCCTTCCAGCGACTACGAGGCCGTCATGAAAGCGATCGTATTCCAGGAATTCGGCGGGCCCGAGGTTCTGCTCTATCGCGATATCCCCGATCCCAGATTTAGAAATGACCAGGTGCTGGTGAGAGTAAGAGCTTGCGCGCTGAACCACCTCGACTTGTGGGTCCGCAAGGGACTGCCGGGAGTGAACCTGCCGCACATCAACGGCAGCGACGTCGCCGGAGTGGTGGAGGAAGTTGGGGAATATGTGACCGGCGTAAAAAAGGGGCAGCGTGTCTTGCTGGCGCCAATGTGCTTCTGCAACCACTGCGCCATGTGCACGGCGGGCCAGCAAAACTTATGCCGCGAATTCACGGTGCTCGGAAACGGCGTGGATGGCGGGAATTGCGAACTCATCGCGGTGCCGGAGGTAAACGTTATTCCCATCCCGGACTCGCTCGGATTCGAAGAGGCAGCGAGCGTGCCGCTGGTGTTCCTGACAGCGTGGCACATGCTGGTTGCGAGATCACACATCCAACAGGGGCAATGGGTGCTGGTGTTGGGAGCAGGCTCAGGCGTGGGGACGGCTGCCATCCAAATTGCCAAGATGTTCAACGCTACTGTGATCGCAACCGCAGGTGACGATTTGAAGATGGCCAAGGCGCGCGATTTGGGCGCCGATTACACGATTGACCATTACAAGCAGAAGATCGGTGAAGAGGTACGGCGCATTACGGGGAAGCGCGGAGTCGATATCGTGTTCGAGCACGTCGGGAAAGCAACTTGGGGCGAGAGCATAAAGTCGCTGCGGCCCGGAGGAACGATTGTCACTTGCGGTGCGACCAGCGGTCCGGAAGCGACTTTCGACTTGCGACAACTGTTTGCCAAGCAGTTGTCGTTCCTGGGTTCGTACATGGGAACGATGGGCGACCTGCACGAAGTGCTTGGCCACGTATTCGCTGGGCGCTTAAGGCCGGTGGTGGCGAAGACGTTTGCGTTGAGCGAAACGGCTGACGCGCACCGGTACCTGGAGAGCAGCCAGATGTTCGGGAAAGTGGTGGTGAAACCATAAGGCTTAAGTGATCTCTTTACCCTTAGCGACCTGTCCCTTGAGGAGGAAAGCCTTCGGGTATTTTCCTTCGCCGCACAGCTTGAACAAGCCGCAAGCCTTGTACCGCTCGCCATCCGGCGCGTCCGGCGAAGATTCACTCCAGAGCTTGAGCCGATAAAGATCGTCAACCGAGATCTTACGTTCACGCGCGTTCGAGAAGATGTTCGAGAAGTCCGGGCGGCAGATCAACCACTGGATAGGCGCATCTATGATCCAAAAATCATGCGTCCCAACTCGCGCTTGAGAGCTTCGATTTCTTCCTTATCAGTCG
>Ga0335069_10007114_pt1 | contig 16190 bp, 13 predicted proteins | sample Lox_Sample_11_FD_206714 | JGI IMG/M metagenome (GOLD analysis project Ga0335069, IMG submission 206714) | Soil microbial communities from Loxahatchee National Wildlife Refuge, Florida, United States - Lox_Sample_1.1 | ecosystem: Environmental > Terrestrial > Soil > Wetlands | place: USA... | reverse complement strand
GGTTTCGATAGAAGGGCCGTGAGATTCAGATTTCCGCAGGCCAGGATACCGCGCATCACGCGCCTGACGTTTCAAGTCGCCCCCTCCCGTGCAGTCCTGCCCCGCATCGGCTTCTGACGACGAACGCTTAGCCGTGACGGCCGTCGGTCGCCTCAGTGGCTGTGCTCGTGAGGGCCGTCGGTCGGTGCGGGCGAGCCGCCCATCATGCGCACCATCGGCAATCCCCCCGAGGTGACAAACCGGGCGATCAGTATCGCCGCCACGACCAAAAAGGCGATATTGAGCCACGTGGTGTAGTTCCATGAAATCGACGCTTCCATGACCGTGGCATTGCGCTGCTGGGGCACCAGACCCGTTGCGCCGAACAGCAATTCGACGAGGTAGCCGGCGGCGACCATCGCGGCGTAGAAGGTGCCGAGCAGCGTCAGCATCATTCTGGTTCCGTAGTACTTGCGGTAGATGTTCAGGATCGGCAGGATCAGCAGGTCGGCGTAGATGAACGCGATGACCCCACCGAAGCTGATGCCGCCGTTCCACAGCACCGCGGCCAGCGGCACATTGCCGATCGAGCAGACGAACGACACGATCGCAACGATCGGTCCCACGATCGGCCCCCACGCCGCCGACCACCCCGGGTGATCGGCCAAAAAGAAGACGTGCCAGAACTTTTCGGGCACCCACGCCGCTATCGCGCCCGCGATCAACAGGCCCACGACGAGGTCGCGCAGGATGGCCAACCACTCCATGACGAACACATGGGAGACCGAGGTGAAGCCCTGCGGGGACAACAGCCGCCGCCAGAACGAGCCCCCTCCTTGGATCGACATGTCCATCGCGGCATGGCCTTCCATCGAGCCGGCGATTCCCCTCTCGGCCTGCTCGCGGGCGGCGTCGACGAGCCGGGACCGCACGAACAGCCGGAACAGCACGGCCAGCACCACGATCATCAGCGGACCGCCGACGAATTCCGCGGCCGTGAACTGCCAGCCCATCAGCAGGGCCAGGATGATGCCCAACTCCACCACGAGGTTGGTGGAGCCGATCTCGAACGCCATCGCCGCGGTGAAGTTGGCGCCCTTGCGGAACAGGGAGCGCGCCAGCGCCACCGCGGCGTACGAGCACGACGACGACGCCGCGCCCAGCCCGGCCGCCACCGCCAGCGTGCGCGGCCGATCGTCGCCCAACAAGGACACGATCGTCGAGCGACGCACCACGGCCTGCACCACTGCCGACAGCGCGAAGCCGAGGATCAGCGCCCACAGGATCTCCCACGTCATCGACCCCGCGAGCCCCAAGGCGTGACCGACCGCCGCCAGCGCTCCCATTGAGTCCTCCCCTTCGATTGCTCGGGCCGCGTCCGCCAGCCAAGCTATACCCCCACGGGGTATCTGGTCAAGGGTGTCCGGGCCGTTTTCGACGCGGCCCCTAGAATGGCGGCACAATCGGGTGCGGGGACCGGGCAACAGAATATGGACGGAGAAACCCCGCGCGGCGGTTGGCCCCGCGGCACGGCGTGAACGGGCAAATCGATGAATTCCACTCGCGAAGGTCCACCAAAGGGCGGGTTCAGCGGGCAAATGTTCGACACACCGGCCCCGCCACCGCTGTCACAGACGTAACAACAGGCACACTGGTAACAACAACGACGCCAGGAGGGTATGGCCGTGTACCGAGTTTTTGAGGCGCTGGACGAATTGGGCGCCATCGTGGAGGAGGCGCGCGGTGTGCCGATGACGGCCGGCTGTGTCGTGCCCCGCGGTGACGTGCTGGAACTGATCGACGACATCAAGGATGCGATCCCCGGCGAGCTGGACGACGCCCAGGACGTGCTCGACGCCCGGGACTCGATGCTGCAGGACGCCAAGTCGCACGCCGAGTCCATGGTCTCCTCGGCGACCACGGAGTCCGAGTCGATGCTCAACCACGCCCGCGCGGAGGCCGACCGGCTGCTGTCGGACGCAAAAGCGCAGGCCGACCGGATGGTGAGCGAGGCGCGCCAGCACAGCGAGCGGATGGTCGGCGAGGCCCGCGAGGAGTCGATCCGCATCGCGACGGCCGCAAAACGCGAGTATGAGGCCAGCGTCTCGCGCGCCCAGGCCGAAGCCGACCGGCTGATCGAGAACGGCAACATCTCCTACGAGAAGGCCGTGCAAGAGGGCATCAAGGAGCAGCAGCGCCTGGTATCGCAGAACGAGGTGGTGCAGTCGGCCAACGCCGAGGCCACGCGCCTGATCGACACGGCGCATGCCGAGGCCGACCGGCTGCGCGGCGAGTGCGACATCTACGTCGACAACAAGCTCGCCGAGTTCGAGGAATTCCTCAACGGCACCCTGCGGTCCGTGGGCCGCGGCCGCCACCAGCTGCGGACGGCCGCCGGCACCCACGACTACGCGACGCGTTAGCGGCGATCGCGAGGGCGGCGGAGCCGGGCGAAGCGGGTCGCCGCCCTCCGACCCAGCCGCGCCGCGTCGGCGCCCTTTCCTTAAGCGCCCGGCGCCGTAGGATTTCTTCTATGACGCGGCAGCACAGCAGCACGGCGCAGCGCCATTCCCCCTCGCCGATGAGGGTCGACATCGCCCGGCTCGGCCGGCGCCCGGGAGCGATGGTCACCCTGCGCAACACCGTGGCCAGCCCGTCGCGCATCGGGCTGCCGATGATCGCCATCGAGGAGGGCGCCCCGCTGGAGCTGGACTTGCAGGTCCAGTCGGTGTCCGAGGGCGTGTTGGTGACCGGAACGGTCGCCGCGCCCACCGTCGGCGAATGCGCCCGCTGCCTGACCCCGGTCAACGGGCGCGTGCAGGTCGAGTTGACCGAGCTGTTCGCCTATCCGGACAGCACGACCGAGGCGACCACCGAGGAGGACGAGGTCGGTCACATCGTCGACGCCACTATCGACCTTGAGCAGCCCATCATCGACGCCGTCGGGCTCGAGCTACCGTTTTCGCCGGTGTGCAGCCCGGACTGCCCGGGATTGTGCCCCGAGTGCGGCGTCGCCCTGGCCACCGAGCCCGGCCATCACCACGACCGCATCGACCCGCGCTGGGCCAAGTTGGCCGACTTGTTGCCACCGCAGCCGCAGACCGAGCGGGACGAGCGGTGACGTCGCGCCAAGCCCTGTTGGACGCGCTCGGGGCCGACCTGCCCGACGACCTGCTGTCGCTGGCGTTGACGCACCGCAGCTACGCCTACGAACACGGCGGATTGCCGACCAACGAGCGCCTGGAGTTTCTCGGGGACGCCGTCCTGGGCCTGACCATCACCGACGAGCTCTACCATCGCCATCCGGACCGCTCGGAGGGCGACCTGGCCAAGCTGCGGGCCAGCGTGGTCAACACCCAGGCGCTGGCCGACGTCGCGCGGAACCTGTCCGACGAGGGCCTGGGCGTCCACCTGCTGCTGGGCCGCGGCGAGGCCAACACCGGCGGGGCCGACAAGTCGAGCATCCTGGCCGACGGCATGGAGTCGCTCCTGGGCGCCATCTACCTACAGCACGGAATCGACACCGCGCGGGCGGTGATCCTGCGGCTGTTCGGAGCGCTGCTGGACGCCGCGCCCACGCTGGGCGCCGGGCTGGACTGGAAGACCAGCTTGCAGGAGCTGACGGCGGCGCGTGGGATGGGCGCACCGTCCTACATGGTGAGCTCCACCGGGCCCGACCACGACAAGGAATTCACGGCGGTGGTCGTCGTGATGGAAACCGAATACGGCTCGGGGGTCGGCCGCTCCAAGAAGGAAGCCGAGCAAAAGGCCGCGGCGGCAACCTGGAAAGCGCTGGAGACGCTGGACACCGCGGGGAAAACTTCGGCGTAGCTCGATGCCCGAACTGCCCGAAGTCGAGGTGGTGCGCCGCGGCTTGCAGGCCCGCGTGGTGGGCAAGACGATCACGGCGGTCCGGGTGCATCATCCGCGCGCCGTGCGCCGTCACGAGGCGGGACCCGCCGACCTCACCGCCCGGCTGCTCGAGGCGCGGATCACCGGAACCGATCGGCGCGGCAAGTACCTGTGGCTGCTGCTTGACGGTCCGGGCGACCCGGATACGGCGCTGGTCGTGCACCTCGGCATGAGCGGGCAGATGCTGCTGGGGGAAGTGCCGCGCGCCGACCACGTCCGCATCTCCGCGCTGCTCGACGACGGCACCGTGCTGAGCTTCGCCGACCAGCGGACCTTCGGCGGCTGGATGCTGGCCGACCTGGTGACCGTGGACGGCAGCGTGGTGCCCGCGCCGGTCGCCCACCTGGCGCGTGACCCGCTGGACCCCGAGTTCGATGCCGACGCGGTGGTAAACGTGTTGCGGCGCAAGCATTCCGAGATCAAGCGGCAGCTCCTGGATCAGACCGTGGTCTCGGGCATCGGCAACATCTACGCCGACGAGGCGCTGTGGCGGGCCAAGGTGCACGGCGCGCGGATCGCCGACACGTTGAGTCGGCGCCAGTTGACCGCCGTCCTGGCCGCCGCCGCCGACGTCATGCGCGATGCGCTGGCGAAGGGCGGGACCTCGTTCGACTCGCTGTACGTCAACGTCAACGGCGAGTCCGGGTACTTCGACCGGTCCCTGGACGCCTACGGCCGCGAAGGCGAAGCCTGCCGGCGCTGCGGCGCGGTGATGCGCCGGGAGAAGTTCATGAACCGCTCGTCGTTCTACTGCCCGCGCTGCCAGCCGCGCCCGCGGCGGTGAGTGTGCCTGTGGGCTGGCGCGTCAGTCGAAGATGTCGCGGCGGGCAGTCCCCGCAGGTGAGGCCGGATCGACGAACCATTCGTGGGGGAACAGCAGGCCGAACGCCTGGGGTGGCAGGGCAAGGAGCACACCCAGCGCGCGTGCGCCCGCGCCGGAAGTGCCGATTTGGGAGCGGTGGGCGGCGAACGCGTCGCGCTTGTGCCGCGCAAAACGAAAGACGTTGATCCGGTGGGTGATGGCCGCTTTTGGCGCGTAGGAAGTGCGGGCGACTTCCGGCTCGTAGGGCGCCGGCAGCCGTAGCAGACGGGCGAGATTGCCGATCCGCACGAGCAATTCGCGTGGCATCGTCGCCTCGAGTACGCGCGGCGTCGCCGCGAGCTCGGCGGCCCGCTTCCCGACGTGATGCACCTGCACGTGATCGCGGTGGCCGTAGCCGCCGTTGCGTTCATAGCTGAGCAGCAGATCCGCGCCTTCATCGTGAAGTATCGCCGCGAGCCGTCCCGCCGCCTCGTCGACGTCGGCTCGCCCGAACCTGACGCGTCCGGGTGGATCGGGGTAGAAGTCGGGGCCGTAGCCGCTGTCGGCGTAGCCGAGGCACTCGACTCGGTGTACTCCGAGAACACTTGCGCTCGAACGCAATTCGTTCAACCGGAAATCGCCGTCGTCGTTGTGCACGCGCCCGTCGGTCGCGGTGACGAGCACGACGCGATGCCCGGCCGCCGCCGCCCGTGCGAGCGTGCCCCCGGTGAGGATCACCTCATCGTCCGGGTGGGCATGGAATGCGACGACGGTGGCCATGGAACGCAGTATGCCCGCCGGGCCGCGAAAGCCGGCCCGGTAGAAAGAAGCCATGACGCAACTGTGGGTCGAACGCACCGGAACGCGCCGCTACACCGGATACAGCTCGCGCGGCGCGCAGGTGCTCGTCGGTTCGGAGGACGTTGAGGGCGTGTTCACCCCGGGCGAGTTGCTCAAGATCGCGCTGGCCGCGTGCAGCGGCATGTCTACCGACGAGCCGCTGGCCCGCCGGCTGGGCGACGACTACAAGGCGGTGGTCAGGGTGTCCGGCGCCGCCGACCGCGGGCAGGAGCGCTACCCGCTGCTCGAGGAGACGCTCGAGCTGGACCTGTCCGGGTTGTCCGGCGAGGAGAGGGAGCGCCTGCTGGTGGTCGCCAACCGGGCCGTCGATCTGGTCTGCACCGTAGGGCGCACGCTGAAGTCCGGTACGACAGTCAACTTCGAGATCGCCGATGCCCGAGCCTGACGCCCGGCTGACCGCCTGGGTGCACGGAAGCGTCCAGGGGGTGGGCTTCCGCTGGTGGACGCGGTGCCGCGCGCTCGAGCTAGGCCTCACCGGGTACGCCGCCAACCAGGCCGATGGCCGCGTCTTGGTGGTGGCTCAGGGCCCGCGCGCGGCCGGCGAGGAATTGCTGCAACTGCTGGAAGGTGACGCTGCGTGGCCGTCCAGGCCGGGTCGCGTGGAGAAGGTCGTCGCCGACTGGTCGCCCCCGCATGGGCAGTTCGACGGATTCGTCGAGCGCTAGTCACAGGAGTCACATTGGCACCGGCGCCACCACGTTTGAGAAGCAAGCATCGCTTCTTCGCCAGTGACGGATGTGACCTCTGTGGCCAGTGCGTCGAGAGGCGGATTTGGGGCCCAGCCGACACCCCTTGGTGCGGCGGGTCCGGGCGGTTAGAGCGGTAGTCTGGCACGCCGTGTACCTCAAGAGTCTGACGCTGAAGGGCTTCAAGTCCTTCGCTTCGCCGACGACTCTGCGCTTCGAGCCGGGCATCACAGCGGTCGTCGGGCCCAACGGCTCGGGCAAGTCCAACGTCGTCGACGCCCTGGCCTGGGTGATGGGGGAGCAGGGGGCGAAGACCCTGCGCGGCGGGAAGATGGAAGACGTAATCTTCGCCGGCACCTCGTCGCGCGCGCCGCTGGGCCGCGCCGAGGTCACCGTCACCATCGACAACTCCGACAACGCGCTGCCCATCGAATACTCCGAGGTGTCGATCACGCGGCGGATGTTCCGCGACGGCGCCAGCGAGTACGAAATAAACGGCACCGGTTGCCGCCTGATGGACGTCCAGGAGCTGCTGAGCGACTCTGGGATCGGCCGCGAGATGCATGTCATCGTCGGGCAGGGCAAGCTCGACGAGATCCTGCAGTCGCGCCCCGAGGATCGCCGCGCGTTCATCGAAGAGGCCGCGGGCGTGCTCAAGCACCGCAAGCGCAAGGAGAAGGCCCTGCGCAAACTCGACGCGATGCAGGCGAACCTGGCCCGCCTGTCCGACCTGACCACCGAACTGCGCCGGCAGCTCAAACCGTTGGGCCGCCAGGCCGAGGTGGCCCGTCGCGCCCAGACCATCCAGGCCGACCTGCGCGACGCGAAGCTGCGGCTGGCCGCCGACGACCTGGTCAGCCGGCAGGTGGAGCGCGACGCGATCTTCGAGGCCGAGGCCCTCATGCGCCGCGAGCACGACGAGGCCGCCTCCCGCCTCGCGATGGCGTCGGAGGAACTGACCGCCCACGAGACCGCGCTCGCCGAGCTCTCGGTCCGGGCCGAATCGGTCCAGCACACCTGGTTCGGGCTGTCCGCCCTGGCGGAACGGGTGGCCGCCACGGTGCGCATCGCGAGCGAACGCGCCCAGCACCTCGACGTCGAGCCGGTGGCGACCGGTGACACCGACCCGGACGCGCTGGAGGCCGAGGCCCGGCAGGTCGACGTGACCGAGCAGCGGCTGCTGGCCGAGCTGGCGACCGCGCGCACCCGCCAGGACGCGGCGCGCGCCGAGTTGGCCGAGCGCGAGCGCGAGGCCGCCGAGGCCGACCGGGCCCACCTGGCGGCGGTGCGGGCGGAGGCGGACCGGCGTGAGGGCCTGGCGCGGCTGGCCGGCCAGGTGGAGACGATGCGGGCGCGCGTCGAATCGACCGACGACAGCGTCGCGCGGCTGTCCGAGCGCATCGAACAGGCCGCCGCCCGCGCCCAGCAGACCCGGGCCGAGTTCGAGACCGTGCAGGCCCGCGTCGGCGAACTGGATCAGGGCGAGGTGGGCCTCGACGAGCACCACGAACGGACCGTGGCCGCGCTGCGGCTGGCCGACGAACGCGTCGCCGAACTGCAGGCGGCCGAGCGGGGCGCCGAGCGGGAAGTGGCCTCGCTGCGTGCCCGCATCGACGCGCTCTCGGTGGGGTTGGAGCGCAAGGACGGCGCGGCGTGGCTCGCGCAAAACCACGCCGGCACAGGGCTTTTCGGACCGATTGCCAACCTGGTGAAGGTCCGGTCCGGATACGAGGCGGCGCTGGCCGCGGTGCTCGGTTCGGCGGCCGACGCGCTGGCCGCCGAAAGCTTCGGCGCGGCCCGTTCGGCGGTCGCCGCCCTCAAGCAGGCCGACGGCGGCCGCGCGGCCCTCGTGCTGGGCGACTGGCCGGCCGAGCAACCGGCGCCCGCCGCCGCGCTGCCCGACGGCGCCCTGTGGGCGCTCGACCTGGTCGAGGCGCCGCCGCGACTGCGCGGGGCGATGATCGCCATGCTGTCGGGCGTCGCGGTGGTCAACGACCTCGGCGACGCGCTGGACCTGGTCGCGGCCCGCCCTCAGCTGCGCGCGGTCACGCTCGACGGCGACCTGGTGGGCGCCGGCTGGGTGAGCGGGGGCTCCGACCGCAAGCTGTCCACGCTGGAGCTCACGTCGGAGATCGACAAGGCCGGCGCCGAGCTGGCCGCCGCCGAAGCGCAGGTGGCCCAGCTGACCGCGGCGCTGTCCGGCGCGCTTACCGAGCAGACCGCCCGCCAGGATTCCGCCGAGCAGGCGCTGGCCGCGCTCAACGAGTCCGACACCGCGATCTCGGCGATGTACGAGCAGCTGGGCCGGCTGGGGCAGGAGGCCCGCGGCGCCGAGGAAGAGTGGAGCGGGTTGCTGCGCCAGCGCGAGGACCTCGAGGCGGGGCGCGCGCAGACCATCGAAGAGGTCACCGAGCTGGAGACGCGGCTACGCAACGCACAGGAGACCCAGCATGTGCACACCGCCGAACCGGTGGACCGCCACCAGATCGCCGCCGCCGCCGAAAGCGCCCGCGGCTTGGAGGTCGAGGCCCGGCTGGCGGTGCGGACCGCGGAGGAGCGCGCCAACGCGGTGCGCGGGCGCGCGGATTCGCTGCGCCGGGCGGCCGCGGCGGAGCGCGAGGCGCGGCTGCGGGCCCAGCAGGCGCGCGCGGCGCGGCTGCGCGCGGCCGCCGTGGCCGCGGCGGTGGCCGACGCCGGGCGGCTGCTGGCGGCGCGGCTGGACCGGGTGGTCGCCGCGGCATCGGGCATCCGCGACGCGCTGGTCGCCGAGCGCCAGGAGCGCTCTTCGGCGATGGCCACCGTGCGCGACGAGGTGCACGCGCTGGGCGCGCGGGTGGCCCAGCTCACCGATTCGCTGCATCGCGACGAGGTGGCCAACGCCCAGGCGGCGATGCGCATCGAGCAGCTCGAGCAGATGGTGCTCGAGCAGTTCGGGATGGCGCCCACCGACCTGATCGCCGAGTACGGTCCGGACGTTGCGCTGCCCCCGACCGAGCTCGAAATGGCCGAGTACGAGCAGGCCCGGGAGCGCGGCGAGCAGGTGTTCGCGCCCGCCCCGATCCCCTATGACCGGGCCACCCAGGAGCGCCGGGCCAAGCGGGCCGAGCGCGAGCTGGCCGAGCTGGGCCGGGTGAACCCGTTGGCGCTGGAGGAGTTCGCCGCGCTGGAGGAGCGCTACAACTTCCTGTCCACCCAGCTCGAGGACGTCAAGGCCGCCCGCAAGGACCTGCTCGACGTCATCGCCGACGTCGATGCCCGCATCCTGCAGGTGTTCAGCGACGCATTCACCGACGTCGAACGCGAATTCCGCGAAGTCTTCACCGTGCTGTTCCCCGGCGGCGAGGGCCGGCTGCGGCTGACCGACCCCAACGACATGCTCACCACAGGCATCGAGGTGGAGGCGCGCCCGCCCGGCAAGAAGATCACCCGGCTGTCCCTGCTGTCCGGCGGCGAGAAGGCGCTGACGGCCGTGGCGATGCTGGTGGCGATCTTCCGGGCCCGCCCGTCGCCCTTCTACATCATGGACGAGGTCGAGGCCGCGCTCGACGACACGAACCTGAGGCGTCTGATCGGCCTGTTCGAACTGCTGCGGGCCAAGTCGCAGATCATCATCATCACCCACCAGAAGCCGACGATGGAGGTCGCCGACGCGCTGTACGGCGTGACCATGCAGGGCGACGGGATCACCGCGGTGATCTCCCAGCGGATGCGCGGCCAGCAGGTGGGGCAGCTGGTCTCCAGTTCCTCCTAGGGCCGGTCCCGACCGCGTCGGGCCGCTTGAAAGAATGTCAGCGTGTCACAAGGTCTTTGGATCGCCGTCGCGGTCGTCGCAGCTCTGATCATCATCGCCGCGCTGGTCGCGGGCCTGGTGCGGTACCGGCGCCGACGGATCCGCCTGGCCCGGCCCGAGCCCGGCGCGCTCGACCGCTCCGGCGGCTACACCGCGTCGTCGGGCATCATCTTCACCCAATCCCCACCGACGATCGACACCAGCGGACTGCCCGCCGTAGGCGACGACGCGACACTTCCGCGCGACGCCGCTCGGCGCACCATCTCCGAGGTCGAACTGCCGGAACCCGAAACCCTTGCACCCGGGGCCCCGCCGGCCCCCGAGGCCCCGCCCATAACCCCGCCGGCCCCCGAGGCCCCGCCCGCAACCCCGCCGGCCCCCGAAGCCCCGCCCGCCCCCGAAGCCCCGCCCGCAACCCCGCCGGCCCCCGAAGCCCCGCCCGAGTCCCCCGTGGCCGCCGAGATCGAGGCGATCGCCCCGCCCGAGGGCCGGCTGGAGCGACTCCGCGGCCGGCTCGCCCGGTCGCAGAACGCGCTCGGGCGCAGCGTGCTGGGCCTGATCGGCGGCGGCGACCTCGACGAAGAATCCTGGCAGGACGTCGAGGACACCCTGCTGATCTCCGACCTGGGCCCGGTGGTCACCGAGTCGGTGATCACGCAGCTGCGCAGCCGGCTGGCCAGCGGCAACGTGCGCACCGAGGCCGACGCCAAGGCCGTGCTGCGCGACGTCCTGATCAACCAGCTGCAACCCGACATGGACCGATCGATCCGCGCGCTGCCGCACGCCGACCATCCGTCGGTGCTGCTGGTCGTCGGCGTGAACGGCACCGGGAAGACCACCACCGTCGGCAAGTTGGCGCGGGTGCTCGTGGCCGACGGGCGGCGCGTCGTGCTGGGCGCGGCTGACACCTTCCGGGCCGCCGCGGCCGATCAGCTGCAGACCTGGGCCGCCCGGGTCGGCGCGGAAGTGGTGCGCGGGCCCGAAGGCGCCGACCCGGCGTCGGTGGCGTTCGACGCCGTCGACAAGGGCATCGCCTCCGGCGCCGACGTCGTGGTCATCGACACCGCGGGCCGGCTGCACACCAAGGTCGGGCTGATGGACGAGCTCGACAAGGTTAAGCGCGTGATAACCCGCCGCGCCGCCGTCGACGAGGTGCTGCTGGTGCTCGACGCCACCATCGGGCAGAACGGGCTGGCCCAGGCCCGCGTGTTCGCCGACGTCGTCGACATCACCGGCGCGGTGCTCACCAAGCTGGACGGAACGGCCAAGGGCGGCATCGTTTTCCGCGTCCAGCAGGAGCTCGGGGTGCCGGTGAAGTTGGTCGGGCTCGGCGAGGGTCCCGACGATCTCGCGCCCTTCGAACCCGCCGCGTTCGTGGACGCCCTGCTCGGCTGAAACCCCTAACACGCAACGCGCGACGTTAATGTCGCCGAAACACTGCTGCCCCATTGCCGAAACAACAATTGCGCATGGTTCTCGCAGGCCACAGGCACCTGCCTGTCGGCGTACTCATGTCGACCGGAGGTGAAAGCGAGTGAGTTTCCCGCAATTGGGCCAACCCGATACCGGCGATACCGCCTGGATGTTGGCGAGTTCCGCTCTGGTGCTGTTGATGACACCGGGCCTTGCCTTCTTCTACGGGGGCATGGTCCGCACCAGAAGCGTGCTCAACATGCTCATGATGAGCATCAGCGCGATGGGCGTGGTGACCGTGCTGTGGGTGCTCTACGGCTACTCGATGTCATTCGGTAACAGCAAAGGCGGCGTCGTAGGCAACCCGACCGATTACTGGGGCCTGGCGAAGCTGATCGGCGGCAACGCCGTCAAGGCCGATCCGTCGAAGGGCACCGCCCAGGTGGACATCCCGCTGGCCGGCACCATGCCCGCCACGGTGTTCGTCGCCTTCCAGCTGATGTTCGCGATCATCACCGTCGCGCTGATCTCGGGTGCGGTGGCGGACCGGCTGAAGTTCACGGCCTGGCTGGTGTTCGCCGGGCTGTGGGCGACGCTGGTGTACTTCCCGGTCGCGCACTGGGTCTTCGCGGCCGACGGGTTCGCTTCCGAGCACGGCGGCTGGATCAACAACAAACTGCACGCCATCGACTTCGCCGGTGGAACGGCGGTCCATATCAACTCCGGTGTGGCCGGCCTGATGCTGGCGATCGTGCTGGGCAAGCGCAAGGGCTGGCCGACCACCCTGTTCCGCCCGCACAACCTGCCGTTCGTGATGCTCGGTGCCGGGTTGCTGTGGTTCGGCTGGTTCGGGTTCAACGCGGGGTCGGCGACGAGCTCCAACGGCTCGGCGGGATCGACGTTCATGACCACCACCGTCGCCACCGCCACGGCCATGCTGGCGTGGCTGCTGACCGAGCGCATTCGCGACGGCAAGCCCACGACGCTGGGAGCGGCGTCGGGCATCGTCGCCGGGCTGGTCGCCATCACGCCGTCGTGCTCGTCGGTCAACGTCCTGGGCGCGTTGGTGGTCGGTGCCGTGGCCGGCGTGGTGTGCGCGCTGGCGGTCGGTCTGAAGTTCAAGCTGGGTTTCGATGACTCGCTCGACGTGGTCGGGGTGCACCTGGTCGGCGGTCTGGCGGGGACGCTGCTGGTCGGGCTGCTCGCCGCGCCGGAGAGCACGGCGATCAACGGCGTGACCGGGGTGTCGAAGGGATTGTTCTACGGCGGCGGCTGGGCGCAGCTGGAGCGGCAGGCGGTCGGTGCCTTCTCCGTTCTCTTCTACTCCGGCATCGTCACCCTCATCCTGGCCTTGATACTGAAGTACACCATCGGGCTGCGCCTCAACCCCGAGGCCGAATCCTCGGGCATCGATGAGGCCGAGCACGCTGAGAGCGGATACGATTTTGGCGTGATCGGCGGGCAAGGGTCGGTTCTTCCGACGGCGCGGATCCCCGTGGATGACCGCAACGGTCGCGACGACCGGGCGGCCGACAAAGTGGAGGCAGAGCACTCATGAAGCTAGTCACGGCGATCGTGAAGCCATTCACCCTCGATGACGTCAAGACCAGCCTCGAGGAGGCGGGCGTCCTGGGGATGACGGTCAGCGAAATCCAGGGCTATGGCCGGCAGAAGGGCCACACCGAGGTTTATCGCGGCGCTGAGTACTCGGTCGACTTCGTGCCGAAGGTGCGGATCGAGGTCGTCGTCGACGACTCCATCGTCGACAAGGTCGTGGACAGCATCGTCCGGGCGGCCCGCACCGGCAAGATCGGTGACGGCAAAGTCTGGGTGAGCCCCGTGGAAACCATTGTGCGGGTGCGCACAGGTGAACGCGGAACCGATGCCCTCTGAACCCAGTCGCACATTGCTGATCCAGGCCGGACGGGCCGGGAGGGTATGAAACAGGACCCACCCGACCCGTCCGGGTCATCTGGACCGGGAGCAGAAAACGCCTGCGCGGCAAGCGATTTAGCTGCCGCGCGGCGCCGGCTGCTGTCGGAGGGATCGGGGCTGCACGCGGCCGAGCTGCGGCACGCGTGGCTGGATCTGCACGAGTCGTGGCTGACGGCCAAGGCGGACGAGATCGGGATCACCGAGGGCAGCGGGTTCGCGATCGTCGGGATCGGCGGACTGGGCCGCCACGAGCTGCTGCCGTATTCCGATCTCGACCTGATGTTGTTGCACGACGACAAGCCCGCCGATGTGCTGCAGCGGGTCGCCGACAAGCTGTGGTATCCGTTGTGGGACGCCAACGTTCGGCTTGACCACAGCGTGCGGACCGTCTCCGGGGCGCTCGGCGTCGCCAACGCCGACATGATCGCCGCGCTGGGCATGCTCGACGCTCGCCACATCGCCGGCGATGCGCGACTGTCCGAGGAATTGATCGCCGGCGCAAGAAGGCAGTGGCGCAGCGTGATTCGCTCTCGAATGGACGAGCTCGTCGACATCACGCAGGCCCGCTGGGAGCGTTGCGGCCGGATCGCGCAGCGAGCCGAGCCGGACCTGAAATCGGGCCGCGGCGGGCTTCGCGACGTCCAGCTGCTTGACGCGCTGGGGGTGGCCCAGCTCATCGACCGCCACGGCATGGCCCGCCCGGAAACGCCGGGGGGGTCGCTCGACGACGCCTACCTGACGCTGCTCGACGTGCGCACCGAGCTGCACCGGGTGTCCGGGCGCGGGCGCGATCAGCTGCTGGCCCAGTACGCCGACGAGATCAGCGCCGCGTTGCATATCGGTGACCGGTTCGACTTGGCGCGCAAGCTCTCCGGGGCCGGCCGCACCATCGCCTACCACGCCGAAACGGGCCTGCGGACCGCCGAAAACGCGTTGCCGCGGCGCGGCGTGTCGGCACTGGTCCGGCGGCCCAAGCGGCGACCGCTGGACGAGGGTGTGGTCGAGTACGCCGGCGAGATCGTGCTCGCCCGCGACGCGTCGCCCGAAACCGACGCGGGGCTGGTGCTGCGGGTGGCGGCCGCCTCGGCCGACACCGGGGTCCCTATCGGCGCCGCCACGCTGAGCCGCCTGGCCGCCGGCGCACCCGAGATGCCGACCCCTTGGCCCAGCGAGGCGCTGGACGACTTGCTGGTCGTGCTCTCGGCCGGGCCCACCGCGGTGACGACGGTCGAAGCGCTCGACCGCACGGGGCTCTGGGAGCGGTTGTTGCCGGAATGGGCCGCGATCCGCGATCTTCCGCCCCGCGACGTCGCGCACAAGTGGACGGTGGACCGGCACGTCGTCGAGACCGCCGTCAACGCGGCGCCGCTGGCCACCCGCGTGGCGCGACCCGACCTGCTGGCGCTGGGCGCCCTGCTGCACGACATCGGCAAGGGCCGGGGAGTCGATCACAGCGTGCTCGGGGCCGAGATGGCCGTCGAGATGGGCGCCAGGCTCGGGGTCGCACCCAAAGATGCCGAGTTCCTGTCGAAGCTGGTCCGCCACCACCTGCTCCTGCCGGTGGTGGCCACCCGAAGCGATCTCCACGACCCCAAGACCATCGAGGAAGTGTCGGCGGCCCTGGGCGGGGATCCGCTGTTGCTCGACGTTCTGCACGCGCTGACCGAGGCGGACTCCAAGGCGACCGGCCCCGGGGTGTGGAGCGACTGGAAGGCGTCGCTGATCGAGGACCTGGTGCGGCGCTGCCGGATGGTGATGGCCGGTGAGCCGCTGCCGCAGGCCGATCCGGCCACGCCGCGCTATCTTTCGCTGGCCGCCGACCGCGGGGTCCACGTCGAGATCACGGCCGGCAGCGGCGAGCGCTTGAACGTGGTGATGATCGCGCCGGACCAGCGCGGACTCGTATCGAACGCCGCCGCGGTGCTCGCCCTGAACTCGCTGCGCATCCATTCGGCGTCGGTCAACACTCACGAGGGCGTGGCGATCACCGAATTCGTGGTGTCGCCGCTGTTCGGTTCGCCGCCCGAGGCGGGCCTGCTGCGCCAGCAGTTCACCAACGCGCTCAACGGCGACGTCGACGTCATCGGCGCGCTGGAGAAGCGTGACACCGACGCCGTCGACGCAGCGAGCGCGCGGGCCGGCGAGGTACAGGTTGGGGTGCCCGTCACGCGGTCGACAGCCCCGCCCCACATCCAGTGGCTCGACCCCGCCGCGTCCGGCAAGTCGCTCGTCGAGGTCCGCGCCATGGATCGATTAGGGTTGCTGGCGCTGTTGGCCCGGGAGCTGGAGCGCGCGGGGGCCGACCTCAGATGGGCCAAGGTTCACACGTTCGGGTCGACGGCCGCCGACGTGTTCTGCGTCGAACTGCCGCCAGAGCCGGGCGCGCAGGCGGCGGCGGAGAAGCAGTTGCTGGCAGTGCTGGGAGGCCTAGAGGCGTAGGCGCGGCCGCGAGGAGTTCTTCGAGGTGGTGGGCGTGGTTGATTCGTGCGGGCCAGTGCCTATTTCACCCGGGATCAATAGCTGTTCAGCATCGCCGAGATCGTGTCCGGTAACGGCGACACGTTGGAGCACGACCAGATGGCCGCACGACAACGCCGCAACCGCCTTCGCTCACTACTAACGCAAAGGGCCGCTGGTAGTTCAATCGAATTTCTCTATGCTCGAGTCCATTTGAGCTTCTGCGATGAGCCCGTAGCCGATCTAGTTGGTGGTGGGTGGTGGTTGGGGTTGGAAGGGTTCGTACCACCACCAGTCGGCGCGTTCGCCGGTGGGCCCGGGGCAGGGCGGGACCGCGGGTGGGGGTTGGGTGGGT
>Ga0335069_10007113_pt1 | contig 16192 bp, 12 predicted proteins | sample Lox_Sample_11_FD_206714 | JGI IMG/M metagenome (GOLD analysis project Ga0335069, IMG submission 206714) | Soil microbial communities from Loxahatchee National Wildlife Refuge, Florida, United States - Lox_Sample_1.1 | ecosystem: Environmental > Terrestrial > Soil > Wetlands | place: USA... | reverse complement strand
CAGGTAGGCCTTGACCACGTATTCGCCCGCCGGCGGCTGCTTGCCGTAGCGCTTGATGAGGTCGCGCAGGCACTGGGTCTGCTTGGCGGTCTCCTTCGACTTCTCGATGGCGGTGCAAGCGAAGGAATAGGCCTGCGCCGAGTCGGAGGGCTTGTCCGAGATGGTGTCGGCGTATTTCTTGAAGAGCTCGGCGGCGCGCGGGTACTGCTGATCGTTGTCGAGGAGCTGCGCCGCGATGCCGAGCGCCTCCTTGCGGTGCTCGTACTTGGCGAACTTGGGATCGGTGGCGACTTTCAGGTAGCCGCCGACCGCCTTCTCGAACTCGAAGAAGCGGTACTGGTTGCGGGCCGCGTTCCACACCGCGTCCTTGGCCAAGGGATTCTCGGGATAGTCTTGCGCGAGACGCTCGTAGCACCGGGTGGCCTCGCCGTACTTGAAGATCTTCTCGTAGATGACGCAGGCGTTGTTCAGGTTGCTGGGCGCGTCCCGGTCCTTGGGATCGGCCTTGATGAGATCCATCAGGTCGAGCGCCAGACCCTCGTCGAGATCCGTGCTGAGCTTGCTGCGCTGGCCGGCTTCCGCCCCTTGCGTTGGCTTGCTCCCGCCCGCCGCCGAGGGCGGCGCCGCGCCGGTCACGATGGCGATGCCGCCCGCCCCTTCCCGGCACATGACGAGCTGGGAGTTGGTGCCCTTCTCTTCGTTGGCCAACGCCATGTCGAGGCGCTTCTTGATGATGGTCGACTTGACCGAGGCCTTGATCTCCGCGACGCGCGCCAGGTAGGGCTTGGCCAGCGGCGACTTGCTGCAGGCCGATTGCGAGAATTGCTCGGTGACCTGCAGCAGGCGGCCGAGCGCGCAGTCCTTGGCCTCTTCGTCGTTGATGGCGAAATCGATGAAATAGGTGGTCAGGATGGCGTCGTAGGCCTTGAAACCAACCTCCGGCTTGCTCGAGCAGTAGGCATCGGCGATGTCGCCCAAGCGGGCGCGCGCCTCGGGCCACATGCGGTGCTTGAGCAAGAGCACGGCCGAGGCGTAGCGCAGATCGGGCGTGCGCTCGTCGGGCAGATTGGCCACGTACCAGTCGAGCGCCGCCATGTACTTCTTGTACAGCTCGTGCATGGCCAGCGGGTTGACCGGCGGCTTGGTGTTCTTTTCGTCGGGGATGGGCGGATCCTCGATGGTGCGAGCCGCCTTCATCTTGTCGATGATCTCCTCGAGCGCCTTGATGACCTGCAGGGCGGAGTCCTGCTGGTATTTGTTGTCGAGGTTCGAATCGCGCACCGCCATGTAGGCGGGGATCGATTCCGCCACCTTGCCCCCGTAGAACAGGGCGTCGGCATAGAAGTAGCTGAACTCGTAGGCGCGCTTCGAGGTGGGGTATGCCGCCAGGTACTTCTCGTACAGCTCGCCGGCCGTGCGATAGGTCTGCAGGCATTCGTCCAGCTTGCGCGGATCGCTCTTGTCCGTCTGCCACTTGGCCTTGCAGGCCTGCGCCGCCGCGTGCACCGTGGTGGCGGCCACCAGCAAGGCGTCCTCGGCGAGCTGCGCGGCCACCGCGAGCGCCTCGGGCTTGTCCTTGTTGTGCAGGTACCAGTCGCTGCCCTTGCTGTAGCTCCGGCCCAGCAGCTCGCGCTCCTTGGCCGCGGCGGGCAGGTTGCGGCTGCGCTCGTAGGCCCTGACGATCTTCTCCTGCAGGGTGGGGGCCTCGGCGAAATAGGGCCACTTCTGCAGGATGACCTTGTACACGGCGATGGCGTCGTCGTACTTGGTCATGTCGAAGTAAATGTCGCCCAGGCGCTGGAACACCTCTTTGACGTGCGGCTCATTCTCTCGCCCGGCGTAGAAGGCCTGGACCCGCGACAGTCCGCTCTCCGGGTCGGGCAAGGTGTCGCCGTCCCAGTCGGGCTCCGAGAAGCTGACGCCCAGGTACTGCACGGCCTCGGGACGCAGGTCGGAGCCGAACTTGTCGCCCGCGGCCTTCCGGCTGTCGGCCCACTTGACCAGGTTGTCGAACTCGCGAATGGCGTCGGGGAAGCGGTTGTCGCGATAGTATGACCAGGCCAATTTGTAGATGGCCTTGTCGTAATAGGCCGAATCCTTGAAAGCCAGCACGCGGCTGTAGGCCGAGATGGCCAGGGCGAGCTCGGCGGCATCGAAGTGCATCTCGCCAACCCGGGTCCACGCCTCGGCCAGGAACTTGGAATCCTTCTTGATGGGCGTGCAGTCCTTGTAGGTGTCGACCAGCGGGCCCTTGTTCATGCCGGTCGACTTGGCCGCGGGCGCGGGCGGATCGAGCGGGCGGTAGCGGTTGCTGCACACCAGGGCCAAGAGGGCCTGTTTGCCTTCCGGTTCTTGCCCCATCTCGCCCAGGCAGAAGCCGAGCAGGTAGTAGGTGGCGTCGAGCAACCGGTAGTTGGGGAACTCGACCAGCAGCCGGCGGTACAGGTTCACGGTGGAGCTGTAGTCCGGCTTGGGTGACGGTGTGGTGGGCGGATTATCCGAATCGAGCGCCTTCTGGTAGGCCTCCTGGGCCACCAGGAATTCGTCCGCGGCCTTCTCATAATAGAGCTCGGCCAGGCGGAACATCACGTCGGGCGTCCACTTGCGGTCCGCCGGGTACTTATTGAGAAAGCCTTCCAGCACGGCGATGGCGTCGATGCGCCGCTGCTTCTCCTCTTTTTCATTGCCGGCGATCAGCGGCTCGTACTTGGCCCGGATGGAGTTCATCTTCGCCGCGTAGGCGCGTTTGACGATTCCACTGGCGGCGCCGCGAAAACCCTTGACCTCCTCGGCGAAGCGGGTCATGTCGTGCGCCAGGTCCTCGAGGGTCGCCGGGTCGGGCAGCACCGCCGGTCGCCGCGCGCTCGGCGCGGGCCTTCCGGCCGCCCAGGCACCGCCCGCAAGCAGGAGCGCCGCCAGCGAGGCCAGTGCGGCGCTGGCCAGACGCGCGGGCCGAGCCGCCAGCACGCGAGGCCTCACTTTTCCTCCTCCAGCAAGGAGTGGAAATCATCCTCTACCGACTTGAGCTCGAGCTTCTGTTGGTTGATGAGCTTGGAGACCGCGCTGGTCCGCTCATCCTTGAGCCCCCAGGCCACGTCGACCAAGCCCACGTCGGACTGGACCACCAGGTCGTAGAAACGATCGGTGACTTTGCTCAGCATGGCGTGGGCCAGGCCGCCGCCCACGCTCTCCGATTCACTGAGAATCCGCTTCAGACTGCCGTTTTCCGCTTCCAATTCGCCGCGCTCGTTGTTGAGCTTGCCCTTGAGCTCGGCCACGCGCTTGAGCGCGGCCGCGTCCACGCGCTTGTCTAGCTCAGCCAGGCGCGCCTGCACTTCATCGGCACGCGACAAGATGCCGGCGATGGCATCGAAGTCGCGTTGGTCCCCCGAGGACAGGCGGTCGCGCGCCCCCTGGAACACGTCGCGCTCGCGCCGCATGACGGCGATGAGCAAGGCAATGGCGTTGCGATCGCTGTCGCCGGTGGCCGCCTCGATGGTGGCCTCATGCGCGGCCTCGGCGATCTCGTTGCGCAGGCGCTCGTTGCCCTCGCGCAGCTCCGCAATCACTTGCCGCAGGCTTTCCACTGGCTGGTTCAGGTCCTCGGGCTTGATCTTCTGGTCGGCGCGCGACCGAATGAAGTACTGCTCGATGGCCACCAACTCGGCGTCCATCCCCTGAATCTCCACGTTGAACTCCGAGGCGCGCGCATCGAGCTGTTCCAGTTGCGCGCGGGCCTGCTGCTCGCGATCCTTGAGCTTGTTGGCCGTGAGCGGAAGATCCCGCAGCTCCGACTCGAGCGCCGCGCGTTCCTTGCCCACCTGGTCGAGGCGCGCCTTTTCGTCAGCCGTCAGCTTGTCCCAGATCAGGGAACGCATCTTGCCCACGAAGCGCTGGCGAATGCTCAGCAGTTGGTTCAACACCTCGCTCGAGCTGGTGCGCGCCTGGCCCAGATCGGGAAAGATGCCGACCTTGAGCTGACCGCCCACCGCCAATTCCAGCCGGGCCAGCGTCTCGCGCGCGTCCTTGAGACCGCGCTGCAAGTCACCGACGTCCTCGGTCAGCGCGAGCACCCGCGCCACGTCGGGATCCGCCCTGACCCACTTGACCGCGGTGGGCGGCACGATGACCGCGACGTCGAATTTCTCCAGGCCCTTGCCAAGCAGGGACTCGAAATACTTGGGGTCGGCATCCGCCTTCTGCTGCGTCTCCCTGAGCTTGAGGTGAATGGGCTCGAACTGGTCGCGCGCCTGCATGAAGACTTCGTTGGCCAGGGCGAAGTTCGCCACGCGCACGTGCAGGTTGCCCATCAACAGGCGCAACTCCGGCCCCTGCGGGCTGTCCGGGTTCTGCAGGAGCATCAGGTCGAGCGCGCGGTACGCGGATTTGTAGTCCTTGGCCTTGATGGCGGTCCACGCCAACTCGTTCATGGCGTCTTCAAAGTACTTGGACTGACGGGGAATGCTGGCGTAGGCGTCGCGGGCCTTTTCGAACTCACCCCGTTCGTAATACAAGCGCCCCAAAGCCAGGCGAGCCAGGTCCTGGGTCTCCTTGTCGGCATCAGACTGTGGCTGGCTGCGCACGACGGAATCGAAGCCAATGAGCCCCGCCGCGAGATCGCCCTTCCTGATCCATATGGTGGCGACAAAATAACGTGCCCGCAGATAGTAGGGATTGGTGTTGGGGAGGGCGGCGAAGGCGTTGAGCGCGTCGTCGAGGCGGTCCCGGAAGTAGGCGGCCTTGCCCCGCACGTAGGGCACCGACGGCTCCAGCACCGCGAGCGGGACGTTCTGCAGACGCGCCAGATAGGCATCCACGTTGTCCAGGTCGCCGGTGTGCAGAGCGATCTCGATGAGCCGCTCGAGCGCCTTCTGTTCCTGGGCCGAGGCTGTTTGCTTTTCGCTGGCCAGGGTGAAATAGCGCCGCGCCGAATTGAAGTCTTTGTCCTGATAGAGCGACTCGCCCAACAAGAAAACCGCATCGTCGTACGCGTGCGAATTGGGATACTTGTCGACCACGTCGAGCAGGATGGTGGCGGCTTCGCGGTAGTTCTTCAGGTTGAAGAGCAATTCGGCATCGAGCACACGCCGGTCCGCCAGGCTCGGGTCCGCGGTCGGCGTGTCGCGGAACTCCGCCGAAAGAACCCGCACACGCTCTTCCAGGTCGATCAGGCGACCGTTCGCCTCTTCCACATCGCCGGCCTGGGCCCGCCCGGCCCAGAGACCCAGCAAGCAAAGGGCAGCCGACAGGGCGCAGGTCAAACGGGGCCGGCGCGCGTCCCGTATGGGCAAAACGCCAAACCCAAGCCGTCGAGGGTGCCGCATCCGAGGATTCTCCAGAAGCGTGGCTATCTCTTGGCCGAGGGACCGCCGGCTTCAGGAGCGACCAGGTTGATCCGGAAATCCACCGCGGGCTTGTCTTCCATGTTGGTCGTAATGCCACCCTTTTCGTAGCCCACCACTTGGACGATGGTGGCCTTGTTGTCGGCGGCCACGAAGGTATTGCTGGAGCTGGCCTTGAACTTGTAGCCCTTGAGGTAGCTGAACACGCCAAAGCCATAGCCTTGGTAAACGAATTGCACGGAGAGGGTGTGGTTCCCGGGCTGGATGGCGCCGTTGTACACGTCGAACTCGGTCATCTCCGACAAACGTCCGGAATCGTCCGCTTTGTTGAAAATCTGAACGCCATCAAGGGCATAGACCGCCTTGATGAGGCGGAAAGAGGCACCCATCTCGTTCTTGTGCTTGATCACGCAGCGGGAAGCCCCGATGACACCGCCCAGAACCGTCTCCTTGAGCAGATTGAGGCGGGCGCGCGTGCGGAAGACCTGTTCTTTCAGATCGTTGACGTTGCGCTCGAGGGCACGCAGCCGGACCGTGTAGGCGCCGCCGTCGGCAGCGGGGGCGGCAGCGTTTTCCGGCGGCGCGCCGGTTGGCGAGGGTGCGCTCGGTACGACCGCAACCTGGCGCGGCTCTGCCGCGCTGGTCGTGTCGGCCCGCGCGGGCTGCAGCCAGCAGGCAACGGCGGCAAATATCAGAACAGAACCCCCCCAGCTTCGTGGACTTGTCATTTCGTAGCTCCTTGTGAGCCTCTCAGATCTCGCAGTACGACAGCCTTAGTGCCTGGTTAGTGGCAGAAAGTATCCTTCTATAGCAGGCGGCTTCAAGCCCCGTCAAAAGGTACATGTTATTCGCGGAGTTACAGCGAGTCAGAAGCCGAGCTGCGGGGGACATCCTATCAGATAGTAGGGTCGCGGGCGATGTTATGGCGCGGTTTCGTGCCCGATGGTTCGCCCCTGGCCGCCAGCAGCCTTTGCCCGTTCAAGCGCGGTCCACAAGGCCGCAAGCAAGTCCTTGATCCCCTTTCCTGTCGCGGCGCTGACCCCCAGTAGCGTCAAGCCCCGTTTGGCGAAGAGTTGCTGCAGAGCGGGTAGTTTCTTGTGCGTCGCGGTAAGATCCACCTTGTTGAGGACGACCACCTCGGGCCGACCGGCCAAGTCGGGATCGTACAGGGCGAGCTCCCGTCGCAGGGCTTGGTAGTCGCGCAGAGGTGTACGGCCAGGGATCGAGGTCAGATCGAGCATGTGAACCAGAACGCGCGTCCGCTCCAGGTGGCGCAGGAAGCGGTGTCCGAGCCCCGCGCCCTGGTGCGCTCCCGGGATCAAGCCGGGCACGTCTGCCACCACGAAGGACCGATCATCCGAGAGCCGGACCATGCCCAGGTTGGGGATCAGGGTAGTGAAAGGATAGTCCGCGATCTTGGGGCGCGCCGCGGAGATGCGCGCGATGAGCGACGACTTGCCCACGTTGGGAAAGCCCACCAAGCCCACGTCCGCCAGCAGCTTCAGCTCCAGGCGAATCGCGCGCTCCTCGCCTGGTTGGCCGGGCTCGGCCCGCCGGGGTGCACGATCGGTGGACGTGGCGAAATGGATGTTGCCGCGTCCGCCCTTGCCCCCGCGGGCCACCACGAAGCGCTCGCCGTCGGCCCGCAGGTCCGCCAGCAAATCGCCGCTGGCCTGGTCGTAGACCTCGGTCCCCGCCGGAACCCGGAGCAGGAGGTCTTGCCCCTTGCGGCCGTACTTGTCCTTGCTGCCGCCGCGTTCGCCGGCCGGCGCCTGATAGTCGTGGCGATAGCGAAAATCGAGCAGGGTGGAAAGCCCCTCGTCGGCCCGCAGGATCACGCTGCCGCCGTCACCGCCATCGCCGCCGGCCGGGCCGCCCTTGGGCACGAACTTCTCGCGCCGAAACGCCACCACCCCGGCGCCGCCGTCGCCCCCGCGCACCTTGATGCGCGTCTCGTCGACAAATGCGGTCACAGGAACCCTCCCGAGGGAAGAGCGGGCCGGACCCGCGCTGCGAACCCGTGGCGCTAGGGCGCCTCGATGCTGACCAGCTTGCGGTTGCCGGACTGCCCGTATTTCACCTTGCCACTCTTGAGAGCGAACAGGGTGAAGTCGCTGCCCATGCCAACATTACGGCCGGGATGGAAGACCGTCCCCACCTGACGAACCAAGATGTTGCCTGCCAGCACGGCTTCGCCGGCGAAGCGCTTGACACCGCGCCGTTGCGACTGCGAATCGCGACCGTTGCGGGAGCTGCCTTGACCCTTCTTGTGTGCCATGGCTGCCTATGCTCCTGCCTTGATGGCCGTGATCTTCAGGGCTGTAAATGGCTGGCGGTGGCCATTCTTGCGCCGATACGACTTGCGGCGCTTGTACTTGAAAACCACGATCTTCTTGCCCTGGCCCTGCTCGAGCACCTCGGCCTCGACCTTGATGCCGCTGACCTCAGGCTTGCCCACCTGCACATTGCCGCCATCATCGGCGAACAGAAGAGGAGCGAACGACAATTTGTCCCCTGGGGATGCGGAGAGTTTCTCCACGCGCAGGGTTTCGCCCTCGGCGACGCGGTATTGTTTACCTCCGGTCCGGATAACGGCGTACATCTTTCAATCTCCCGAGCGAGGCGCGTAATCTAGAGGAGTTTCCTGTGGTGTCAAGGGCTACGGCGTTTCTGTACTCAGAGATCGCGGGCGCGGCGCGCTGACCGTTCGGGGGATGTCATCCACCCCGGCCGGTCCGGATTGCGACCGAGCGTCCGTGGCCGGCCAAGCCTTCGACCTCTGACAGAATCACAATTTCGTCTGCCTGTCGCGCCACGGCGGCGGCGTCATACTCGATGAACGAAGTGCGCTTGGTGAAGTCGGCCACGCCGAGAGGCGACGCGTAACGCGCGCTCCCGCCGGTGGGCAGAACGTGGCTCGGCCCGGCGAAGTAGTCACCCACCGCCTCGCAAGCATGCTCGCCCACGAAGACCGCGCCCGCGGCGGTCACCTGGTCAGCCAGGGCCGCGGCATTGGCCAGGGCCAGGCCCGCGTGCTCGGGGGCGAGCTGATTGACCAGTGCGATGGCCTCGGCCGCGTCCTTCGCCACAATGGCCACACCCTGATGGCTAACCGCCTGGCTGGCGATCTCTCGACGGGGCAGCGCCAACAACTGGCGGTCGAGCTCGGCGGCCACTGCCTCGGCCACCGAGCGCCCGACGGCCACCAGGATGGGAATCGCCAGGGCGTCGTGCTCGGCCTGCGCAAGCAGATCGGCCGCCACCCAAGCCGGGTTGGCGCTCGCATCAGCCGCGATCACGACCTCGGTCGGGCCTGCCAGCATGTCGATGCCCACGTCGCCGTAGACCAGCCGCTTGGCCGCCGTCACGTAGGCATTGCCTGGCCCGGCAATCTTGTCGACCCGCGGGACAGTCTCCGTGCCATAGGCCAGGGCGGCGATCGCCTGCGCGCCGCCCAGCAGAAAGACCCGATCCACGCCCGCCTCCAGCGCCGCGGCCAGGGTCTCCGGCGATGGACCGGGCGTGGTCATCAGGATCTCGCGCACGCCAGCCACCTTGGCCGGGATGGCGGTCATCAATACCGTCGAGGCCAGGCGAGCGGTGCCGCCAGGAATGTAGAGCCCCACGCGCGCCAACGCCGTCACCCGGCAGCGCAGCCGGATTCCGGCCTCGGCCAACTCATACGAGTCGTGCCGTTCGCGTTGGTGATACGCGCGAATGCGGCTAGCGGCGTGGGCCAAGGCCTGCCTGACTTCCGCTCGGATTCGGCCGGCCTGTTCCTCCCACTCCGCGCGCGGCAGCTCGATGACGGAAAGCTGGCGACGCTCGAAGCGCTCGGTCAGCCGGCGCAGGGCGGCGTCACCCTGCTGGCGAACCTCGGCCACGATCTCCGCAACCTGGGTCTCGACCTGCTTCGGCATGGTCGTGCCCCGCTTGGCGAGGTTGGAGAGCCTCGCTTGGTACTCGAGATCCCGCGGGCCGAGGATGTGCAACATGGTTGAAAGGCTAGCAGAGCGCAGGCGAGGTGGTAGCGATCAACCGCGCCCTGCAGTCGGGCTCGCGACGCAAATCCGCGATTTCCCGACCAGAGCCAAACCGTTCGGTGCTCTCGCGATCGGCCTCGCTTCGAGGCCTGCTTCTCAGCCCTTGGCCTTGGCGGCCTTGCGCTGAGCGCGGTACTTCTTGATCAACGTCTTGGACACACCCTTGTGCTTCGAGCAAACCATGCCGAAGACTGGCGCGGCGAGGCCCGTGCATCCGGGAACCGGGCAGAGCTGCTTGGGTCGATGCTTAATGGGCGCAGACACAACCACGGGAGCCAACTGGGCTGACTTCGGGGGACGGCCGCGGCGCTTGGGAAGCGCGAAAGCACCACCCGCACCCAGGGCGGCGGCCACAGCCATCTGCACACGGCGGGCCGCAGCGGCCTCGACAGTGGCTACGATTTGCTTCACGAAATTGTCGACCAAGAACTGGAGGTTGTTGTCCATTGTTGTCTCGCTAAACAGATTGCGCGGGATAATGCCTGTCCAGCAAGAAAAGTAAAGCGCCTTTTCGCAAATAGGAGATCTTCTTTCAAAAAATGCGCTGTTGGTTTCCGGCTGTGCTTGACGCCAAACGACACGTTGGCCATCATCCGATCCCATGCCGAGGCCAGAGACTGTCGTGAGAGAGGGCTTTCTGTCGTTGCTGAAGACTGGTGACGTGCGGGCGCTGTTCGCGCGCTACTCGGATATCGCCCTGGCCGTGCTGGTGGCGGTGATTGTGGGGATGATGATCGTTCCCCTGCCCACCTTTGCACTGGACCTGTTTGTCACTCTGAACCTCGCCGCGGCAGTCACCCTCCTGCTTATCGCGATTTACGTTGGCGAGGCCCTGCGCATCGCCACCTTCCCTTCACTTCTCCTGATTACTACTTTGTTTAGGCTGGCCATCGAAGTATCGGCCACCCGCCTGATTCTTCTGAAAGCCAATGCCGGGCAGGTCATCCATGCTTTCGGGAATTTCGTGGTGGCGGGGAATCTGGTGGTGGGAGCCGTGGTCTTCCTCATTCTGACCCTCATCCAGTTCATCGTGATTTCCAAGGGCTCGGAACGGGTCGCCGAGGTCGGGGCTCGTTTCACCCTGGACGCCATGCCCGGCAAACAGATGTCCATCGACGCCGAATTGCGCGCGGGCCACATCGACCACGCCGAAGCCCGCCGGCGGCGCGCTGTCCTCACACGCGAATCGCAGTTCTTTGGGTCAATGGACGGCGCCATGAAATTCGTCAAGGGTGACGCCATTGCGGGCATCGTTGTGCTGCTCACCAACATCGTGGGTGGCCTGGTCATTGGCATGGTGCAAAAAGGGATGAGCCCAGCCACAGCGGCCAAGACGTATACGCTTCTCACCATTGGCGCCGGGCTGGTCGCGCAAATTCCCGCTCTGGTGATTTCAACGGCAGCCGGAATTATCGTCACGCGGGTTTCGTCGGAGGAGGAGGGCGGCCATCTGGGCAAAGACATCGGCCGGCAGATTCTCGCCCAGCCCAAGGCACTGGCCGTCGCGGCGGCGCTCCTCGGCTTGCTGGCCATCGTGCCCGGCCTGCCCACGGTGCCGTTTCTCCTGTTGAGCGGCTTGCTCGGCCTGGTCGCCTACCGGGTCATGAAGCTGGACCGGCTGGCTGGCAAGGGCGCAAAGGACACCGGCCCCTGGACAACAGCTTCAGAATTGCGCGTGGAAGACTCGGAAATCCCCACGCCGCTGTTGGTGCCCATCGCCATCGACCTTTCGGACGCGCTTTCGCGATCACTCTTGCCGTCCGGCCATTCGGGTCGGCTCGCGCGTGAGCTGTTGCCGGCTGCACGCGAGCGTTTCTTCTCGGAGACGGGCATCTCGCTGCCAGCGATTCGCGTGAACCCCAACGTCGCTGGCCTGACCGGTGGGGCCTATCGGCTGCGCCTACAGGAGCTCCCGATGGCCCAGGGCGAGGTAATGCCAGGGGGCGGCTTGGCGCTCGACACGTTGGAACACTTGCGCGCCCTGGGCATTGCCGCGCAACCGGCGATCCATCCCGAGGGCCGTCCCGCGGCGTGGATTCCGGCGGGCGAGCTGGCCGCCGCGCGCCTGCGGGGCGTGCCTACCCTGGCGCCCGATGAGGTCATTGTCCTGCACCTTCGGCAACTCTTGCGGTGCCATGGCCACGAATTCGTGGGCATCCAGGAGACACAGTTGCTGCTCGACGGGCTGGAGCGCAGCCAACCCGCCCTGGTACGTGAGGTGGTGCCCAAGATCGTTTCGCCGGCTCTGTTGACCGAGATCCTGCGTCGTCTCGCGGAAGAGGGCATCTCGCTGCGCAACCTGCGCGAGATTCTGGGCGCACTGGCCGAACGTGTGCCGGGCGATTCCGATCCCGTGGCTTTGACCGAATCCGTGCGCGCGGCCCTGCGACGGCAGATCAGCTTCGCCTGCACGGGCGGGGCCGGCGTCCTGCGGGTCTATTTCCTCGACACCATGATCGAAGAAACTCTGCGCGAATCGATCCAGCCCGGCAGCAAGGGAGGCACCCTGGCGCTCGAGCCCGAGCTGGCCTCGGACATCGTGCAAGCGGTGGGGCGCACCGTGGCCGAGACCTGCGCGCCGGTGCTCGTCACAGCCGCGGACATCCGTTTCCACCTGCGCCATCTGCTCGCGGCCGAGCATCCCGCCGTCACCGTGCTCTCCTACCAGGAGATCGAGCCCACCGTGAAATTGGAGTCGCTCGGCCGGATTACGGTGGCGACCTGAGCGCCGCACGTCCTCCACCGATGGCAAGGAATATCGGGGAGGCTTCACGTTTCTTCGCAAGACGCAAAGATCTCATGGCACCGGATCCGGATTTCACCACCGAGGCCACAGAGCCGGACAGGAAGGAAAGGGTTCGGATCAGACCCCGGAACCATCAGATCCTCTGTGCCCTCTGTGGTGAATCCGTCTTGAGTGATGGCGCGGTTTTGGGTAAACGCGTGGGGAGCCGGCCGGCCTTGCCGGCCGCGGACCATCGCGGGAGGGTTTGGGAACCCTTCCAGGGTTCCCATGATTGCGGCCAGAAGGCTGCGTTGGATTCTCTGGTTGGCTAGCCGTCAACCGGCAGGTCTTTGTGCAAATAGCGGCGGCCACCGGGGCCGTAGTCGGTCGTCCCCTGGCCGTGACCGTAGAGCAGCCAGCGATAGGTGAGCAAGCCCTCCACCCCGACCGGGCCGCGCGCGTGCAGCTTCTCGGTGGAAATGCCCACCTCGGCGCCCAAGCCGAAACGATAGCCGTCAGAGAAGCGATTGCTGGCATTGTGAAACACGCAGGCGGCATCCACCTCGGCCAAGAAGCGAGCGGCTGCCACTGGGTCTTGCGTGACAATCACGTCAGTGTGACGAGAGCCATGGCGCGCGATGTGAGCCAGTGCGGGGTCAATGCCCGCCACTTGTCGGATGGAAAGGATGAGAGCGCCGTATTCGGTGTCCCAATCCGCCCCACTGGCCGCTGTCATTTGCGGGTGGCGCTTGCGGGTTTCCTTACAACCGCGCAGCTCCACGCCTTTGCTGGCGAGCGCGGACACGCAACTGTCCAGCGCTGCCCCGGCCTCCGCGTCCCACAACAGCGTTTCCACGGCATTGCAGGCGGCCGGGTAGCTGCACTTGGCGTCCACCACCAAACGCGCGGCCATCTCGGGATCCGCGGCGGCGTGCAGATACATGTGACAGATGCCGTCGGCGTGGGCCATCACCGGGATGCGGGTGTGGTTGCGCACGTGATTGATGAACGACGATGAGCCGCGGGCAATCATGAGCTCCACCAAGTCGTCCATGGCCAGCAGCGCATCCACCTCGGCCCGATCTTCGAGCAGCACCATGGCGCGCGTGTCGATGCCGGCAGAGGTGAGAACCTCATGGGCAACCGCGCACAGCGCGCGGTTGCTGGCGCTGGCCTCGCTGCCCCCCTTGAGCGCGATCGCGTTTCCGCTCTTCCAGGCCAGGCTGGTGATTTGCACCAGGGCGTCGGGCCGGGCCTCGAACACCACACCCAGCACACCCAGTGGACAACTCACGCGCTTGAGGATGAGCCCGTGGTCGAGCGCGCGATGCAGGGTCGTGCGCCCGACCAGCTCCGGCATCTCGGCCAACTGCTTGATGCCCTCGATGGTTGTATCGAGCTTCTTGTCGTCGAGGAGCAGACGCTTGACCAGGGCCGAGCCCAGGCGACCCGCTGCTTCTTCTTGCTGCGCGCGGGCCATGTCCTCGGCGTTGGCCTGCAGGACCGCCTTGCGGGTCTCGGGTCGTGCCAGGGCGGCGGCAAAGTCGGCGAGCAGGCGGCTGCGCTCCGGGCCAGTCAAGGCGGCCAGCCGCCGGGCCGCCGCGCGCGCTGCAACGAGGCTTTCTCGTAGATCCATGGCCCGAGTCTAGCACTACTTTCCATCCGACCGGCTGCCAGCCCGAGGACACAACGCAGCCTTCCGGCCGCAACCCAAAACCGCGCCATCACTCAAGACGGATTCACCACAGAGGGCACAGAGGATCTGATGGTTCCGGAGTCTGATCCGAACCCTTTCCTTCCTGTCCGGCTCTGTGGCCTCGGTGGTGAAATCCGGATCCGACGCCAAGAGATCATTGCGTCCTGCAAAGAAAGCTCGGACCTGAATCCGAACCCTTTCTTTCCGGCCTATGCGGCCTCGGTGCGCTCGGTGGTGAAACTCCGGATCCCGAAGGCATCGTCGTTTTCACCCATCCCGCCTACACCCCGCCCATGACCAGGTTGTCGCGCGTGATGAGGGCGTCGTAGCCGCGGTACCCCAGGATGCCGTCGATCTCGTCGCTGTGCCGGCCGGCCAGCTTTCGGCAAGCGTCGGCATCGTAGTTGACCAGGCCCCGGCCATGCACCCGGCCACTGCCGTCGCGGATCTCCACCAGCTCACCCTTGTCGAAGCTACCCTCCACCGCGGTCACACCTATGGGCAAGAGCGATGCCTTGTGATCCAGCAGGGCCCGTAGCGCGCCTTGGTTGACCACCAGCGCACCCTGCTTTCGGCCGGAAACCGCTATGTGGCGCCAGCGAGCCCGGCGCCACTCGCTCGGCGGAATCAGCGTGCCCACGTCCTCGCCGGCCAGGATCTTGCCGAGCACGTCCGGCGTGCCTCCGTTCGCTATCACCACCGCAGTGCCTCCGGCGGTGGCCAGCCGGGCCGCTTCCAGTTTGCTGCCCATGCCGCCGGTGCCGCCGCTCGAGGTGCCCGCGGCCAGGGCCAGGGCGCGCTCGTCGACGGATGCCAGCTCGGCCACCCGCTGGGCGTTGGGATCGACCGCCGGATTCGCGCTCAGCAACCCGTCGACGTTGCTCAGCATCACCAGCAGATCCGCATCCAGCGCCACGGCCACGCGCGCCGACAGGCCGTCGTTGTCGCCGAAGACCGGCCGGCTGGCCTCTGCGCCCTCGCGCCGCCGGTATTCGACCAGCTCGCGCACGCTGACGCTGTCATTCTCGTTGAGCACCGGGACGGTCCCCAGCTCGAGAAGCCGCATCAGCGTGGTGCGCAGGCAGAGCGCGCGGTCGCGATCGCCGAGGTCGTCGTGGGTCAGCAGAACCTGGGCCGCGATCACACCGAAATCGGCAAACGCCTTGGTGTACAGCCCCATCAGGTGGCCCTGCCCGACCGCCGCGCAGGCCTGGCGCAGGCCCAGTGAGCGCGGCCGCTGGCGAAGGTCGAGCAAGCGCATGCCCATCCCGACGGCCCCGCTGGAGACCAGCACCACGTCGCGACCGGCCCGACGCTGATGCGCCAGTCCCTCGACCAGTCTCGTCACCCGATCCATGGCGACTTCGCCGTTGTCCCGGACGACGACATGGGTGCCTAGCTTGACCACGAGACGATGGGTCTCGGTCAGGGCAGCGCGGCCGATCGACGATGAGGAGCTCATGGAGCGAGACTGACTTTACCTTGGCCTTGGTTCGTGTGGTAATGCGGCTGTGAATATCCTGGAAGGAAACAAGACCCTGACCCTTATTGGCGCGGGTACCATGGGTGAGGCCATCCTGCGTGGAATTTTGCGCGCGGGCAAGCTGGCCCCCTCACAGGTTTGCGCGTCCGACATCCGCGCCGAGGCATTGGCTGACCTGGCCAAGCGCCACGGCATCCGCACCAGCGGCGACAACCTGGAGGCGGCGCATGCGGCAACCGTGGCTCTGGTCTGCGTGAAGCCACACCAGATCGGCGCCGTTCTCAACACCGATGCCATGCGGGAGGCCCTGAGCGGCAAGGTGGTGATCAGCATCGCGGCGGGCGTGCGGCTGCAGCAGCTTGGCCACTGGCTTCCGGCCAGCGCCCTCATCCGCGCCATGCCCAACACCCCTGCCCTGATCGGCGAAGGCATGACCGCCCTCGCACGTGGCAAGGGTACCAACGATGCAGCCATGGCCGTGGCCCTGGAGCTCTTCGCCAGTGTGGGTCGGGCGGCCGAGATCGATGAAGCCCACATGGACGTCGTGACGGCCCTCTCAGGCAGCGGGCCCGCATTCGCCTTCCTGGTGCTTGAAGCCCTGGCCGACGGTGCGGTCAAGATGGGCCTGCGCCGGGATCTGGCCATCACCATGGCAGCCCAGATGCTGCAAGGCTCGGCACGCATGGTCCTGCAGACCGGCACCCATCCGGCTGTGTTGAAAGACCAGGTGACGACGCCTGGCGGATGCACGATCGCGGGGCTGTCGAAAATGGAAGAAGGCCGGGTGCGTTACGCGCTGGCCAGCGGCGTCGAAGAGGCCGCGCGGGCAGCAAGCAAGCTCGGTCAGGGTTAGGGCTCGTCCGGAAATAAATGCTACGAGATCGGCGCTGAGGCGCACGGATG
>Ga0335069_10007112_pt1 | contig 16192 bp, 16 predicted proteins | sample Lox_Sample_11_FD_206714 | JGI IMG/M metagenome (GOLD analysis project Ga0335069, IMG submission 206714) | Soil microbial communities from Loxahatchee National Wildlife Refuge, Florida, United States - Lox_Sample_1.1 | ecosystem: Environmental > Terrestrial > Soil > Wetlands | place: USA... | reverse complement strand
GCGGAAGGCGCCAGTCTGATTGCCCCCGACATTTCGGAGACGCTCCGAAATATCGGGCAGGGCCGGTTCTGCCTCGCTGGCAGCCCCTTCAGAATCGCCGCGTTTTGAGTGCGTTAGAGCCGCATGCGAGGCCCTCGGCTTTGGAGCACTCCTTGCACTACGGATACTGGCAGTTCTGACAGTCCGAATCGTGAGACGTGATGCGCACTCGTAAGGCTGAACTCGTATTTCTCGAGATTGGATTGGCGCTTCTTGTGGTCTGGAGCGGTGCCTGGATTCAGCGCACACTCTCGTCTCGCGCTGCTGTCAAGAGATTCGAAGCCGAACAAGCCCGATCATTGGACGTTACACCCATGAAGGATCCGGCTTCAGGGTCTCTGGTTGATTTCAGCCTGTGGTCTGAGAAGCGTGTGGATGCTTACAAGCAGAGCCTAATCGATAAAGCAGATCGTCCCTTGGCCCTGCTTCGTATTCCCAAGCTTCACCTGGAAGTTCCGGTCTATAACGACACGGACGACTTGACCTTAAATCGTGGAGTCGGCCGGATCCTCGGAACCGCACAGATCGGAACTGGTGGAAACGTTGGTATCGCTGGCCATCGAGACGGCTTCTTCCGCGGGCTCAAGGACATTTCTCTGGGCGATGAAATTGAACTCGTTCGCATCGGTCAATCGGACAGTTACGTCGTCGAGAACATTCACATCGTGAATCCAGAGGATGTTTCGGTACTGGAACCGACGCCGATACCCTCAATGACTCTGGTGACGTGCTTTCCTTTTTATTACATCGGTAGTGCCCCACAGCGGTTTATCGTTCGCGCATCCATCACAGTTTCCGGCAAATCCCGTCTGGTATCTGGTCAGCCAAAGGCTTCAGTAGTGCAGATCAATTAAAAGGAGAAATAAAGTGAATACACAGCTACGAACAGCAAGAATCATCAAGCATCTCTTGGTAACGAGCGTTGCTTTACTCGCAATCGCCATCACTGTACAAGCGCAAGTTCAGACCACGACATCAACGGCCCAGTCTGGCGATGCCACGACGCAAGTCAAGATCGATCGTGGGGAGATCGTCTACGTTTCGGGAAACAGTGTTGTCATCAAGACTGACGATGGTGCCCTACACCATTTCAACAATGTTCCGGATAGCGTAACCGTCACAGTCGATGGAAAGCAGCTCAACATTCATCAGGTTCAGCCAGGGATGAAGGTGGAAAGACAGACCATTACCACGTCCACTCCTAAGATGATCACGACCGTCAAAACCGTTACTGGAACTGTTTGGCAGGTTATGCCCCCCAAAATTGTGATTTTGACCATGGAAAACGGCAAGAATCAGCAATTCACAATTCCCGACGGTCAGAAATTTACCATCGACGGACAGGTAGTCGATGCGTTTGGTCTCAAAAAGGGAATGAAGGTGAGTGCTCAGAAGGTAATTGAACAGCCCGAAGTTGTGGTGGCACAGGAAATCAAGAGATCGGGAACATTGCCGCCGCCCCCGCCGGCACCAAAAGCGGATGTTCCTATTCTGATCGTGTTCGTGCCTGCTGCACCAGCTCCAGTTGAAAAAGCTGCGGCCGTACTACCCAAGACTGGTAGCTATCTCCCCCTAGCTGGCTTCCTTGGAACACTGTTGGTCGGCCTAGGCCTCGCTCTGAAAGGAGTACGAGTACTGTCGTCGCGTTAAGACAAAAAGGTGTGACACCTCCCCGTGCGACACGTCGGACGGGGAGGCTCATTCCTGATCTCAAACAAATGATATCCGCCCTGGCCGGGACCAGTAGAAAACAGTGGGCGAAGTCCTAGATATTGAAACCTGGACGATGAGCAATTCTCGCGACAGTGCAGGAGGGCTGGCGGCATTCGTAACTGGGCCATCTAAAACAGTGGGCAGTTTAGTTCGTTGTAGGAGTTGGGGAATGAGCATTCGATGTCCACTCTTCTTGCGCATGCGCCGTTTCTTCCTTGCGCTGTCCCTTTTGTCCTGTCTTTGTTGTACGGCCCAAGCGAAACGAAAAGACGTTGTCACCATGAACAACGGAGATCGTTTCACAGGAGAAGTCAAGCGTCTCCAGGATGGTTTGTTGTATGTCGAGACAGACTACGTCTCCGGCAATGTGGGCGTGGATTGGAATCAGGTGCAATCGGTCGAAAGCTCGGCAACGTACAAAATCGTACTGAACAATGGAAAGAGACTCGAAGGGAAAATTGAAAAAGTCTCTGGCAATGGAGCGCAAGGTTCAGACTTTCTGATTCGTGAAGCCGCCGAGGAAGAGAGGGTCACTTCCGCCGCTGTTATAAGCATGGAAACCACGAAGCCTACCGTATGGCGACAATTGCAGGGTACACTCGATTTCGGATACAGCTTCTCCAGCGGGAACAATCAGTCGGCATTGAACATCGACACCAGTGGAGCCTACAAGGCGCCCAAATGGGAAGTTTCGACAGCATTCGATTCAACCTTCAGTGGTCAGGCAGGTTCTTCAAAAACCAATCGCGAAGACGTGCAAGCATCTTTTGAGAGGTTTCTCAGCAGAAATTCTTTCCTGGAGGCAACCTCCGATTTTCTTCACAGCAGCCAACAGGATCTCAATCTCCGGACTACCCTCGGCGGTGGCTACGGGCGATATTTGAAACGCAATACGAACAGTAATCTCTCTTGGCTGGGTGGTCTCGTGTACGCCAATGAGTCCTTTGACACCACGGCTGGTCAGCCCTCCGGACACAACATTGAAGCGATTCTGGGAGTACAGTACGACTTCATTCGCTTCAATTTTGGGGAACTCGATTCTCAGATTCAGGCTTTTCCGGGACTGACGGACGCAGGCCGTATACGTCTGAAGACGAATAATTCTCTCACGATCAAATTGCGAAATAACTTCCACCTGGCGTTCACGTTTTGGGATAACTTCGACAGCGAACCACCACCAACAGCCAAGAAGAATGAGCTCGGCGTCAGTTCGGGAGTGGGCTGGTCCTTTTAGACGATGAGACGAATTTCTCTCTTCCCATGAACGGGGCCCGCGATTATCTCCCGTCCGGCACGGCCTCAAGCCTTATCAATAGCGACAGCACTGATGCGTGGGAGACCATCAGGGATCCGGGAATGCTTCAAGGCTTGGGGTGGGGCACGTGCTCCTCGCAAACAGACGCAAACAGGCGGAGCTCGACGATGCACCCGAGCACATGCGTGGCAATGTTTGGGCAACCGGGATGATCGCAGAGATATTCCTTAAGTTCCTCCTCGCGGCCGTCAGGAGAAATGAGGCCCGTCTTGATAGTGACCCAGGGCATGGTGAGCACCCCTTGGGGGGACGCACACTTATGATCTCGATAAAGGCAGGTCGTGCGCAAGTAACTACCGGACAACTCCGAGACGGGCACTTTGAAAGCTCGACACGGCTTCAGCAAGTGAATAGCGCAGCTAAGGGCTTTCCAGCCCAGCGCTGCGTTCCTCTGGCTGATTCCGGTGGGACGTCACGGGAGACTTTCGATATAGTCAGAAGGTCTCGATCTTTCATCACGAGCGAAAAATGTAGGGCCACTCGATTCATAGCGGCCCCACAATGCGGCTTCCAGAACTCCTCAGAGTGTGTTTTTCGGCACACACCGTCCTTTCGAGCGAGATCGGTGTCTAGCGGCACGGATTGCGAACATCGATCCTTTAGGCATCTACGATGATTGCCCATCGCTGGGCGCTCGCCTACCTCGGTGCCGCCACGACGACGTAGGTTGTGCTCGTGCCCACGAACTGAGGCTGATACCACGTGCTTCCGCACTGCTGGTAGGTTAGTCCGTTCATCATGACCACGGTGCACGAAGGTGGAAGAGTGTTGACCATTGATCCGATTACCGCGGCTGTAACCATTGCCGTCGCGGTGACGGCCGCTGCGGTGGCTACCGGATGGTAGCAGCAGCCACCACCATAGTAGCTATGGTGGACGTCGACATCGTGGTGAACATTCACATTCACGTTCCGGTTCACATTTGCGTTAACGTTCCGGTTCGAATTCACGTTGGTGTTCCGGTTTACGTTGCCCTGGTTGACGCTGGTCCGGGCGCTACCGCCGCCGCGGCGCTGTGCAAAGCCTGGCCCGCACGAGAGCAACAGAACAAGTGTGATCGAAAGCAGATTGTGAATAGATCGTTTCATTTCGAGCTCCCTGTCTTGGGTTCTTTTTGATCGTTGCCGTATTCAGTGACTTCCGCGATTGCTATCTTTTGTGCACCGTCCGGTGGTTCGAAGGAGAACGCTGCGTCATTGAACGACGGCGCAAGATTCCACGTCAAAACCTGGGTATGGCGCGGCCGGGCATCGTCGGTCGTGGTTGTCAGAATCAACTTGCGTGGCAATGGATAGTCTCCCAGCTGGATCCAGATCTGCCAGTCTAAGCCTGCCTGACGAAACGCATACTGTTCACAACTGGTGCCGTCAATGGAACTGGGACCTACATCGATCGCGCCGGTGATATCTTTCGTGCTGTCTGACCGGGAGGAGGCCCACAGAAATAGGTCGACTAAGGGCATCTCGATGCCATACTTCTGGTCAAGCTTATCAATGAGTTCGCCGATTGTGGGCGGCGCAGGTACCGTTGCGTAATAGTTCACCAGCTGTCCAAAGATAGTGAAGGTCTTCCCGTCATAGAGCAAGAACTGATGCTTGTCGTCACTTGTGATCTCGGCCCGCAGTCGGTTCGGCCGCACCGCAACGACGTCGATGACGCCATCCGATTGAATTGCCTGGCCATTCTCCAGCACGTCATCGGTTGTCTGCACTGATTTGACCTGAAACGTCCCCAAAGTTCGAAGATAGGTTCCCATTTTATTGAGGGCAGCCATCGCAACTGGGTCGATGTCCGTATTCTTCGGCGCAGGAGTGCTCTGCGCTATTAGGGACAGAGAGAAACTAAGTATCGCGATGGAACAGAACAAACGTTTATACATCTCGTTCCTCCAATGGATTCCGTGAAGTTGCGCACCGGACAGCAGGGTGTGTTTCTCCATTGAACTTTGAATGCAAGCAGAGCGCCGAACAGTTTGTGAGGAATGGATGAAGCTAACGCTTGATCTAACAGGATCTTGCAGCTTTGGGATGCTTGGAGTGAAGAATCAGTCGGCCAGCAGGCAATCCGACATTTCGGGGGGACTCCGAAATCTCGGAGAATAATGGTTGTGACGACATACCCAACTTGGCCATTCGCGACACCCGTAAGCTCACATGCAGTTCCGAAACTCGCCTGTCGCGAATTGCTATGGGGAGCAGAGTCAGTTCGCCCACTTCTCGGTCTCGTCGCTCGAAATCCGACAGTCACCTTGGAGAGGCCGCTGTTCCTACGACATCTCGGAGAACCTCCGAAATGTCGGGCACTCGTGAGTCCGTCCAGATAGTTAACTTTTCCGCAATGGTCTCATTCTCAGTGCATTACGACAGCTGAGAAGGCTCTTTCGCTTTGGCGTGCGGCTTGCAACGTTACCTGCCGAGAATAACGCGAGGCCACATTAAAGAGTGTGGCACGGCGGATTGAATGTCCACACAGAATGTAGCGGAAGAAGTAAACAGCCGTTCCAAGTGGAGCATTTTCATCCGCATCGCGACAACAGCCCTGGGATATTTCTTGATCGTTTACGCCATCGCAACCGCAATGAAAGAGCCTTTCGAAAAAAAAGGTCAACCAGACCCCCCTCGTGGAAACCAGGTCAAAACTTAAGGAGGATCGAATGTCAACACAGAGCTTACCCGAAGAAGTAAAGAAACGCGCCACGTGGAGCATTCTCATGGGCATCTTGACCGCTGTCCTCGGATGTTTCCTGATCGCTTACCCCATGGCAACCGCGACGATCACGACCGTTTTGCTGGGTTGGACGCTAATCTTCGTTGGCGTGGTTCACTTCGTCTTCGCGCTTCATTCGAAGACGATCGGAAACTTTTTCCTAAAGGTTCTCTTCAGTCTGATGTACGGAATCTGCGGTATCGCGTTGGCATTCTTCCCCATCGGAGGCGTGGCGGCCTTGACAGGAGTTCTTGGAACTCTTCTGTTGATCCAGGCAGCATTGCTCGCTGCAACAGCGTTCCAAGTGAGACCAATCGCTGGTTGGGGATGGTTTCTCTTGGATGCCGCCACAAACCTGCTGCTGGGCTCCCTGATCCTCAAACAGTGGCCCTCGAGTTCAGTCTGGGCCATTGGTACGCTTGTCGGATTATCTGTACTGATGAGTGGAATCTCTAGAATCATGATCGCCACGAAGATACGGAGCGGCGCCGCCGACGTTGAGCATTTCGTTCGAGCCGCATAGTTTCCGGACTAACGATGACCACACTCAGTCAGGGACACACGCCCGCTAGTCCGGAAGGGAGTACCGGTCGGCGCCGTTGCGTTGATCGAGAGTCCTTCTGCACACGAAAGGGCGCCCCGACTCATTCACAAGAAAGACAAAAAGGAGAACACTATGTACACGTTCAAAGCGTTCGTTTTTAACGGCAAAAAAACGGCTGGCAAGGCTTTCGAGGCTCTCGAAGATCACACGCCAGTTTATCCATGGATTGATGATGCTGCTGTAGTGTCGCGGAACAAGTTAGGCTTCATCCGGATTCACAGTACGTGGGCGCAGGATGACAGTGCGGTCGGCGTCGGAACCGGATTCGGTGCCTTGACCGGCGCCCTGCTCGGGATGTTGCTGGGACCGGGCGGAGCCTTGGCAGGGGCCGCGACCGGCGGTTCACTGGGTGCCCTGTTCGGCGTCACAGACGAGATCGCCTTCGACGACCCGCGGTTGGACGACTTTGCGGCTTCGCTCGCCAAAGATACTTCGGCGTTGATTCTGGTAGCCGAGGAAATCACCCTTGCCGACTTCACCTCCGCAGTCGAGCCCTTCGGCGGGAGGGTCATCCAGACGAACCTCAACGAGGAAGAAGTTAACTCTCTTAAGAAAGCTCTTAAGAAAGGGGGCGTTCCTGCAAGTTCCGCCAAATGACCACTCGGGAGTTGAATATCACAGGAGTGGGACACCTTCTCGGTTTCCACTCCTGTAGTTTCCATCGAGCGCCGACGGTCGCATCCGTGAAATCAATTAGTGGCTCTTTTCGCCCGAGCCAGATTGGCATCCCTAGGTAGATGAGACGCCAGGCGGAGTAATTCACCTCAATAGCCGGCGACGCCCTTTCTACGACATTTCGGGGAATCTCCGATATGTCGGACGGCTCGCCAGCTCGTGAAGATCGAAACCTTCCCGCAATAGGCTTCTTTCTTCCCATTGCACCAACCCAAGGTCTACTTGCCGATTGGCCCGTTGGTTGCATTCATTCGCCCGAGATCGTGACTTCGTCGACTTGGAAACGGACACAAGAAGCTTCATGCCTTTACCAATACATTCCTCGCCGCCCACCCTCGATGCCGCAGAATATTCGAGGGCGGATCAGACCAAGTCAAACAGTCCTGAACTTGCTAGGATGAGATGGAAGCAACAGGCACAACGAATCCACTTGGAGGCGCAGACGTTCTACTTTGCCTTCAAACATCCCCACGTTCAGTGGTACGCAAAACTGGTCGCGGCCTGCACGGCAGGATACCTGTTTAGCCCCATTCAGCTGATTCCGACCTTCATTCCGGTGATCGGCCTCTTGGATGACGTCCTCGTTCTCTTTCTGGGAGTGAAGCTGCTTCAAAGAATGATTCCCGCGGACATTCTCACCGAGTGTCGTGGGCAAGCCAAACTCGCCGAGATGCAGCGTCGAGACAAGGTGAGGTCACCAGTTGCCGTCATTGCACTTCTTTCAATTGCACTGTTGTGGCTGTTCGCCGCGATCACAGCCACGACGCTAATCGCTTTATATATTACCGCTGACAGCCGGAGAATGACTGCCCATAGTTTCAACGAGTGTAATTCGAAGCATTTGCGCTTATAAACGGCACACTTATCATGACTGCCTCGTCGCCGATTGACCACTTGAACTCCCGATTTCTCGACGGGTTGGCCAAACCTGAGCGCGAGTCGATTCTGAACGCCGCGACAGAACAGCGGTTCGATGCCAAATCGGTAGTCACAGATCAGGGGCAGCCCGCTGACCATCTGTTTCTGTTGACGAAGGGGCGAGGGAGATTTTTCTTTATCACCGAAGACGGACGAAAAGTTATTCTTCTTTGGCTTCCGGCTGGAGAAATATTCGGCGTTCGTGCGCTCCTGCCGGTGGCGTCTTTGTATGTTGCCAGCGTAGAAGTACTGAAGGAGAGTCGGGCCTTAGTGTGGGACCGCAATACAATCCGAGATCTTGCTGCTCGGTATCCGAGATTACTGAACAATGCGCTGTTAATCACATCTGAATATTTGGCCGAGCACATGGAAAGTTACATAGCGTTGACGCGCCACAACGCGAGGCAACGGCTAGTTCATGTGCTGACTACCATTGCGCCTAGCATCGGCCGGAAGGTTCCCAACGGCATCGAACTCGATGTCACGAATGAAGAGTTGGCTAACGCGGCGAACGTGACGCTGTTTACCGCAAGTCGCGTCTTGAGCGAATGGCAACGAACCGGTGATGTTCTGAAGAGCCGGGGAAAGCTCCTACTCCGATGTCCAGAACGGTTTCTTGGGGAATCAGCCTGACGCACTCCGTCTACACTTTTCACGACTTCTATCGAATCGGCGGGATTGGGCTGAACTGTTATTCCTCCCTGCCCTTAACTCAATCTGCTTTTTCAGCCAAACGGACTGCCTGTGGCGATCTGGGATATTTTGCCAGTTGACCGCGACCATGCTCAGCCCGGCGAGTATCAACGTGCCTCGCGGCACTGACCCCCTCAACAGGTGGGGGAACCGGACTGAGTCGATTCAAAAATCGCACATGCCGCATGATGCTGTCATTGCCCGAGAGCAATCACGAGGCGTGTGATGGGGACGTTACACTAACAACTGAATCCGACAGCGATTTGTGCCACACCCTCATTTACCGGCGGGCTGACAAGTGTGATGCGAAGCCTGCGAGAGAGCGAGATTGATGCCACGCTCACTGCTTGCACGGGAATTACTTCAGCAGCTTGAGGACGGCTTTGTTGGCAAGTTCGAGCGATCTATTCTTCTTTTCGATGTCGAGCTTCTGCTTTACGGACCCTGACCAAACCACTTTGTTACTTGCTCGATCCACGAAGGTCAATACGAGCGTGCCTTCAGGTACACAGGCCCCCGCCGCGAAGGTCCACTCGCTCCCGTCCACATGGTGCGTCCAATGCAGGTGGGGGGCCGGCATAGGTCGAGAGGATCGGTGTCCCAGGGCCCCGGCATAGCTTGTTTGCAACTTTGCTTGCATTCGTTGCCTTATTCTGCCCATTTCTGCTTACTGCGCTAGTCTGGAAATCGCTGAAGCTATTGAGTTTTCGATGCTGACCAGCTATCAGTAGGTTGAAGGTTCGATTCCTTCCGCGCTCACCACTCTTTCGTTGTAGCCGCACGACTTAAGCGGACAGATATATTGATCCGCCCACAACCACCAATTTTGCAGTTATGTTTCTGGTGACAGAAGGCTTGTTTGCCGAAGTCGTGCGTCCCCAGGTCTAGTCGATGATTTGTAATCGACTTTTCATGTCTGCCTTGCTGGCCCCACTACGTTCGCGGCGCCGCTCACGAGCCTGCAGGGTGGGATTCCGCACGCGCGCTATCCAAAAAAGGTAGCGAGGTTTGAAAACTGCTCGCAGCGACGAAGTTTGAATTTGAGAAATTTGGTGGCTTGATGGCCAAGGTCGAGAAGCAGGTCGGAACTGTTCAGAGCACTCTTAAACTCGTGAGTAGCAAAACTCGCACAATTAACCGCTGATTGCATTGTGTGGAAGTCCTGGAGGAACATGGGGGGACACCGTCACCCTTCATGACAGCACGCAGGAAACGAAAGATCAGGTGGCTGAACCAGTCGTAGCGGAGGCAGAAATCAATAGCTTTGTGATCGACGATTTTCTGAGATCTCACCCGCGCCGCGTGAGTGCGCACAGCTACAACCATCTTCTTGGAACAACCTGACGATCAAATCATGTCAAGCGATTGGCCCGTCGCAGCTAACACGCTGTTCCACAAAATTCCTTGTGGATCGATCTTCTTTCGTTGCGACACTGCGAGTCGCGTGGGTACATGCGTAAAGTGGTGGTTCCAGAAGCCAATGACCATGTTCGTCCTGCCGCTCATTGCGGCATGTACTGCGTTGTGACCGAGGAGAAGACAGAACGCCGAGTCGTGGGCATTGGCTGGAACACTCCGGATGGTATAGCTAGGATCAATGTATTTAAGATTGATCCGAATGCCATCGCATTTGAAATAGTCGGTAATCGCTTGCCGTAGAAAGGTTCCAATATCGCCGTATCTGGCATTTCCGGATGCATCGTGCTCGCCTGTGTGCTGGAGCAAATCTTGTCCCGCCCCCTCTGCCACTACTATGACGGCATGCCCTCTGCGTTCGAGCCTTCGCTTCAATTCGTCCAAGAATCTGGAGAGAGTGAAGGGAACTTCTGGCACGAGGCAGAAGTTGACCTGCGCATCCACGAGGGCCGCATAGGCGGCAATAAACCCGGAGTCCCTGCCCATTAGTTTTACCAGGCCGATTCCATTGCGCGAGGCCTCTGCTTCAGTATTGGCTGCATAAATCGCGCGCCTTGCTTCGCTAACCGCAGTCTCGAATCCGAAAGTCTTCTGAATGAATGAAATATCGTTGTCGATTGTTTTTGGCAGCCCAATGACGCTAAGGGCCAGTCCTTGACGCGCCGATTCCTCCGCGATTTTTTGTGCTCCACGAAGCGTTCCGTCACCGCCGATGGTGAAGAGAACATTGACATTCATTTCGCCTAGAGTTCTGGCCATCTCCGCAGGATCCTGTGGACCGCGAGACGATCCCAAGGCGGTGCCGCCCATCTCGTGGATCCGCTGGACTGAATCCGGTGTGAGACGGAGAGGTTCACGGCCATTTCGGCGGACTAAACCCTCATAGCCAAAACGAAACCCATACACCTTATCAACGCCGTAATGATGGTAGAGGCTCAACGTGATCGATCGGATCACATCGTTGACACCGGGACAGAGTCCGCCGCAAGTCACAACTCCGCAAGTCAGTTGCGAGGGATCGAAGAAGAGTTTCTCACGCGGCCCAGCGGCCTCCATCGCAGGAGGGCATTTTCCCGAATGAATCCACGGTTTTATGTCTTCAAGATGAGCATGGTAGAGAACTCTTTCGTCGCAGCGAGTGAAGCGCACTCCCTTCAACGGTGAGGGGAAACGGCATTCGCCCAATCGCGATATTGTGAAATCAAGATCATTTTCAGGCAACTGATCGCTCCTCCACGGAACTGGGTTGAAACATCGTTTTGCCCATCGCCCGGAGTACTTCTGCGGCCTGTTTGACCCGGTTCGCCATCCCCAACTCGGCGAGTGTCAGATACGATCGAGGGTCGTATGCTTTCTTATTGCCCACTTCTCCGTCTACTTTGAGAACACGATCGTAGTTTTTGAAGAAATGCTCGGCAATTGGACGCGTAAAGGCGTATTGCATGTCGGTATCGATGTTCATCTTCACGACGCCATAGTCGAGAGCCTGGTGGATTTCTCCGACCTCTGAGCCTGAGCCGCCATGAAAGACAAGGTAGAACCGCGCGTGTTCGCCATATTTGCTGACGACTGCGTCCTGGCAATCCTTCAGGATCGAAGGCTTGAGTTTTACGTGCCCGGGTTTGTAAACACCGTGCACGTTGCCGAAGGTTGCGGCGAGCAGGTAGCGTGCTCCTGAAATCTGGTTTAGTTGACGAGCTACATCCAGAGTGTCTTCGGGCGTGGTATAGAGCTTCGCAGCAGCGCTGGCCGTGACTCCATCTTCCTCCCCACCGACTACGCCTGCTTCGATCTCGAGGATCAGATCGCTTTTTCGAAAACGCCGCAGCAGTTTCGCAGAGATTTCGATGTTCTCTTTCAAGGGCAACGCGCTGCCGTCGAACATATGACCTTGAAATAGGTTTGGCATTCCCGCTGCTCTTCTCCGTTCGGTTTCTTCGACGAGGGGGATTACGAAGTCATCCAGTTTGTCTGCCGAACAATGGTCGGTATGCAGCGCGACATAGATGGGATATCGTTCTGCCGCGCGATGAACGTGTTCGGCAATTGAAATGGCGCCGAGGGCCATGTCCTTGACTGCGGATCCAGAAGCGAACGCGGCACCGCCGGTCGATACCTGGATAATTCCGTCGCTCTTGGACTCAGCTAATCCTTTGAGGACGGCGTTGGCCGTGCTCAGAGAGGTCACATTGATTGCAGGAAATGCGAAGTTCCCATCCCGCGCTCGATCAAGCATCGCGCAATACCGAGCGAAGTCAGCTACGGGCATGACGACCTCCAGATGAACGTTCGATCGATCCACGGGCGAAATCAGGTGGCATCAACCAAACATCGAGCCTCGTCGGACGTAAGTGTGCGACACGTCCGGTATATGGCACCCTGCTCAAGCGGCGCCGGCCAGAGTTGTGGCGGCTAACCGATCGCCGTACTTCTTGAAGTTTTCCTGGAACAGCTGCCACAATTTCTGTGCAGTGGAATCAAATGCAGCCTTATCAACCCATGCATTGCGAGGCAGCAGCAATTCGCTTGGTGCACCCGGACACTCGGACACCACATCAAAGCCGAAAACTGCGTCACGCGTCGTTTTTGATTCCGTGATGCTGCCATTGTGAATGGCGTCGATGATCGCACGCGTATGCGCGAGCTTCATCCGTTTTCCAGTTCCGTAAGCGCCACCGCTCCAACCTGTATTGACCAGCCAAACCCGGCTTTTGTGCTTGCGGATTTTCTCCGCCAGGAGTTCGGCGTACTTTACCGGATGCCAAACCAGGAATGGGCCTCCAAAACATGGAGAGAAGGTTGCCGTGGGTTCAGTCACGCCGACCTCGGTGCCCGCAACTTTTGCGGTATATCCACTGATGAAATGGAACATTGCGAGTTCTGGTGTGAGGGCACTCACCGGCGGCAGAACTCCGAAGGCGTCACAGGTTAGGAAAATCACATCCGTCGGATGGCCTGCAACGCAAGGAATGAGACTGTTGCCGATGAAATTGATGGGATATGCACCGCGAGTGTTTTCAGTAATGGAGGCATCACTGTAATCGACCGTGTGATCGTCCTCTAGGACCACATTTTCCAGAACAGCGCCGAAGCGTAGGGCAGCGAAGATGTCCGGCTCGGACTCGCTGGTCAAATTGATTGCCTTCGCATAGCAGCCTCCTTCGATATTGAAGACTCCGTCGTCTCCCCAGCAATGCTCGTCATCTCCAATGAGATACCGCTTGGGGTCGGCAGACAGAGTCGTTTTTCCCGTACCGCTCAACCCAAACATCAATGAAGAACGCCGAGTCTGCTTATCAGCAGTGGCAGAGCAATGCATCGATAGAACGCCACGTTTCGGGGCGAAGTAATTGGCTACGGTGAACACCCCTTTCTTCATTTCGCCGGCATACTCGGTTCCGAGAATCACGAGTTCCCGGTCTTCAAGGCTCAGGCTGACGCAAGTCTTGGACCCAATCTCCGCCATAAGGCGATCGGCTGGAAACGCACCTGCATTCAAGATAGTGAAATCCGGTTGGCCAAACTCCGCAAGCTCATCTGGAGTCGGCCGAATGAGCATTGTGTGCATGAAGAGGGCGTGATACGGCCGAGAACAGATCACGCGGACCTTGATCCGATATTTTGGATCCCACCCAGCAAACCCGTCGAAGCAATAGATTCTTTCGCACACGTTGAGGTAGTCCAAGGCACGTTGGCGAACTGTTCTGTAGGCGTTCGCATCAATCGGAACATTGACCGCGTCCCACCACACATCCTTTTGGCTGGAGGAGTGCTTTACGATGCGTTTGTCCTTCGGGGAACGACCTGTTTTCTCTCCCGAATACGCCACAAGGGCACCATTCTCCGCAATTGTTGCTCCCTTGTCGTAACGAATGGCGTGCTCGTACAGAAGACTCGGCGGGAGATTCCGAAAGATTTCCTTCCCTGTCAGTTCGTGCTCACTCAAGTCAAATGACCTCATACGTTTGCCTCGCGTTGCTGTCGAGAATTGGACTATCGGAGTTTTGCCGAAGAGCGAAACGGCACTTGCTGCCCTCTATATCGGGCCTCAACGTCTTCTCTCATGATCTGGCCAGTTCCTGAACTGTATCTACTGACAGTGTTGCGACGATGGCCCTAGTGGCCAATATCGTTAGGGAAGGAATAGGGAGCAAACGAAGAATAGGTGTGCCCGGCAGGATGCGAAGCAAAGCCCCAGTTCACGGATCTAAGGGGCGATGGAGACAGGCTGGATAGGTTGAGATCGGAAATTTTGATTTGCAATGACAGGGGAGACAGAGAGGGGCAATCCATGAATGCGAGCGGAACGCAACAAAAGTCTATGCCGGCTGGCAAGCGAGGAACCGTGGTGCAAATACCAGCCGCATCTCCCGCGATCTCGAAACTGATAGAGCAGTACGGCTGTGGTCCGGTTCAGTTTTCAGGAACGAACGACGCCTTGTACGAGCGCCATCTAGTTTTCGACAACGTGGTTGATCGTAATATGGCCGACGCTCGTACGCAGTATGAAGCCGTGGCGCGCTCGGTTCGGGATATTCTCTCGCAACGTTGGCTGCGCACCGAGAGCACGTACCAGCGCGAGAATCCGAAGCGTGTTTACTACCTCTCAATGGAGTTCCTGATTGGCCGCTCCCTCACAAACAACATCCTCAATCTTCTGCTGGATCCGGTCGTGAAACAGTCGATACGAGAGAAGGACATAGACTGGCTGGCAATGCTGGAACAGGAGCCGGATGCGGGCCTGGGAAACGGAGGTCTGGGCCGGCTTGCAGCGTGCTTCCTTGATTCGATGGCGACTCTGCAGCTTCCCGCAATGGGCTACGGTCTGCGATATGAGTACGGCATCTTCAAACAATCGATAAGAGATGGATGGCAATTCGAGACTCCAGACAACTGGTTGCGCCGAGCGGATCCGTGGGAGGTCGCCAGGCCCGAGGACAGCGTCGAAATCAAGCTGAACTGCTCCTTCGAATTGCGTCGCGGAACTTTGCGCGCACTGGCGGGGGAACCATCGACTTTGCTGGGAATGCCGTACGACCGGCCTATCGTGGGCTACGGCGGCAACACAATCAACAGTCTACGGCTTTGGGCCGCGGCTTCACCTGATTACTTTGACTTTCAGGAATTCAGCGGTGGTGACTTCGTCGCAGCGTTGGCTGAGAGCCTGGCAGCGGAATCGATCACTCGTGTACTTTACCCAGACGACACCACGAGTCTCGGACAGGCACTCCGATTCGTACAGGAGTATTTCCTGGTGGCAGCCTCCGTTGCGGACCTTGTCCGACGTTTCCGAAAAAATCAGAACGATTGGGAAAGTTTGCCAGACAAGGTCGCCATGCAACTGAATGACACTCACCCGGCTCTCGCCGTGCCGGAACTTATGCGTGTTCTGCTGGATGAAGCCCACCTCGGATGGGATCTTGCATGGGATATTACCCAGAAAGCTCTGGGATACACGAATCACACACTATTGCCCGAAGCCCTTGAGAAATGGCCCGTGCCATGGTTCGAGAAGATGTTGCCGAGGCAACTGGAGATCATCTTCGAAATCAACCGGAGATTTCTCGATTCTGCCCAAACGCGATTCCCAAGAAATGGGAATGCCATGGCCAACATCAGCCTGATCGAGGAAGGCACGCCGCCCAAAGTTCGCATGGCGAACCTCGCCATTGTTGGATCGCACAGCACAAATGGAGTGGCGGCGATTCATTCGCAGCTTTTGCAGAGCGCGACGGTGCGAGAATTGGCTGAGATCTTTCCTGAGCGCTTCAATAATAAGACAAACGGCGTGACACCGAGGCGCTGGCTGCTTCTCGCAAATCCACCATTATCCGCATTGATAAGCGATGCCATTGGAGATGGCTGGGTTACGGACCTGAGTCAACTCGTAAAACTAAAGCCACTTGCCGATGACCAGTCTTTCCGGACTGCCTTCCGAAGAGCGAAAGTTGAAACTAAGGCGCAGTTCGCGGAGTGGCTAAATGGCGCGGTTGGTGTGGCACTAGATCCGAACACCATCATTGATGCCCATGTGAAGCGCATTCATGAGTACAAACGACAGCTGCTAAACGCGCTCCGAATCGTGGTTCTTTACAATCGCCTGCGTCAGAATC
>Ga0335069_10007111_pt1 | contig 16192 bp, 10 predicted proteins | sample Lox_Sample_11_FD_206714 | JGI IMG/M metagenome (GOLD analysis project Ga0335069, IMG submission 206714) | Soil microbial communities from Loxahatchee National Wildlife Refuge, Florida, United States - Lox_Sample_1.1 | ecosystem: Environmental > Terrestrial > Soil > Wetlands | place: USA... | reverse complement strand
TCGAACACATGATATGGTCACGGCTGGGAGACGCAACCGACGATGACCTTTGGTCAAAAGTAGTCACTCTGAAGCCTGCAGAGATTTCGGTTCTTACATTGGTGGCTCGGGGTATGATTTCGACTGAAATCTCCAAGGCAACCGGCCTGTGCAAGAGAACGATAGATTTCCACCTCGATAATGCCCGCTTAAAGCTAAGGGCTAAAACACGCACCCACGCGGTCGTCAAAGCGCTCCTTGCGAGACTTATCGACCCGTCGAACGAACAGAACGGCGAGAACGCCGAGAACGGCGAGAACAAATAGCACTTTCGGCGCGCTTACCCGCGCAAGGGATCGGAACCCGCAAGGGCCGAGACTCCTCCCAGCCGCGTTGCGGCGATCAAAAACGGAGGCTCGACGCCGAACTGAATTGTGAGTTAACTGTCTTTGAGGACGGCGAGCGAGCGACGACCTTCGTCCGTGGCGAAGGAGAATACGCCGGCAGGCCCGTATCCGACCTGGTCGTGGTCGACCTTAATTTGCCCAAGAACGACGGGATTCAGGTCAAGGGATCGAAACCGAATGGCCGAGACCCGAAACGGGGCTCGGGGCGAAGCCTGAGAGCCCGGTCCGGCCCCCGTGGGGGCGGATGCGCCCCAGCATCCCGCACAGGAGATGAATGTGCAGGACGCCCTCGTCGTAGAGATACACCTCTTAGACTACCGCCCCCGCAGCGCAGCCCTTACGCGGGAGAAACCAAACGTAAAACGATCCTGGCGTTATTGTGGCGGTGCGAGCGAATAGCTCGTGCTCCGCCCGCCTTCGGGATTCTGAACCAGGACACCGCGCTCGATGAGCGCCAGAATATCGCGATAGGCGGTGTCCTGCGAGCACTTCGTCAGCTTCGCGTATTTTGAGGTTGTAAGCTTGCCCTCGAACCCGTCCAGCAGGCGGTTGATCACCGAGCGCTGCCGGTCATTGAGCGGCGCGTCCTTGATGCGCTCCCAGAACCGCGCCTTATCGAGCACAGCCTTTAGAGTGACGTGCGCGCCGTCGATGGCACGGCCCAGGCAGTCGAGGAACCAGAGCATCCACGCGGTCACATCCATGGTGTCTTTCTGCGTGTGTTCGAGGATGTCGTAATACTCCTTGTGCTCCAGCTTGATCTGCGCCGACATGCTGTAGAAGCGCTGCGAGCTGTGCTCGGAACGCGCTAACGCCATATCCGCGATCGCGCGCGCGATGCGGCCGTTGCCGTCTTCAAACGGGTGGATCGTGACGAACCACAGATGCGCAAGGCCGGATTTCAGGACGGGATCGATCGCATCTTTGCCCTCGAACCAGCCGAGGAATGCGGCCATCTCTTTTTCGAGACGGTCCGCTTTCGGCGCTTCGAAATGCACTTTCTCCTTGCCCACGGCGCCGGAGACGACCTGCATCGGCCCGGCGCTTTCGTCGCGCCAGGCTCCGGTTTTGATCTTCGTCATTCCGCTGCGGCCCGTCGGGAACAGCGCGGCATGCCAGCCGAACAGCCGCTCGTCTGTCAGAGGCCGATCATAATGACCCGTGGCGTCGAGCATCATTTCGACGACGCCTTCGACGTTGCGGTCCGCGGGCTTGAGGCCGCCGATGTCCAGGCCCAGACGCCGCGCCACCGACGAGCGGACCTGTTCGGCATCGAGCTTCTCGCCTTCGATTTCACTGGTTTTTAAAACGTCTTTGGTCAGCGTTTCGAGGACGGCTTCCTGCTGAAGGCGAAAGCCGAGGCCTTTCATTTGTCCGATCAGGCCGCCCTGCCGGTAACGGACCTCAGCTAGCGGCTCCGCGAGCTTCTCCATGTTCCAATGGAAGCGGGGCCAGTCCTTGCGCTCGTGGATATACATACTCCGCACCTCATGCGGAGATTATACCTCGTAATCTCCGCATCTGTCCAGATATTCTCCGCGTAACGTGCGGATAATGGGCCAGATAATCTCCGCGCGGACGGTCTTTAGTTAGGTTTTTCAATAAGATAGGAAGAGGCCGCGTGCAGGCGGCAGGGAGGGGCGCATCCGGAAAGGTCCTGTCCGGGCGCATCCGCGCCGGGGGCGCGGACCGGGCTCTTCAGGCTTCGCCCCGAGCCTCCGATTTTGATCGCCACGTCGCGGCTGGAGGAGTCTCGGCCCTTGCGGGTTCCGATCCCTTGCGCGGCGAGCGAAATCGCGCGGTTACATATAAAAACGGTAAGAAGGATTCGGAACCTGGTTCTCCGATAGCTCAGTCATCAACATTCCGACTTTGCGCGCAAACGAGATGGTAATCGGAAACCGGCTGACTCCTTCGCTTGAATTCCAATTCATCTTCGTGAGCGCGAGCACCTCTCTCGCACGCTCCCGTATGTCGGTACTCCCGCTGCTGCCAATTTCAACAGGTGCAGGAATATGGGGGCCGGGGTACTCGTCCCACCACGGTACGTAGCCGCTGGTGAACAGGTAATTCTCGGCTCCTATGGTACACAGAGTGCCTCGCCACGGCTCCTGCATGCCCTTTCGAATAAGGCGAAAAGCAGTACTGCGCATCCAGACTAGGTCGCACGCCGGAACGCGAGCTTCCGCTATGGACCGGAATCCCTTGTCCTCCTCCGGCTGGTACATGCTTGTTTTGTGCACGACCACCCGTGTCGGCCGCATGCCCGCGAGCGCTTCATATTTGTCCAGTACATCCTTCATAAGCTCCGAGGCCTGGACTTCGTTAAGATATGGCTGCCGGTCCCGGCGCTGATCGTGCGAGATGGTTGAGCCCTTCAGCGCAAATGGCTCAATCTCGTTCGAAAACGCCTGGGCGACGCTCGCATACACGACATCGCCCTCGCGCCGTTTCAGATGATGGAATGAAATTCCGATGAAACACGTATTGCCCGGAAGATCAGCCGGTCGCCAGGGCTCATGTCCTGACTTATAGAAAAGCGAAGTCGCAAGGTTCCATGCGCGCGTCGCATAACTTTGGCCCTCTTCATCCGGCCGCAGGAATGTGTCGCGCCGCATAACTTGGACCGGCACCGGGTTCTGATGCGTCATGATCTTCGCCTTAAGGGCACGGTAAAACGTCCGGAACAACAGGTCCTCCGCCTGAGTTCTCAGTTCTTCAGCCGCTTTCAGCTCCTCCGGCGTGGGTTGGAACAGCGACAACTGATCCTGCTCTTCCTCGCGCTGCAGTTGCTCAAGCGCCGTGCGTTCGCGATGCGATAAACGCGGGTTGCTGATTCGCATATCGGCAAGTTCATCCGGTAAACAGACGATAATGCAGTCAGGGCGCGTATCTCCGAAAAGGCTCTGAATCTTGCCGTCGTAGAGATCAAGAAGCTCGTCGAACTTCTCCGCTATCGACGAACGCTGAAGGGCCATGCTCAGCCGGTCGTTGTCAAGGGCGCGAACAAAGCGGTCATCAACGGCGAATGTCACGCCGAAGGCTTGCGCCGCTCCAGGCCAATTTGGGTATCGGCGCGCGCTCCTTTCGCGTGCGACAGCCATCCTGTTTAGTCGCGGAAGCCACTCCCGCGCAATTTGAACTTCTTGCGCGGGACCAACAATCCCGATGCGCAACACGCTTGGCGCTGTTGTATCGGCAGGCCCGTGTTTCGCCATGACACGCCGCGGTTCGTAGCCGGTCTCGTTACCGCCGAACAGCAACTTGGGCTCAGGCAGACATTCGATGCGTATGTTCAGACTCATGATTCAATCCGATCTCTGCAACCTCGACCGTCAGGAAGCTCATGTCTATCAGGAGGTCCTCGACGTGGCGGTCCCCGACGTTGAGGATTTCCGATCCACGCCCCAGGAAACTTGACCAAAACGTCAGGTCTGCTTCGACGTTCTTGTTACGGTCAAATTTGATGCGCCGAGTCGCCTTCGCAGAACGGGTGAAAGCAGGCAGCGGCGTTACAGCGTCAGGCCCCGTAAACATATAGAAGGGCTTGATGCGAACGCACCAGAGACCGCCCACATCAACGATTTCATAGCCGAACCCTTCGTTCTCGAACCAGGCTCGCGGGGGATCGCCCCGGCGCTTGACGACATCTCTTCGGTTGCCCTTGCGCTGTGGACTGTTCCAGACGACCGTGCGGTCGCCCTTGTTCTTTCCCGCAAAATACGCCCGATGCTTGCGGCCGTATTCCAGTACTAGACCCTTCTCCTGGAGCGCGTCTAGGGAACCTTCGAAGTGCTTACGTAGCAACCATGAGAGCACCCGTTTTGAATCCGGATCGGTCTCTATCTCTTTTCGGAGGCGCGCGACACTTGCGCCTTTGTCCACAATCGGCTCCAGTTGGTCAATCAAGACAGCCAGCGGGGCGAAGCTCCACAACTCCGTCTCTCGGTTCACGAACGTGCCACAATTGCGCAGATCAAGCCCGATGGGCTTCTGTCGCAGCGGTGTTGTGAGCTGCACAATGGAAACCGTTTCGGGAATAACGCTGAACGGCAGCGCATTCAGGACATAGAGGCCGGTAGGCACATCGGATCTTGCAACCACCCGCGACCCTGCCGAGGCGACCGCTTGGCTGACGACTGCTTTGAAGCGCGATTCATCTGGCTGATGATAGAAAGCCGCGCCGCCGCCGCTACTTTGCATCAGTTCACCAACGTCCATGAGCCCTGTCCCGGCCCGTTCCATGGCGCTAATTCCAAAAAAGATGTCGCATAAGGACGCGTTGCGCTGATCCGTGACACCCTCGGACAGCAAGATCCTTCCGTCTCTTTCCACTGTGACCTTACCGGCGACCTTGTGAGACAGGGCGCCGGGATTTGAAAAGACGATTTCCTCGCCAGGGTTAATTTCGATGCTCGCCGGCTCGGACACCTCATAGTCCCGGTGCACAAGCATGTTCACAAGAAGCTCCACAAGCACCCTAGGCGGGTAGGCAGGCTGTTCACTGTGCTGGCGGCGTTTCTTCAGCTTCAGCAAAGGATTTACGTCAGCAGTCTCCAGTTTCGTCAGGAGTGCCCGGTACTGCGAAATCAGGTTCCCTTCGTAGATTTCTCTCTTCTTGCCTTTCTCCGTCAATGCCACGACTGCATGCGGAAAGAAATCCTGGGTCCTCTTGCCGAACAGTAGCAGCGCGCCAGCGGTAACATAGTCGGTTCCGCCATCGGCGACCAGCAAGCCCTGTTCTCGCATAAGAGGTAGCATTGTTTCGCGTGTCAGAGATGCGCGGCCCAGCTTCTCGCAGTATTCGCGCAGGATCAACAGCGCAAGGTCGAGATCGAGGTCTTCGAGCGACGCTTTCGGCAGGACCCGTTCGTCGAACGGCACGCTGTGCTCGGACTGTCTCTGTGAGCTGACTGCAGTCGCATAACGGTCGTGGCCGGCAAGCTCCTTTGCCAGGCCGGAAAACAATTCATCAAATCCATCTATCCTCAGGACGGAGAAATTCGAGCCTAGCCGGCGCGATAACGCCTCGACGTTCGGATGAAGGCTTTCGCCATGGCGCGTACACCAATAAATCCCGTTAGGAAAACTGGAGCGCCCTTCTTCCATCGTGCCGAGTAACCCTTCCATGATGGAGGGCTCCGAGCCTCGATAGCCTACAACGACCAATGGCGACGAATTCAGCATGGGACGAACCAGCGACAGAAAATCGTGATCCAGTGCCCCGACTTCCCCCGCCGAGTTCCTATCCGAATATTGCTCCGCGCGGCCATGGAGCCAGATCACTTGGCATTTGCTGTAGATGTTGAATTCCCTGTAGTCGCCGGGCCTGCGGTTAACCTCATGGATGTGCCGGATGTGCGGCTCACGCTCGCGAAGCGCATCAGTGATGCAAGTATCGAAGTTCGTGGTTAGGATAGTCCTGAACAGTCCCCGCATAACGAAATCAGCCAGAACCTTGTACCCAGTGCTGATGCCGTTCACCGGACGCATCAGATCTAGAAGGACCCGCTTGCGGAATTCCGCCGGGACCAGTAGACGCTCCACGACGGCAGGGAAATTCTCCGCCAAGCGGTTGGCGTCAGGGATAAACCAATCAAACTCCCGAAGCCACGATTCCCATTCGGACGGCTTTACACGTTCGGGCGGCCGGGCATTATTCAGCTCTCGCTGCGAATACACTAACCGAGCAATCTGCTTGACGGAGTCCGCGGCCATTGGCACACCGGAACGGAAAGAGGCGCCGGAGCCCAGCAACAGCAGAGGGCATGGATCATCAGCCGACTGCAACAGGGATGCAATCACGCTAAGCGCATTTCCAGGGTCGGGCAAATCAGGCATCTAGCACTCCTCGCGTTACGGAAAACGCGTACGATTCAGGAATATACTTCATTCTAAACCGAGAGAGAACAAAAGGCGAATCCGATTAGACCCGCGCTCCCTTAGGGGAAGCCCAGAGCAGCGCTAATCGCCATCACGCTTTAGCGCCCAGCAGGTTTTTAAAGGCACCCAGCACAAGGGCATCTTCCAGTACCCTTCCAATGGGCTCGTCCAATTTGTTGCCCAAGACTTCTCTCGCTCTCAACACCTGTCGCGCGGCAAACGAAAGATCGTCGCGCGCGACATCTCGAAGAGTTTCGCCCGGTTCAAATCGCATGCTTGCAACATGTGACCGAGTCAGGCGTCCTATCCAATGAATATAGTCGGCTGCCATTCCTACTCGAAACTCTTCCTTTTCGGTTTCGGCGGCCGTCGCAACTTCTAACCCAACGCTTACAAGGCAAATGCCGAATTCGAGCGCCTCCACTGATAGTCCAAATTCAAATCGCTGTGCTTCAACCATTTGCACGAGCGCATGAAGGACTGGATTCAATTTATCCCGAACGAATTTTGTTGATGAAGGCCGTTGGCTGATTACTCGGCCGATGTGCTGCAAATATTCATTCCGACCGCCGCGTACCGGCAAATAGCCCGTCGCCTTCCGGCCGTCGCGAGGCAACTTCCCCAGAAACGCATCCAGCAGCTTGGAGTCAATTTTGTGCGCCACGTCGCGCTGTTCACTCGAACCGGCAGCAAGGCGTGATGATACGAAAACAGTAACCTCCTCCCTATAGCCCACAGTACGGAATAGTCCGTCCGCCAGCATGTCGGTGTCGGTCCCTTGGGGCCAGCTTCCAATGAAAGAATCCAGCCTATCGCCTACGCTCTTTTGGTAACCAGGGGAGTTACGGATGACCACTTCAAAAAGGTCCCGCAGTAGTACGTTGGCAGATTTCACCCACTCAGGCTGTGTCGCGTCTAAAGGTGCCGTTTCGATATGAGCTGGAGCGTTGGCAGATGATTCTCTCTGCCAAATGGTTATCGGCAAGAGATCGCGGCCATCCTGCTTTCCCTCGATCAGCGCCAGAATGTAGTGGTACACCTCCCAAGACCGAAGGCGATCCAGTTCGGAAATAGCGAAAGGCCAATCACCTGCCGCCTTACTTAGACTGTTGGAAAACAAATAAACACTAGGCACCCCTTGCTGGTCAACAAGGCAGAGAAAGCGATCATGGAAGGCTTGTTTACTGCCTTCCCCGCGCTGAATGTTGATGATTGAAATCTGTCCGCATAGACGATCCGACCATTCATTGGCCGCCGCCAGAAGCTTGGTCAAATAGTTGTCGGTCGCCTTCGTATCGAGTGCGTCTGCATCGGGATCAACTCCGCCAGGCGATACCACGATTGTCAGCGCGATCTTTTCGTTTCCTTGCCGCGCGATCACTCGTTGCAACGCTTCGCTCCCGAGGAAAGGATCGACGAGGTAGGCTTTTGATATCCCCGGTTTCTCAATTTTGGCTTTAATCCATCGTATAACTTCAATCTGGCCCTCTCGACCGCGTTCGAACCACACGCTTTCTCCTGACCAACCGAGTGGACCTATCAGCGCATCCACTTTTTGGAGATTCCGTCGCAGACCATCAAGTCCGCCGGCGCGATCTCCAGCACTCGGGCCTTCAAAGGCATTAGGATGGACCCGTTTCCTGCTTTCCAAGTCCGTGCTCTCAGGCGCTCCGGCAAATACAGGAGGCAGCTCATCAACTCGGCCTTGCACCGTAAGTCCAAAGTGGAACGACTGGAGGAAGACCCCATTCGCTTGATCGGCAATCTCGCCTTTTTGGTCGAAAACTACCAACACGACATCCGTTACGTGTGAATTCGCTTCGACGATAATCTTTTGCTGCCCGGCAGGCATGTCAAGAAGGATCTCTCTTAATACAGCATCAAAATGCTTCAACGTAACGTGAAGTCGATAGACCTGGTCAGAGGCGGCGGCATCCCTCCGAATTTCTTACCCGCCGCATCGGCTCCTTGCTTCGCACTTCGTGTTTATCAGCGATAGCAACATCAAAAAGCGCACGATGAACGCCCACGACATTTTGCGCGCGATAGAACTGGTCGATGACGCCTATTCGTCGCGTCTCCCGAAAGAATGAACCGAGGCCCGATTGTTCAGAGATTCGGTCAATGAGCCGGGCAAGGATGGCACGGGATTTCACCGAGCCAACCGCATCATCAAGGCCGCGCGTCACGCGGTCGGTGCCCTGATTGACCGCTATTCCCTTAACGTACAGAACGCCGGTACCGGTCGCTCTGAACATGTCCCGACTTTCCATTATGATGACTGGACCAAACGCTTGACCAGTTATCGAACTGCCGGGATCGATTGGACATTCCTGTGGAACGGAGAACCGGCCACCATCTAGCTCGGCTTGAATGGTATCTATGGCGCTGTCGTCGAAGATTTTGTCCCAGGTAACGAGTTCGAGGCCTTCGGCGTCCTCTATCGGCATTCGTCGTATGCCGTCCTTCTGAGCACTCGATGGCAGCACAGGCGCCGGGTAGGCTCCGGGGCCACGCACAAATCGAAGAAAGGCATAGCAAAAAATTGCCGGATTCTTCTCGGTTGCAATGCCAAAAATCGTTATCGCCATCGGCATGCAACACCCTATTCCCTTGCCGGACCCTTGAGGAGATTACTTGACGCCCCCATCGTACAAAGCCACTTGAACAAAGAACGGCCGTCTTGTTCTTGGGGTGTACCTCGCCAGGAGCGGTATCGTTGGGGTTGGGGTTTCGGTTTCACCCTTCGACGCCCGCCCATTCAGCAGAGAGAGCTTCAGCTTGTTGCAGGACGGTCTGCACGGCTGCATCTTGAAGGTCCGGCGGATATCCATACTTCCGCAGAATTTTCTTAACCAGCACGCGCATCCTTGCGCGCGCCGCGTCGCGGTGCATCCAGTCCACGGTAACGCTTCCCTTTATGCTCGTCACAAGTTCGTGAGCAATGACGCGAAGCTTGGGCTCTCCCATGACTTCACGTGCACTCTCGTTTTCGGCGAGGGCGTCGTAGAAGGCGATCTCCTCGTCCGAAAGGCCGGCCTCTTCGCCCCGGTCGTGCGCGGCACGGATGTCCTTAGCGAGTTGGATAAGCTCTTCGAGCACCTGAACGGTGGTAATTGCATTCGCGTGGTAGCGCGCGACGGCTGCTTCGAGGCGTTCGGAGAACGTTTTCGACTGGACGACATTTCTCTTGCTTTGGGACCGTATCTCTCCGTTGATAAGCTTCCGGAGCGCCTCCAGTGCGAGGTTTTTATGGTCCATCTCGCGGACTTCAGCGAGGAATTCGTCCGAGAGAATCGAGATATCCGGGCTTTCGATACCGGCCGCCTTCATAATGTCTACGATCTCGGTCGAGACGACGGCGCGGCTAACGATCTGCTGGATGGCAAGCTCGCGCTGGGCAGTGCTTCTCCCGCCGTTCTCAGTGGTCTTGACCATGGCGGCGCGGATGGCCTGGAAGAAGCCGACTTCGTCGCGGATTTCTTGCGCGGCGTCGCTGGCGGAAGCGAGGGCAAAAGCCTTGGACAGGGCCAGTACAGCGTCGCCATAGCGGCGGTGCGCCCGTTTTTTCCCTTCCGCAGTTGTCTCTTTCGCGGCTGCGGCCTGCTGCATCGTATCGACCCAATCGATCGCCTGCGCCATTACGGAAAGTCGCTGCTGCGGCTTGGCGTCAGGGGCGAAAGCTGGGCTGTAGTCCAGGCCATGGAACATGGCGCGGACAACCTCATACTTTTCCAACAGGACCGCGACGGCCTCGTCCTCGTTGATCCCTGTCTGCTCCTGATCGTGCTGGGAGTATTGCGAGAGGGCGTTCTTGAGGTTTTGGGCAACGCCGATGTAGTCCACAACGAGGCCCGCTGGCTTGTCACGGAAAACGCGATTGACACGGGCAATGGCCTGCATGAGGCCGTGGCCGCGCATCGGTTTGTCTACGTACATCGTGTGCATGCAGGGCGCATCGAAGCCGGTGAGCCACATATCACGGACGATGACCAGTTTCAGGGGGTCGTTCGCGTCCTTAGCCCGTTTCGCCATAAGCTCGCGGCGTGCCTTGGGTCGCTTGCCGATATGCGCTTGCCATGCTGGCGGGTCCGAGGCGGCGCCGGTCATGACGATCTTGATAGCCCCGGCCTCGTCATCTTCGCTGTGCCACTCGGGACGGAGCTTGATGATGGCGTTATAGAGCGCAACGCAGATGCGGCGGCTCATGCAGACAATCATTGCCTTGCCGTCGAGGGCGGCCCTGCGCGCCTCGAAGTGCCGGACAAGATCGTCGGCAATCATGGCGAGGCGTTTGTCGGCGCCGACCAGGGCTTCCACGCTTGCCCACTTGCGTTTGAGGCGCTCTTGTTCGGTCTGGGCCTCGTCTTCGGTGATTTCAGCAATTTCGGCGTCGATTTTTGGCTTTTCGTTTTCGTCGATGTGAATTCGCGCCACGCGGCTTTCGTAGTAGATGGGGACGGTCGCGCCATCCTCGACGGCGCGGCTGATGTCGTAGACGTCGATGTAGTCCCCAAATATCGCCCTGGTGTTGATGTCGTCCTTTTCGACCGGTGTGCCAGTGAAGCCGATGAAAGAGGCATGAGGCAAAGCGTCACGGAGATACTTGGCAAAACCGTAATTGACCTCGCCGGTGGTCCGGTTGAGCTTTGAAGTGAGCCCATACTGGCTGCGGTGCGCTTCGTCCGCAATCACGACGACATTTTTCCGATTGGTCAGGAGAGGATGACCCGTCTCTCCATCCGCAGGCGAGAATTTCTGGATGGTCGTGAAAATCACGCCGCCGGAAGGCCGGTCAAGGAGCTTGCGGAGTTCCTCGCGGCTCTCGGCCTGTTGCGGGGTCTGCCGCAAAAGGTCCTTGCACATGCTGAAGGTGCCGAAGAGCTGGTCGTCCAGATCGTTGCGGTCGGTGATGATCAGGAGCGTGGGGTTTTCCATCGCCGGGTGCTTGATGATCTGCCCGGCGTAGAAGGCCATGAGCAGACTTTTTCCGGAACCTTGCGTATGCCAGATGACGCCCACTTTGCGGTCACCGTCGGGGCGTGTGGCCTCGATGGTGCGCGCGACGGCGTGACGGACGGCGTGAAACTGGTGGTAGCCCGCGAGAATCTTGACCGTCAAAAGCTGCTTGTCCTTGGTTTCGATCTGGCCGAAGACGATGAAATCCTTGATGAGGTCGAGGAAGCGGCGCTTGTCGAAAGCGCCCTTAAGGAGCGTTTCGAGTTCCGGCACGCCTTTTGGGGCGAGGTTATCGCCATCGAGCGTACGCCAGGGCATAAAGCGCTCGCGGTCGGCGGTAAGAGATCCAATACGGGCGGCAATACCGTCTGAAATGACCAGTGCCGCGTTCGTGCGGAAGGTGGAAGTGATTTGCGACTTGTAGGTCTGGAGCTGGTTGAAAGCGCCGTCCATTGTCGCGTTTTCATCGCCGGGATTCTTGAGCTCTATCACGCCGAGCGGAAGGCCGTTGACGAAAAGCACGATGTCCGGGCGGCGGTTGGTCTTGTTTTCGATAACAGTGAACTGGTTTACCGCGAGCCAATCGTTTGCATCGAGGTCGTCGAAGTCGATCAGGCGGGCGCTGTCGCCGCCGATGGTGCCGTCGGCGCGGGTGACTTCGACCGGGACGCCTTCAATCAGGTAGCGGTGAAGGCGGCGGTTTTCCTCTGTCAGAGACGGTGTTTCGGACTGGAGGATTTTGCGGAACACGTCTTCGCGCGTGTCGGCCTTCAGGTGAGGATTCAGGCGGGCGATGGCCGCTTTGACGCGGTCGGCGAGGATTACATCGCCATAATTGGCGCGCTCCGGAGCACTCCCGTCCGGCCCGATAATCAGGCCGTTGGCGATACCGTAGCCGAGCTCTTCGAGCCAGGCGAGGGCCGCCTCTTCGACGTGGCTCTCGGCGATGGTGCTCATGAAAGGCCAGTCTTGCCGTCGAATGGCTTGAAATATGGGTTCTTATGTATTTGAGAGGCATCAATCTTCTGGGCTAAGAACGCCGCTAGGTCATGTTGCTGCTCCAACAGCATCACGATCTCTTGCAGATGACACAGCGCGACGAGCTTGTGCGGAAGAAATTCACGGCACGTGTGGATGGCCGGGTCCGTGTAATTGCTTGCCGATATGAAGAGGCCTCGTGCTTCGGCGCGGCTCATAAGCCGCACTAGATGCTCAGAAATTTCTGCTTTTCCAACGGGGTCTTTGTACCACTTCATCTCCACGAAATGGAGGACACCCTTCAATTCGATCACACCATCAATCTGTTCAACGATACCCTCACCAGGGTCACCCACGAGATGGAAGGCTTCTTTGACGAGAATTCCGTAAGCACGGAAAATGTTGTTCAAGGCTGCTTCAAGTTTCTTACCGCGTTGTTGCGGTGTTAACGACGCGCCAAACAGAGCATAGAACTCATTCTTGGCGGCCTCGATCTTCGCCACCCGCTCCTGTTTTTCACGATTGGTCCGCTCTGCATCGGCAAGGCGTGCATTGCGTTCGTCCTCTCGCGCTTGATTCATGCGCGTAAAAGAATCTTTCTGGTTCACGACGTCCCGGATGCCGGCAACTAGGCCTTTGGCCTTTAGTTGGTCCGTGGGCCAGCAGGTGTCAAAATTTGAGAACTCAACAACGCGTTTTAGAACTTCACGGCGATGTTGCAACGTTGCCTCTCCGCGTTCATTCAATCGCTCCAGGGTTGTTCTGACGATCTCGTATTTGTTTATATTTTCCGGGTCAGTCTTAACCCTCTGAGCGAGATCCGCGAGCATGCTTTCTGGAACGCCAGCGCCACGAAAGAACAGCAGAACGCCTTTCTTGGCACGATTCAGCAAAGGGATTGTGTCAACCAGTAGGTTGAATAGCTCGGGTGGATAGTGAAAGGTAATGTCCGCCATCGTCGTCATGCCACCTGGTTCACGAGTTTCTCGGCATCGCGGAGGCGGATTTCACCGGACATCAGCTTCGGAAGCAGGAGGTCGCGAAGGGTACCGAGCAAGCTGCTCTCAGTGCGGTTCGACTGCGCTCGATCAAGGAGCGGGGCGGTCAATTGTGAGAATGCTTTGAGGCACTCTGAACTTGAGACGACAAGGGTCTGCGCAGTCACTACATCCGGGCGCACGGCAGGATACGCGGCGCCGTCGGCAAGATGGGCCAAGCGCTCGATGGTTTCAGTCGCCGTAGCTGCCAGGTAAACGACCTCTCGAAATTCCTTGCGAGACGGCCGCAAAACGGCAAAACCCGTGCTGCCGGTCAGGCCTTCTACGCCCACGAGCGCAAACGAGCCATTTCCCGGCCGCACGGTGCCCACGATCGTGTCACCTGGTCTGAGAATGCGCTGCGCCCGGCTTGGAGCGTCGACCCAGGAGAGGGTTTGGGTCTCCTCGATTACGCCCCATTTTGTATTCGACAGATCGACGTATTCGATAACATCCGGGGCGGTGCCAGCCTTCCACACCTCAGGATTGAGCTGCGCAAGGTCCCTAAGAGTGCCGCTACGCCATCCCGACGGTTTACCCTCATCGTCCAGGCGGTCCGGGAATAATTTCCACAGTTTTGAAGCGAGATAGGGCGGACGGTCTCCGATCTTGGCTCGGGTCGGGCCAAAATCTACAAACCAATCTTTGAAGATCCCTCGCGCGGCCGTCTCCAGCGTCTCGTTCATGCGACGGTTCACGTCAATCCTATCGTCCAACGAGCCGAGCACTGAAACAATCGCACGTTGCTCAAGGGGATCAATAAGAGGAACAGGCAGAGAACGGATAATCGGCATATTCAACCGCTCTGCGACCGTACCGTCTCGGAACCCGTTAATGTGCCGAGAGAGAGTTGGTGAGTTTAGCCAGAACCGCAGAAAGCGGGAGTTCAGTTTGTCAGGCTTGGGTCGAATGAGAACCATCCGCTGCCCAAGACATACCCTTGTAGCCTTGGGAACCTCAGCCGCAATTCCAAAGTAGGTTCCTTCCCGACTATAAAGAACATCACCATACCTTGGTTCGGCGCGCGCGATCCGCTCTGTATATGTTTCTTCGGAAACCCGCGCGGCCTCATCCGTGCGAAAGACGCCGCTTCTAATGTCCTGCGATCGGACCACATAGGGCCCTGATTCCTTGATCGTCGGAGTCGAATGTGGGCAATCAAAAACACCTTCACATAGATCGTCGAGATGCACCCATTCTCGCTTGATCGGCCAGCGCTCAGTTTCGAGTGGTACGTGGACAACTTTCGCATTCGACATGCGTTACTCCGCATCCAGACTTCGAAGTCCGTCGTGGATCAGCTTCGACAGGTTGTCCGCCTCGTCAAGCTGCGAGAAAAGCTTTGCTTTCAGCGTCGCGAAACGTTCAGAAAAAGGAACTTCGTCATCTTCCTCGTCGGCTGATCCCACATAACGTCCTGGTGCAAGGACATAGTTGTGCCCCTTAATGTCTTTGATACTGGCGGCAAAACAGAATCCGGGAACATCTTTGTATTTCCCAGTCTTCGGTTCACCGCGCCATGCGTGATAAGTACCGGCAATTCTAGCGATCTCTGGTTCTTCCAGCTCGCGCCGCGTCCGATCTACCAGGCTCCCGAGCTTTCTGGCGTCGATAAAAAGAACTTCACCGCGTCGGTCCCGCCACTTCCCACTGGGATTCTTATTGCGTGCAAGGAACCAAAGGCACGCCGGTATCTGAGTCGAATAAAAAAGCTGGCCCGGCAAGGCAACCATGCAGTCCACCACATCAGAATCGACCATGGCGCGACGGATATCGTCTTCTCCACTCTGTGTCGAAGACATGGAACCGTTTGCGAGTACAACGCCCGCGGTGCCGTTGGGCGATAAATGCCAGAGGATGTGCTGGAGCCAGGCATAATTGGCGTTGCCAACGGGCGGAACGCCATATTTCCAGCGGGGGTCTTCGCGGAGGCGGTCGCCACCCCAGTCGGAGACGTTGAAGGGCGGGTTTGCGAGGATGTAATCAAAGCGGAGGTCTTTGAGCTCGTCCTTGTGAAAGCTGCCTTCGTTGTTCCAGCGGATGTCCGCGTCGATGCCGCGGACGGCGAGGTTCATCTTGGCAAGCCGCCAAGTCGTGTAGTTGCTCTCCTGCCCGTAGATAGCTATGTCGCCGATGCGCCCGCCGTGCGCCTCGACAAAGCGTTCGGCTTGGACGAACATGCCGCCTGAGCCGCAGCAGGGATCATAGACCCGTCCTTCGATTTTGCGCGACTTGTCAGGAAAGGGCTCCAGCATTTCCACAAGGACGCGCACGACAGAGCGAGGCGTATAGAATTCGCCGCCGCGTTTACCCTCTGAACCGGCAAAACCGCCAAGAAAATACTCGTACACGCGGCCGAGGATGTCTTTTGCCCTCTCGCCTTTCTCGTGCATGGCGATGCCGCTGATGAGGTCGATCAGCTCGCCGAGCATGACCTTGTTCAGGGCGGGCCGGTTGTAGTCCTTGGGCAGAACGCCCTTGAGGCTGGCGTTGTTGGATTCAATGGCAAGCATGGCGTCGTCGATCAGCTTGCCGATGTTGGGCTGCTTGGCTTTCGCCTGCAGGTGCGACCAGCGCGCTTCCTTCGGGACCCAGAAGACGTTTTCGGCGAGGTACTCGTCCGGATCTTCGGCGGACTTCGGGTCTTCAGCGAGCAGCGCCGTGCGTTTCGCCTCGAAGGCGTCCGAAATATACTTGAGGAAAATCAACCCGAGGGCTACGTGCTTGTAATCCGACGGTTCCAGGTTGCCGCGCAGTTTGTCAGCGGCCAGGAAAAGCTGGGCCTCGAAGCCGAGGTTAGCCCCGTTCTGGGGCTTCCCCTTTCCGTTCGTCGTTTTCTCGGTTTTGGCCTTCGGCGGCATGGCGTCTCCTTAATCTGCGCGGACCTGGGCACTTTTCGTAGTCTCGTCAGCAACGTACCTTTCCGCCGCTTCCCGCACAACCCACGCC
>Ga0335069_10007110_pt1 | contig 16193 bp, 12 predicted proteins | sample Lox_Sample_11_FD_206714 | JGI IMG/M metagenome (GOLD analysis project Ga0335069, IMG submission 206714) | Soil microbial communities from Loxahatchee National Wildlife Refuge, Florida, United States - Lox_Sample_1.1 | ecosystem: Environmental > Terrestrial > Soil > Wetlands | place: USA... | reverse complement strand
TCGGGCGCGGCAAGTTCGTCAAGATCGAGCTGCCCCCGAAGACCGCGGTGTGCGGCAATGGGGTCGTCGAGGCGGGCGAGGAGTGCGACGACGGCAACAGCGACAACTGCGACGCGTGCAGCAATTCCTGCACGCGCGTCACCGGTTGCGGCGACGGCGTCGTCTGCGGCGCCGAGCAGTGTGACGACGGCAACGAGAGCGACTGCGACGGCTGCTCCTCGGCGTGTACCCTCGAGAGCGGGCTGCGCTGCGGCGACGGGATCTTGAACGCCTCCTGCGGCGAGCAGTGCGATCCGCCGGCCGCCGGTCGCTGCGATGCGCAGTGCCAGCGCATCCCGTTCTGCGGCGACGGCAGAGTCGACCCCGGCGAGCAGTGCGACGACGGCAACACCAACGATTGTGACGGCTGCAGCAACACCTGCACCCTGGTCACCGGCTGCGGGGACGGCGTCGTCTGCGGCAGCGAGGAGTGCGACGACGGCAACACCGCCGACTGCGACGGCTGCTCGTCCATGTGCACGATCGAAAGCGGCCTCCGCTGCGGCGATGGGATCGTCAACGACGCGTGCGGGGAAGAGTGCGATCCGCCCGGTCCCGGCACGCCAGAGTGCAACTACCTCTGCCGCCTCGGCCCGGCGCCGCCGCTCGGCACGCGACAGTTCTCCTTCGGCGGCTCGTCCTACTCGTCCGCGCTCGGAACGAGCGTACCGATCGCGTCGCTCGAGGGGAGCTTCGCCCTCATCGGCGGCACGCCCGGCCAAGACGGCGTCGCGCCCGTTACCGTCAACGGCCCGGTCTACTACGCGGCACCGATCCTGAGCGGCGCCTTCGGCACCCTGTGCTTCCGCATCACGTCGTGCACCGGCATCGTCGATTGCGACGGCGGCACGGCGGTCGGGGTGCAGCTGGTCCAAGACAGCGCCGGCCCGGGTCTGCAGAACAACCCCGTCCAAGCGACCACCGGGCTCGGCGGCGACGGCGGACCGGGGGCCGTGCTCCTCACTTGCCAGGGGAGCTTCGTCCAGCTCCCGCCCGGACCGGCTGACTGCACGACCGCTGCCTACCCGCCGGACGCGACGGCCTACTACACCACCGGCCAGGTCGAGGCGCACTACCTCAACGGCAACCCGCGCATCGGCACCGGCGAGATGAGCGTCATAGGCGAGAACTTCTCGTGCGCCAACTGGTCGACGGAGAACGGACCGGGCCAGCTCGCCACCGGGTTCCTCGTCGAAGAGGATCCGGAGGCGGGCGATACCGCCGACGCGAACGTCCTCGACGACTGACCGCCGCCGCTGCGCACCCGTACTCGTACACGTACACGGACGACGAGGTTGTCGCGTACGAGTACGCAGAACGTGTACGGGTACGTGAGACGGGTAGGTGTGGAGCAGGCGCGCGCTAGCCGGCACAGGCGCCTTGATCAACGGAGCGGGGTACCGGCGAGAGCCGCCAGCCGCCCGGTGGCCTCGTCGACCGGCATGTTGAGCGCCGTGCACAGATCGCCGATGGCCGCGCCGTGCAGGAGCAGGCGGACGAAGGTGATCGTGGTCGGCTCGTCGGATCGCGCCGGTGTCGGCGGCCTCGGGGAACAGCTCCGCCGGGCTCTTGCCGATCACGGTGTCGCGCCCCACCCCGCTCACCCGCGCCGCCTGCTTGTCGTGTCGGCGAGGATGCGCATGCGTGCGTAGGAACGGGAGGCTCGCCTGAAGAGCGGCGGCGGGCGTCTCGCCCGCCCGCGCCGCCGATGACAGAAGGCGACGGCTAGCGCGCGCAGCGAAAGCCGATGAAGCCGGTGGCGTGGAACGGCGCGAACTCGTGGATCGCGAACGGGCCCGCCAGCGGGCCGTCGAGGGAAGCGAATGCACCGCCTCGCACGAGGGCGCCGGGATTGTTCCTGGTCGTGCCCGATGCGGCGAGACACATGTCGTCGTTGCTGAAGCCCCCCCAGCCCGGGCAGGAGGTCGACGCCGGGACCCAGTCCGCCACCCACTCGGCCAGGTTGCCCACCATGTCGAAGGCGCCGCGCGCCGAGACGCAACTGGCGCGTGTGCCGGTGGGTGATGCGCCGTCGCCGGCGCTGTTGCAATCGGTGGTCCCGTTGTCCGGCCCCGGGTCCGGCGACCCGTTCGCCCCCACCTGCCACTCGGCGTTGGTCGGCAGCCGTTTGCCCGAGTTGGCGCAGGCTTCCTGCGCCTGAAACCAGGAGAGGTTCGCCGAGGGCGTCTGGGACGCCAGGCTCACGGCGTAGATGTCGTTGGCGCAGCTCTGGCCGTTGATCGTACAGGGCGCGTAGTCGTCACCCGTCACGCCGAGTTGCGTGGCCCCACCGGCCGTGAGGTCGGCGCGCGTCGCCAGCCCGAGCTGGATCTTGCGCACCAGGATCGCGTTCGCCGTGGTCGGATTGGGCACCCGCCAGACACTCGCCTCGAAGCGGTCCAAGCACAGCGTTCCCGCCTGCACCGCGTCGGCCGCACACCGCTTCACGGGGAAGGTGGGAAACTGCGCCACGGCCGGACGGCTCACACCGAGCATCAGCCCAGCCGCCAGAGAAACCGTGATGAGACTTCGTGTCATCGCACCTCCACATCGATCATGCGTTGTACCACCGCGCCGCTCGATGCTCCGCGAGTCGCGGGTCGACGACGAACAGGACACCTGACCAACGAGCAGTTCGCCGTCAGGCCGCCCTCGATACTCTGCGAGCGAGACAGACCGCCGTGCGTCCCCGTCCGCGGGCAACGCGCCACTTCGTACCGCGTGTCCGCTTCACCCCCGCCCCGTGCTCGGCCAGCAAACGGGCGCGGGTGGCCTCCACGTCGAGGCCCAGCACGTCGCAGATGCTGGCGAACGCGAACAGCCACTCACGGCTGTCGGACTGCACCCAGGCCTCGGCCTCGGCGGCCGCCTTGAGGATTCCAGGACGGCGCTTGCGGCGTCCCCGTTCGATGCGCTGGGATGCGTCGTCCAGGACGGCGAGCATGAGGCCGACCGGCCCGGATGTCTCCTTCAACCACGGCGCGTCGACGCGGGTCTGCGACGGCAGGATCACCATGGGCTCGAAGAGCAATACAGGATCGTCATTCATACCGACCTCGCACCGTTCGTTCCTCTGTTGCGTCTCCCTCGCGGCCACCCGGTCCCGCGCGAACCCCCACACGCCGATTCGCTGCGCATCACCACTCCTGCGGCGGCCGTCCGGACTTCCCGGTCAGTCCCGCGCCACCGGCTGACGCAGCACGTCGGCGAGGAAGGCCATCAGCTCGTGCAGCGAGGTGACGTGCGTCACCCGACCGGACGTGATGTGCTCGACGCGCCCGATCATGCGGCGCGGCGGCTGGGCGCGCGCGTCGAGGTGCAGAACGAAGGCGCGGTCGGGCGGCAATTCGAGCGCACGGGCGGCGCTCGTCCGCTGAAGCGATCGTGGGGGGCTCGGCTTCCGTTGCATGGCCGCGACGATACCGATCGGCGCCCCCGCACACGATGAAACGGCCGTCAGATTGTGGTTAGAAAGCGGTGAGAAAGCGGGTTCCCGGCGATGGTAGCGGAGCGACGCCTGGCGTTCGGGGAATTTTGTCTGGATTTCACCAGCGAGCAGCTCCTCTGCGGGGAGGAGGTCGTCGCGCTCACCCCGAAGGCGTTCACCGTGCTGCGCCGGCTGGTCGAGGACGGCGGACAGCTGGTGACGAAGGAGGAGCTGCTGCGCGCCGGCTGGCCGAAGACCCACGTCAGCGACGGCGTGCTCAAGGTGAGCATCCTCGAGATCCGCCGCGCGCTCGGAGACGACCCGTCGGCGCCGCGCTTCATCGAGACGGTGCCGCGCCGGGGCTACCGGTTCATCGCCGCCCGCACCCGAGCGGCACCCCGCCCGTCGGCCGACGCGGCCGACGCGCCCGGCGCGCTGGTCGGCCGCGACGGCGTGCTCGCGCAGCTCGAGCAACGCCTCGAGCGCGCTCGCGCCGGCGAGCGCCAGCTGCTGTTCCTCTCCGGCGAGGCGGGCATCGGCAAGACGACGGTGCTCGAGGCGTTCCTCGCCCGCGCGTCGGCCGATGCGGACCTGCTGATCGCCACCGGCGCGTGTCTGGAGCACTACGGCGTGGCGGAGGCGTACCTGCCCGTCCTCGAGGCCCTCGGCCGCTTGCTGCGCGCGCCGGGCGCGGAACGCGTGTCCCGCCTCATGGCGACGCACGCCCCCACCTGGCTCGTCCAGTTGCCGTGGCTGCACCCCGCGGAGGATCGCGAGGCGCTGCGCCGGGAGCTGCTCGGGGTCACCAAGGAGCGCATGCTGCGCGAGATGGCGGAAGCGCTCGAGGTCCTGACCGCGACCACACCGCTCGTCCTGGTGCTCGACGATCTGCACTGGAGCGACAACTCGACCCTCGATCTCCTCGGCATGCTCGCGCGCCGTCAGGAACGCGCCCGCCTGCTCGTCGTCGGCAGCTATCGCTCGGTGGACGTCATCGTGAGCGGGCACCCGCTGCGGGCGCTCATCCAGGAGATGCGGGTGCGGCGTCAGTGCGAGGACCTGCCGCTCGCGTTCCTCCGCGAAGAGGACGTCGGCGCCTATCTCGCCCAGCGTTTCACCGCCAACCGCTTCCCGCCCGGCCTCGCGCGCGCCGTGCATCTGCGCACCGACGGAAACCCGCTCTTCATGGTCCGGGTGGTGGATGAGCTCGTCACCCTCGGCGTGCTGGCCGAACAAGAGGGGCACTGGGTGGTGGCGAGGCCGCTCGACGACATCGCCGGTGCGGTGCCGGAGAGTCTGCGGCAGCTCATCGAGAAACAGGTCGACCGCCTGGAGCCCGACGCGCAGCGGATCCTCGAGGTCGCAAGTGTGCTCGGCAGGGAGTTCACCGTGCCGTCGGTCGCCGTCGCCCTCGACATGGATCCGCGGGTGGTGGAGGAGCACTTCGAAGCGCTGGCGCGGCAGGGCCAGCTCATCGTCGCCTCGCGGCTGTTCACTCGCCCCGACGGGACAAAGGTCGCACGTTACCGCTTCACCCATGGCCTCTACCCGCAGGCCCTGGTCGGGCGCGTCACGCCCGGCCGCCGCCTGCGCCTCCACCAGCGGCTCGCCGAATGGCTCGAGCGGTCCTGGGGCGAGCACGCCGCGGTGATTGCGGGGCCCCTGGCGCTGCACTACGAGGAGGCGGGCGACTACCGGCAGGCGATTCGACACCTGCGGCGCGCGGCCGACGGCGACCTCCGCCGCTGGGCCTACCAGGAAGCGATCGCGCGCCTGACGCGGGCGATCGCGCTCGTCGAGCACCTGCCCGCCGCGGATGCCGACGCCGAGTATCCGGTCCTGCTCGAGCAGCTCGGCCGCGTGCATCGGGGACTGGGGGACGTGCCCGGCACGCTGCGGACGTTCGACGCGCTGGCGTCCTGGGCCCGCGATCGAGGCCAGACCGAATGGCAGGCGGTCGCCGCGCGCTATCGGGCGAGCGCGCTCGTCTGGGTCGATCCCGACGCCAGCCGCTCCGCCAACGCCGAGGGCCTGGCGCTCAGTGAGCGCGTCGACGACCCATTGCTGCGCGCCAAGGTCCAGGGCTTCGCCGCGTACTGGCGGTGGCTGTTCCACGGCGGGCAGCCCGATGACGCGCGCCGGGCGGAAACGGCGGTCGCGGCGGCGCGCGCCGCGGGCGATCGCGAGCTCCTGGCGCAGAGCCACGACTGGCTCGCCGCCTTCCAGCGCGCGCACGCCGAGTTCCGCGCCTCGGCGCAGACCGCCGCCGAGGGGATCGAGATCGCCCGCGACGTTGGCGATGTCTACACCTACCTGTCGTGTCACCACAGTCGCGCCCGGGCCCTCCAGCAACTCGGCGAATGGGGCGCGGCGCTGACCGCGATCGCCGACGGACTGCGCATGGCGGAACGGATCGGCCATCGGTCCTGGGTGAGCATCCTGCGTCTGGACGAGGCGTTCGTGTACGCCGAGGCATTCGGCTTCGATAGGGCGCTCGCCATCGCGCGCGAGGAGCTGGCGGAGTCGGCGCTGCCCATAACCGCCCGCCACCTGGCTACCGTCGAGCTGGGGGTTGCGCTGCTCGGACTCGGCGAGATCGACGAGTCCTACGCGGCGCTCACCACCCCGGAGCTGGTGCGGGCGGCCGAGAACCGCACCATACCGTGGGCCGAACAGGTGGTCCGCACGCGCTACGCGCTCGCGCAGGTGTGGTTGGCCCGCGGCGCCCTCGACCGCGCGCGGCGCGAGGCGGAATCGCTCCAGGCGTTCGTTCACACCGCGGAAGAGCCGACCCCCCGGGCGCGCGCCGCGGAGTTGCTCGCCGAAATCTCGCTACGGGAAGGGCGCGCCGCGCAAGCCGAGGTGCATCTCCGCCAAGCGGACGACGCGATCGACGGCTACGAGGCGCCGGGGCTCGAATGGCGCCTCGCCGCCATCGCCGCCCGCGTGCACCAGCAGCAACGCTGCAGCGCCGATGCGGAGGCTGCCCGCACACGCAGCGCCGGCATCGTCACTCGCCTGGCCGATTCCCTGCCGCCGGCGCACCCGCTGCGTGCGTCGTTCCTCGCTCACCCCTCAGTGCGCGCGGTGATGCCTCCAGCGCGCACGCCGTCGCGCTCGCGCCGCCGGTCCTGATCGCCGGCGGCCGGCGATCGCTCACGCCGCCGGCGTAGGAGTCTACGTCCCGCGCTGAGACAGTCGATCAGGGCGCCCCGTCGCACATACCGTTGATGCACACTCCGCAAGGTGCGCGGTTACCGTTGCCGCACGGGTCGCAACAGTCCGATGTCTGCGTACAGCCGGCGGTGAACAGCGGGATGCAGGACCCCGGCGTCGGTGTGACGGGCACGCACTCACAAATCCCGGCGGAATCAGCCGCGCACTCGCCCGGGCGGATCACCCACTCGGCTTGAGGACAGACCGTCCCCGCGGGACAGGTGGGAACCACGACGCAGGACCCGCTGCAGTTCGGCCCCCCACATTGGGGGGTCGGGGTCGGCCGCGGCGTGGGCTTGCTCGGCACACAGGCGCATTCACCGGCCGCGACCGTCATACACTGCCCCGCGAGTACCGGAATCTCCGGCCCGTTGCAGGTCGCGCCGGGCGGACACGGGAACGGGACGCCGACGGTACAGTCGCCTCCGCACGTCGCCTCGGCGCATTGTGGTTTGGGCGTCGGCGGTGGGGAGGGCGGCACGCACCCGCAGCTTCCGGCCGAATCGCTCATGCACCGGCCAAATCGACTCGGAAACTCCGGACACGGCCCGCCGGGAGGACAGGGGGGATCGATCACGCACAACCCGCCGTTGCAGGGCCCAGAACATTGCGCAGGTGGCGTGGGCAGCGGGCAGCCGCTCAGACAGTTCTGGAAAGCGGTGAAGCAAGCCTCCCGACCGCTACCCATCGTCGCGGCGCATTGCACCAGACAAGGAATGAATCCCTGCCCGCCGCTGGCCTTGCAGTCCTTCACGCAGCTCGTTCCGGCCGCGAAGGCATCGCCGAAGCACGCCTTCAGCGCCGAACCGCAGCCGCCGACACATGGGGCAGTGGTTCCCGCCGGGACTCCCGGGCAGGCGGTCGTACAATCGGTGCGGGTGGCCTTGCAGGCGGCGCGCGCGCTGCGCACGGCGGTCATGCAGGCCGAGTGGCATTGCGCATCTCCCGCGGCACAGCCCTTCAGACACGCCACCCGCGCGGTGCGCGCCTGCATGGAGCAGATGCCGCGCCCCGAGGCACAGCTGCTCGTGCACTCTTGAGCGCTGGCCGGCGCGTGAAGAGTAGTCAGCCCAAGGACGACGATCATCAGACCGAGCAGCCTAGCGCTCATGCGAAGCCCTCCTCGAGGCCGTACGCTAGCACACCCGGTGATTTGTCAGCCAAGAAATTCTTGTTACGCAGGGATGAGATTTCTTGCCGGCATCCGCGCACCAAGCCCTCCATAATGATAGTGGCGCCTCCCTCCAGAAACAGCAAATTGCCGCCCCCTGGGCCGACACAGACGCTGGCCGTCTGTACGGCGTCCGGCACACCTACGGGATGCAGCGCCGCCAGCCCGGCGATCGACGCCGGCAACCAAGCGGTCTGCGCCGCGGCACCGGTGAGCGACCTCGATCAGCGCGGGTCGGGGCGAGGGCGGGCGCAGCGACCGCGTACATCGTCAGGCTCGGGGGCCAGCCTCCCGCTTTCCGCGCCGACCGCCCCTTCCTGTTCGCCATCCGCGATCGGAAGAGCAGCGCGATCCTCTTTCTCGGCCGCGTGGTCGATCCGTCGCGGCCCGGTTAGCCCGCAGGCGGTGCCGCCCCTCTGGGCTCGGGGCGCGTCAGTCCGTGCCGGCGATGTTCGCCCCGATCAGGCCGCCGATCAGGGCCAGGCCGAATGCGATGTCGATGGCCGTCGCGACGTACAAGACGAGTCCCCCCGCCGCCGCAATCGGTATGGCGATGGTGACTCCCGCGAGCGCCCCGAGCAGCGCACCGCCACCGGCGAACACGGCAAAGCTCCGTTTCGCCGCGCCCTCGTCCGTCGCGTGCTCATGCGTAACCGGTGTCACCAATGCGCTTGCCGCTGCGTCGTTCATCTCTCCCTCCGCTTCGGGCCGATCGTCTGGCCATCTGCTGGCACAACAAGTTCCGCGCCAGCGCCGGGAGCGCAGCAGCCGCCACGGCCTCGGCCGTTTTCCGCGCCTCCTGATTCTCGGGCGCGAGAACGGCATCCCCTGGATTTGGAGGGCGCCGCGCTGTCGGCGGCGGGGTGGGGGTGGGTCGAGAAGACGCAGCCAGAGCGTCCGCTGCGTCGATTTCACCCACCCCCGCCGCCTCGGCGGCGACAGCGCGCCGCCCCGCCAGGTCACCGAGACCCGAGCACCTCGACAAGGTAGTACACCCACATCGGTATCAGGGTAGCCCAGTACGCGGTCATCCAGGTCAGGCCGATCATCCCACCCCAGGATTCCGCATCGCGCCGTGGGTTCCTCTCTCGGATGGATCGTTTCAGGCCGGTTGCCAGCCGCGGCAACATCGGCTGCGAGCCGGCCCGATCTCTCGCAGCGCGCGCGTTCGCGAGCAGGAAGCGCAGGTGAAACCCCTGCCACGGCAGATACACGGCACCGAAGAGCAGGTTGAGCACGAGCAGCACGTGCCGCCCCCCGGGCGTGACGGCCGTCGCGTAGAGGTACGCGCTGGCGATCGCGTTCGCCGCGAAGATGAGCGCCCAGCCGAGCTCTTCGAAGAAGTAGAGCTCGCGCCGATCGGTCAGGATGGCCATCCACACCAGCACCTGGCTGACGACGACCTGGACGACCATCAGCCGGGACAGGGCGATCACCCATCCCACCCGATGCAGGTTGAGCAGACGGAGCGCCTGGGCCAGGACGGAGATGAAGGCCACCTCGGAGAAGGTGGCGAGCAGACGGGTCACGAAGATCGAAGAGAAGGCGGAATCGTGGAAGACGATGTTGTCCTCGTAGCGGACGGGAAAGAGACATCGATAGGCCGAGACGGCAAAGAGAATTTGCGCGGGGAGAACGAGATGGGTCGCACCCCCCGCGCGCCCACCGGTCTCGAGCAGAAAATAGAGATTGGCCACGGCGCCGAGCTTCAACAGCCAGAGGAAGATTGCGTAGGTCTCCGACATTGGGGTGCAGGCACCGCTACGTACGCGGCGACGTCTTCGCTGTCCGGCCGTCGCCTCGCGTCTGCCTTGACGGCTCGACGAATTTCATGTCACAGCTATGGCACCAAATTGATGGGGGTGCTTCGTGAGTACGACTGACGTCTACTACGACCCGTACGACGTCGCGATCCACACCGACCCGTACCCGGTGTTCCGCCGGCTGCGCGAGGAAGCGCCGCTGTACTACAACGAGCGGCACGACTTCTTCGCGGTCAGCCGGTACGACGACGTCGAGCGCGGGCTGATCGACCGGGAGACCTACATCTCCGGGCGCGGCGCCATCCTCGAGCTGATCAAGGCGAACATCACCATCCCGCCGGGCGTGCTCCTCTTCGAGGACCCGCCCGTGCACACCGTGCACCGGGGCCTGCTGTCGCGGGTGTTCACGCCCAGGAAGGTCGCGGCGCTCGAGCCCAAGATCCGCGAGTTCTGCGTTCGCAGCCTCGACCTGCTGATCGGGGCGAAGGGGTTCGATCTCGTCGCCGACCTCGGCGCCCAGATGCCGATGCGGGTGATCGGCATGCTGCTGGGCATCCCGGAGCAGGACCAGGAGGCGGTCCGCGACTCGGTCGACGCGACCCTTCGCACCGAGGCCGGGAAGCCCATGCAGCGGTCGGACTTCAGCGGCGACATGTTCGGCGAGTACATCGACTGGCGCGCCGAGCACCCCTCCGACGACCTGATGACCGAGCTGCTCCAGGCCGAGTTCGAGGACGAGACCGGCAAGGTCCGGCGGCTGGCCCGGGAGGAAGTCCTCACCTACGTGAACGTGATCGCCGGCGCCGGCAACGAGACTACCAACCGCCTGATCGGCTGGGCCGGGAAGGTGCTCGCGGACCATCCCGATCAGCGCCGCCAACTCGTCCAGGATCGCTCGCTCATCCCGAACGCCATCGAGGAAATCCTCCGCTACGAAGCCCCGGCACCCTGCTTGGGCAGGTACGTCGCCCGCGACGTGCAGGTCCACGATCGGACGATCGCCGAGGGCAGCGTCATGCTGTTTCTCATCGGCTCCGCCAACCGCGACGACCGTCGCTATCCCCACGGCGACCGGTTCGACATTCACCGGCAGATCGATCAGCACGTCACCTTCGGCCACGGCATCCACTTCTGCATGGGCGCCGCGCTGGCCCGTCTCGAAGGCCGCGTGGCGCTCGAAGAGCTGCTGAAGCGCTTCCCCGAGTGGGAAGTCGATCGGGAGCGTGCCAAGCTCGCGTCGACCTCGACGGTGCGCGGCTGGGAAACGCTCCCGGTATTCATCCCGTGAGGCAGGTTGTTGGGTTCTACGTCGTCATGCGTATCCTCAAAGACCTCAACAACCTAACAACGTAACAACCTAACAACCTGCCTGAGAGTCTCATTGAGCCAGCCGCTTCGAGCTCGCCGGCGCTACGACGGGACGCTGCGCCGTCAACAGGCGGCCGAGACACGCGAACGGATCGTCGCCGCCGGCTCCACGCTCCTACACGGCTCGCCCATCCGGGACTGGCGGGCGTTGACGGTCCGTGCCGTGGCCGAGCGCGCCGGGGTGAACCAGCGAACCGTCTACCGCCACTTCGCCAACGAGCGGGCGTTGCGGGACGCGGTGATGCACCGCCTCGAGGCGGAGGCCGGAATCGACCTCGCCACGATGCGGCTCGCCGACGTCGCCGAGGTGACGGCGCGGATCTTCCGACACGTGTCGTCGTACCCCCTGGCGCCACGTCGGCGGGTGGATCCGACGCTCAGCGAGGCCGGCCAGCGCCAGCGCAAGGCCCTGCTCGACGCGGTCGCGGCCCGGACCGCTCGCTGGCCGCCGGCGGATCGCCTCGTCGCCGCGGCGATGTTCGACGTGCTCTGGAGCGTCGCGTCGTACGAGCGTCTGGTGGTCGACTGGCAGCTCGATCACAAGCAGGTGATCCGCGGCATCACCTGGGTGGTCAAACTGGTCGAGGAGGCGATTCGGAAAGGGCGGCGGCCGAGCTGAGCACCGCTCGGAGCTCCTCTAATGGACCGGAGGCGGGTCTCGCCCACCGGCCCTTCGAGACGGCCGCGCCGAGCCGCGACCTCCTCAGGGCGAACGTGCATCCAAAGTGGAGGCGGGCGTCTCGCCCGCCGCGCCGCCAGCGGCGGCGCGCAGACGCGCTCTGCGCGTCTGGCGGCCGGGACGGCCGCCTCCACTTTAGAGAGGATCAGCGTCTTGCGCAGCCCGCTGACTAAGAACGCGACCGCGCGGAGGAGCTGCCGGCCGCGAGCCCCATGCCGGACACGCAGAATTGCCAGATCGTCTCGGCCGGGATGTCGGCGGCGCCCTCGGAGCCGAGGGCTCGGCCGTGGGCCGCCGCGAGCACCGTGTAGTGCGTCAGCCGCGCCGCCGAGTCGACGGTGAGATCCCGACGCAGCGGACGGGTACGAGCGATGTCGCCGATCAGCTCCACCAGCAGCTCGAATTGCGGTTTCATGGCGGCGTCGAGATCCGCGGAACGGTTTTCGGCCAGGCGATTCTGGTAATGGACCAGTGCTCGCCCACCGGGTCCGCTCTTGGCGCTGAGCTCGACCAGGCCCTCGATGTAGGCCCGCAGCCGCACCAGGGGATCCTTGAATTTCTCGATGCGCTTGCGGAGACGCGGCACGGCTTCGCGCGAGATCACCGTCTCGTAGACGGCAACCAATAGGTCTTCTTTGCTGCCGAAGTACTTGTAGAACGTCCGGATCGACATCTTGGAGCGGTCGACCACGTCCTGGACCGTGAAGTCGGCGTTCCCCTTCTCCTGCCACAGCCGCACGGCGGCGGCCACGAAGCGGTCGCTGCGCGCGTGGGCGCGGGCCCGCGCCGATCGCAAGGAACGCCGCAGGCTCTGACGCTGCCATGCGGGGATGCTGTCATCGTCGAGATCCACGACCGCCTTCACAGCCATGCTGCCCCCATCCTCCTCGGCACGGCTCTCGCGAGCGTGCGCGGTTGACGGTTCAGAGTCGCACCCCACTGCGCGGCCATCGACCGCCACTCCGTGCGCGATCCGGCTCCACGCGTCGCGACCAGCCGCCTGCCACAGGTCCAGCCGTGGAGAACTGGTATCGATCGATGGGAGAATGCCATTTTACAAAACCGACATTCATGATACACCTCGAGGCCTGCAGATGCGAGCGGAGCCAGACGGAGGGCGCCCAATGGAGATGCGACCATTCGGCCGGACGGGACTCCAGGTCTCGGTCATCGGCTTTGGCTGCTGGGAGATCGGCGGCGGCTACGGCCAGATCGAGGAGGCGGAGTTCGCCCGCGCCGTCGGGCGGGCGCTCGATCTCGGCGTCAACTGCTTCGACACCGCCGAGGGCTACGGGTTCGGCGCTTCGGAACGCGCGCTCGCGCGGGCGCTCGGCCCGCGCCGGCGCGACGTCGTCGTGGTCACCAAGTTCGGCATCGGATACCGGGACAAGCCGAAGCTGCGCGACGCCAGCCGCGCGCGCGTCATGGCCTCGATCGAGCAGAGCCTGGCGAACCTCGGAACCGACTGGGTCGACGTCTACCTCGTCCACTGGCCGGATCATGAGACCCCGTTCGAGGAGACGATGCGCGCCCTCGAGGACGTCGTCCGCCAGGGCAAGGCCCGCTTCGTCGGCGTCTCGAACTTCAAGCGCGAGGAGATCGAAGCCTGCCGGCGCGTGCGGCGCATCGACGTCGCCCAGTACGGCTGGAACCTGTTCGACCGCCGCATGCAGCGCGAGATCTTCCCCTATTGCCGGGAGCACGGCATCGGCGTCATGGCGTACGGATCGCTCGCCTACGGGTTGCTGACCGGCACGTTCGCCGAGAACACCGACTTCGGCTCGGACGACTGGCGCGCGCGCACCGACAAGATGGGCTCGATCAAGCTGTTCGACACGCTCTTCGGCCCCGAGTGCTTCCCGCGCAACCTGCGCGTCGTGGCGGACCTGCAAGCGCTCGCCGCCCGGCATGGCCGCAGCCTTCCCCAGCTCGCGCTGCGCTGGACGATCGCCAATCCGGTCATCAGCACGGCGCTGGTCGGCTGTCGCACCGTCGCCGAGGTGGAGGACAACGTCGGCGCGCTCGGCTGGTCGATCGGCGAGGGGGACGTCGCCGAGATCGACGCGATCTTCGCGCGCCACGGGGTGAACCCGGTGCCGGATCGCTGGGTCGAGGACGACTAGAGGAGTCGAGGCATGAGCGACCGCTTCGTGCCCCTGACGCCGCGCATCGGCGCGAAGGCCGTGATGCGGCGCGACGACCTCCTCGACCCCGCGTTCCGGGACGACTGCCTCGCCGCGCTGGAGCGCCACGGCGTCCTGCTGTTCCCCCAGATCGGTCTCAGCGACGAAGAACAGGTCGCGTTCAGCCGGAATCTCGGCGAGGTCATCCCGCAAGGGCGCCCGCGTCCGGACGGCACCCAGGAGGTGGTGTTCAAGATCACGCTCGACCCGCGGGAGAACCCGTCCGCCGAGTACCTGAAGGCAACGATCGACTGGCACATCGACGGCCTGTTCGAGGACGGCCCGCCGCCGAAGGCGACGATGCTCTCCGCGCGCCGGCTCTCCGCCACCGGGGGGCAGACCGAGTTCTGCAACACCTACGCCGCCTACGACGATCTGCCCGACAGGGAGCGGATGCGCTACGAATCGCTGCGCATCGTCCACAGCCTCGCGGCCTCGCATCGCGCCACCAACCCGAACCCCACTCCCGAAGCGCAGGCGCGGTGGCGCGAATCCGAAGCGCGGCGGGAGCGCTCGGGGAGGATCGGCACCAAGGCGCATCCGCTCGTCTGGCACCATCGGTCGGGCCGCAAGTCGCTGGTGCTCGGCATGACCGTCGACCATGTCGCCGGCATGCCCGAGGCCGAGAGCCACGCGCTGGTCGAGAAGCTGACCGCCCACGCGACGCGCCGGGAGAACGTCTACCGGCACGAATGGCAGGTCGGCGATATCCTCATCTGGGACAATTGCGGCGTCATGCATCGCGCGATCCCCTACGAAGCGGATTCCGGGCGGCTGATGCACCGCACGGTGTTGCACGGCGTCGAGACGATCGTGGGGGTCGAGAAGACCGGCTGACGCATGGGGCAGGAGCTGGCGGGAAAAATCGCGATCATCACGGGCGGCGCGAACGGTCTCGGCCGGGCCACCGCCGAGCTCTTCGTCGAGGAAGGCGCCCGGGTGGTCATCGCGGACGTCGACAGCGAGCGGGGCGAGGCGCTCGCGGCAACGCTCGGCGGCGCGGCGGCGTTCAAGCGCACCGACGTCGCCAGCGCCGAGGAGATCCAGGCGCTGGTCGATTTTGCGGTCGCGCGCTTCGGCGGGCTCCACGTGATGGTCAACAACGCCGGCATCTCGGGGGCGATGACCCGCCGCTTCCTGGACGACGAGCTGAAGGACTTTCAGCACGTCCTGGCGGTGAACCTCTTCGGGGTGATGGTCGGCAGCCAGCGTGCCGCTCGCCACATGGCGAAGCACGGCGGCGGTTCCATCATCAACACCTCCTCCATCGCCGGCATCAACGCCGGCGGCGGCGTGATGACCTACCGGGCCTCGAAAGCCGCCGTCATCCAGTTCACTCGATCGCTCGCGATCGACCTGGCGGACCACGGCATCCGGGTGAACTGCGTTGCGCCGGGTCTCATCCCGACTGGCATCGCCTCCTTCGACCGCGCTCCAGTCATGCAGGTGGTGCAGCCGCTGAAGCGCCAGGGACAGCCGCGAGACGTGGCGAACGCCGTCTTGTATCTCGCCAGCGAACGGTCCGCGCAGACCACCGGAATCGTCTTGCCGGTCGACGGCGGGACGACCGTGGGCGCGCCGACCCACCGGGTCATGGCGATCATGGCCGCGCGAGCCAAGCCGCCCGCACCGTGATGCGCGAGCGTCCGGTCACGCAGTAGAGGTCGAGATGTCGGCTGACGTGGTCATCCGTGGGGGAACGGTCTTCGACGGCAGCGGCGCACCCGGCCGCGTGGCCGACGTGGCGATCGCCGGCGGTGTGATCCGGGAGATCGGGGCGACGCTGCGGGGACAGCGCGAGCTGGACGCGTCGGGCTGCGCCGTCGCGCCCGGCTTCATCGACATCCACACCCACTACGACGCGCAGGTGTTCTGGGATCCCGCCCTCAGGCCGTCGTCGTCGCACGGCGTAACCACGGTGGTGGCGGGCAACTGCGGCTTCACCATCGCGCCCACTCGCCCCGAGCACCACGAGGTGATCGCGCGCACGCTCGAGAACGTCGAGGACATGGACGGCGCGTCGCTCGCCGCCGGCATCCCCTGGGACTTCGAGACCTATCCCGAGTACCTCGCATCCATCCGCCGGCGCGGAACGGTGCTGAACTTCACCACGTACATCGGGCACACGGCGCTGCGCCTCTACGTCATGGGGGACGCGGCCTACGAGCGCGCGGCCACGCCCGCAGAGGTCGAGCGCATGTGCCAGATCGTGCGCGAGGCGATCGACGCCGGGGCGGCGGGGTTCTCGACCAGCTTCGCGTACACGCACCGCGGGATCGACGGCAAGCCGGTGCCGAGCCGGTTCGCAGAGCGCAACGAGATCGAGGCTCTCTTCCTCGCCGCCGGC
>Ga0335069_10007109_pt1 | contig 16193 bp, 13 predicted proteins | sample Lox_Sample_11_FD_206714 | JGI IMG/M metagenome (GOLD analysis project Ga0335069, IMG submission 206714) | Soil microbial communities from Loxahatchee National Wildlife Refuge, Florida, United States - Lox_Sample_1.1 | ecosystem: Environmental > Terrestrial > Soil > Wetlands | place: USA... | reverse complement strand
GTCGCAGTCGACGCGGCGCGGCCCGACGCGATCGTCCACACGGCGATCCTCAACGATCTCGCCGCCGTCTATGCCGACCGGCGTGCCGGGTGGGAGAGCTACGTCGGCGTCACCCGGACGCTCGCAGAGGCGGCCAACGGCTGCGGCGCCGCGCTCGTCACGGTCTCGACCGACTGGGTGTTCGACGGCACGCAGTCCGGCGCGGACGAGTCGACGCCGCCGAACCCCGTCAACTACTACGGCGTGCTCAAGCTGGCGAGCGAGCTCGTCACGCTCGAGCGGGCGCGCCGCCCGGTCGTCGCGCGGATCGCCGGCGTGATGGGCACGCACCGCGCCGGTCGCGAGACGCCGCGCGTGCAGGACGCCGGCTTCGGCTACTTCGTCTCGGCGGTCGTCGACGCGCTCTCGTCCGGCCGTCCGTTCGCCGTCTGGGAGAGCGAGTCGATCAACGGCGTGGCGACGCCGAGCCTCGCGAGCCTCTCCGCGCGCTGGATGCTCGAGCTCGCCGAGCGCGACCTGCGCGGGATCTTCCACTGCTGCGGCGGCGAGGCGGCGACGCGGCTCCGGCTCGCCCGGCAGGCGGCGCGCGTCTTCGAGCTGGACGAGTCCCTCCTGCGCAGCGCTCCGCCCGACCCCGGCGCGGTGCCGCCCGTGCCCGTCCCCTACGACACGAGCCTCGACGCGCGCGCGACGGCGGCCGCCCTCGGGCACGTGGCACCGTCGGTGTCCGAGCTCCTGCACGCGTTGCGCGCCGAGCGCGCGGCGCTCGCCGCATGAGCGACGGATGGACCCCGGAGCGGGCGCGCCGGCTCGACCAGCTCGCCGGACCCGACGGGATCGTGGTCGGCACCGCCGTCGACCACCGCGACTCGCTCCGAATCGCGCTGGAGAAGAAGGGCCTCGACGCGCCGACCGCGGCCGAGCTCTCGGCGCTCAAGCTCCGGATCGTCCGAGCGCTCGCGCCGGCGTCGACGCTCGTCCTCCTCGACGCCGAGACCTCCGCTGCGCAGGCGCTCGCCGAGGGAGCGCTTCCCGGCTCGGTCGCGCTCGGCGTTCCGCTCGAGGCGCAGGGCTACGGGGACGTCGCCGACGTGCCGCGGACGGACTTCCTGCCCGGCTGGTCGCCGGCGCAGGCGGCGCGCCTCGGCGCGGCGGCGTGCAAGCTTCTGCTGCCGTACCGCGCCGACGTGCCGGAGCAGGCGGATGCGCAGGACGAGGTCGTCCGCGAAGCGGTGGGCGCGTGCCGCTCCGCCTCGGTCGCGCTCGTGCTCGAGCCGATCGTGTACGGCTCCCCGGAGCCCGAGCGCTTCGAGTCGCTCGTCGTCGAGGGCGCGGCGCGGCTCGCGGGCCTCGGGCCGGACCTGCTGAAGCTCCAGCATCCGGGGTCGCCGGCCGGATGCAGGGCGCTCGACCGGGCGTGCGGCCCGCAGGTCCCGTGGGTCCTGCTGGGCGGCGGCGCGAGCCCGGACGTCCTGGCCGGCCAGGTCGCGGACGCCTGCGCCGCCGGCGCGAGCGGGTTCGTCGTCGGGCGGACGCTCTGGGACAACGCGCTCCTCGCCGACGAGCGGGACTCGCAGCGGGCGCTCGAGCAGGAGTCGCTGCCGCTGCTCGCGCGCCTGGCCGCCGTCGCGCGCGCGAGCGGCAGGCCGTGGCGTGACCGCGTCGGGCCGATCCCGTCGCCCGAGCCCGGCACGCTCCCCGCCTGATCGCCGCACCGCCGGCCTCGATCAGGCGCGGCGCTGTCCTGGACTAGTCTCTTCGAGGCGATGAGTGACGGCAGCGTGAGCTCTCCCGACCGCAGCGATTTCATTCGCGAGATCGTTGCGGCCGACGTGCGCGAGGGCAGGGTCGCGGAGGTCGTGACCCGCTTTCCGCCCGAGCCGAACGGATTCCTCCACATCGGTCACCCCAAGTCGATCGCGCTCAACTTCGGGATCGCCGAGGAGTTCGGCGGGCGCTGCCACCTGCGCTTCGACGACACCAACCCGATCAAGGAGGAGCAGGAGTACATCGACGCGATCCAGGAGGACATCCGCTGGCTCGGCTTCGACTGGGGCGAGCATCTCTACTACGCCTCCGACTATTTCCAACAGCTGTACGACTGGGCGGTGCACCTGATCAAGGCCGGCAAGGCCTACGTCGACGACCTCTCCGCCGACGAGATCCGCGAGCACCGCGGCACGTTCACCGAGCCGGGCAAGGACAGCCCCTGGCGCGACCGTCCGATCGACGAGAGCCTCGACCTGTTCGAGCGCATGCGTGCGGGCGAGTTTCCGGACGGCGCGCGGGTGCTCAGGGCCAAGATCGACATGGCGTCGCCGAACCTCAACATGCGTGACCCGGTGCTGTACCGGATCCTGCACGCGACGCACCCGCGGACCGGCGACGAGTGGTGCATCTATCCGCTGTACGACTTCGCCCACGGCCAGTCGGACGCGATCGAGGGCATCACGCACTCCATCTGCACGCTCGAGTTCGAGGACCACCGGCCGCTGTACGACTGGCTGATCGAGAACCTGCCGGTGCCGTCGCGACCGCACCAGTACGAGTTCGCGCGACTCAATCTCACCTACACCGTGCTCTCGAAGCGCTTCCTGGGCCGGCTCGTGAGCGAGGGCTATGTCCGGGGTTGGGACGACCCGCGCATGCCCACGGTCTCGGCCCTGCGCCGGCGCGGCTTCCCGCCCCAGGGAGTGCGCAACTTCCTGGACGCGGTCGGGGTGGGAGGCAAGGGCACCGGCGCCGTCGAGATCGAGATGCTCGAGCACGAGGTCAGGGACGTGCTGAATCGGATCGCGCCGCGCCGCTTCGCCGTCCTACGTCCGCTCAGGGTCGTGATCGAGAACTACCCCGAGGGGCAGGTCGAGGAGATGGAGGCCGTCAACAACCCGGAGGATCCTTCGGCCGGGACGCGCAAGGTGCCGTTCACGCGCGAGCTCTGGATCGAGCGCGACGACTTCATGGAGGACCCGCCGAGCAAGTTCTTCCGCTTGGCTCCGGGCCGCGAGGTGCGGCTGCGCTACGCCTACTTCGTGACCTGTACCGACGTCGTGAAGGACGCGAGCGGCGAGATCGTCGAGCTGCGTTGCACCTACGATCCGGAGACGCGCGGCGGCGACGCCCCGGACGGGCGCCGCGCCAAGGCGACGCTGCATTGGCTCTCGTCCGAGCACGCCGTGTCCGCCGAGGTCCGTCTGTACGACCGCCTCTTCACGCGTCCCGATCCCGGCGCCGACGGCGACCTCTTCGGCGACATCAACCCGGACTCCGAGACGGTGCTGACGGGGTGCCTGGTCGAGCCCGCGCTCGTGGAGCTGCCCGTCGGCGAGACCGTGCAGTTCGAGCGCCTCGGGTACTTCTGCCCGGACCGCGACTCGACACCTGGACGGCTCATCTTCAACCGAACACTCGGCCTCCGGGACAGCTGGGCAAGGCTCCAGGCATAGCGCCGCCTGCCCTCCCGACCATGTATGCGACACTGTTGCGGCGCGCGAACCCTGCGCGGTCGCCGTCGAGGCTGCTCCGAACGTTCCTCTTCGACGTCCACACCGGGCTTGAGTGCGGCCCCGTCGGCATCCGGCTCGGGGCGCCATGACGGTTGAAGGGTGGAGACGGCGGTGGATTCGAAGGATGCTCGTGACTAGCGGTCCCGTCGCGATCGCGTCCGTCGTCCTCCGGGCCGGCTGACCGAGAGGCAAGGAGAGTCCATGCAGGGAACGATGCTCTGGTTCAACGTCGACAAGGGGTACGGCTTCATTTGTACAGAGCACGACGAGCGGCTCTACGTCGCCCGTAGCGGCTTCCTGCCCGATCATCAGCCCGGGCCTCGCTGCAAAGGCCGCCAGGTCAGCTTCGAGCGGCAGGCCGGCGAAGACGACGCCTGTGCGGTCGAGGTCGCGTTCGTCGTGCAGAGCGATCCGCGCCGTGCCCGGCTCCGGCACGCACGCGGCGGTCGCTCCCTCTAGGCCGGCAGTGCGAGCGCCCCAGCAGCCGAGACCGTTGTTCGACAGCGGCGGCGCCTTCCTCGACGACACGCGGAAGGAGGTCGCCGCGTACCTGGCCGAGACCGGGGTGTCTGCCGCCGGCCGCCGCCGGCTCTACACGAAGGGCTTCCTCGCCTTCGCCCTGGCGGGCGGCTCGTGGACGGCGCTGATGGTCGCATCGCCCGGCCCATACGCCGGCGCGGCCCTCTATCTCGGCCTCCTCGTCGGCACGATGCTCGTCGCCTTCTGTGTGATGCACGACGCCAACCACGGCGCCCACTTTCGTCGGCGGCGCCTCAACCATCTGCTCGGCTGGACCGCCGACGTGACGCTGGGCATCTCGAGCTACGCGTGGCGGGTGAAGCACAACGTCGCCCACCACACGTACACCAACGTGGACGGCTACGACGCGGACATCACGCAGATGCCGCTGGTACGGCTCATGCCCGTGCAGCCGCCGCGGCCCTGGTATCGCTTCCAGCACCTCTACATCTGGCCGCTCTACTGTCTGATGGTCGTGCGCTGGCAGACGGCGGGGGACATCGCGGCGTTGCGGCGCGGACGCATCGGATGGAGCGCGCTGCGGCCGCCGCGCGGCTGGGATCTCGCCGGTCTGCTCGGAGGCAAGGCGATCTTCGTGACGTGGGCGCTCGTCGTGCCGCTGCTCGTCTATCCGTGGTGGCTTGCGGTCGGCGGATACCTCGCCCTCGCGATGATTCTCGGCCTCGTGACCGCGACCACCTTCCAGCTCGCGCATTGCGTCGAGGAGGCGGACTTCGTCGCACCGTCCGATCTCGCCGGGCGCCGGCGGCCGTGGGCTGTTCACGAGGTGGAGACGACCGTGAACTTCTGCCCGCGCAACCGCGTCCTCACCTGGGCGCTGGGTGGGCTGAACTACCAGATCGAGCACCACCTGTTCCCCCGCGTTCCGCACACCCACTACCCGCGGATCGCCGAGATCGTGGCGCGCAACTGCGAGCGGCACGGAATCCGCCACACCTCGCAACCGACGCTGCGCGCCGCGCTGCGCTCCCACCACCGCCACCTCCGCGCACTCGGACGAAGCGGCCGGCGCGTCGAGATCGAGATGGGCTGAGCGGCCGGCCGGCGCTCCGGCTCCGGCGCGGCGAATAGAATCGCCGACTGGTCGTGTCGAGGAGGCGAGTCGAGGTGGCAACCCCCGCGGACGCGGTGGTCGGGCAGCAGGAGCAGGGCGCCGCGTTCCGGCGTGTGATGCAGCTCGTCACGCGACACGCAGAGCTCGACGCGCTCTTCGACACCGTCGCGTCCGAGGTGGCGGGCGTCCTCGATGCATGCGCATGGCTCGTGCGGGAGGACCCGGACGGGCGGGCGACGGTTCTCGCGGCGGCGGGCGACTCGGCGTTCCCGAAGGGCAGCCGGTGGCCGCCGGAGCGCTTCGCTCCGCTCGAGTCGTCCCTGACGTCGCCGGTCGTGGTCGACGGCGTCACGTGGGGCGTCCTCTGCGCGCGCCCGCAGGAACCGTCGCGGCCGGATGCGGCAGCCTGCGTCGACGACTTCGCCGCGCTCGTGTCGATAGCCGTGGGAGGCGCGGCATCGCGGACGGCGCTGCGGCGGCGGGCAGGCGAGCAGGCCGCGCTGAGGCACGTCGCGACGCTCGTGGCCGAGGGGGCGTCGCTGAGTGACCTGTTCGCCGCCGTCGCGCGCGCCGTCGCTCAGGCGATCGACGCCGACGCGATCTCGGTCGAGAGGATCGACCCCGATCGCTCGACGACGGTCATCGCCTCGCTGGACGCGCCGAGGTTCCCGATCGGCAGCCGCTGGCCGGTCGACGAGCCCGGGCTGCACGCGTCGCTTGTCGCATCGGGGCGGCCGGTGCGCGTCGACGACGTCTCCGTCCTGAGCGGGCCGACCGGAGCCGCGCTGCGCGACTCGGCGATCCGGTCGCTGGTCGCCACGCCGATCGTCGTGAACGGAGCGGTATGGGGGCTGATGTGGGCCGGGGGCAAGGCCGCCGAGCCGCTCGCTGCTGCGACGGAGACGCGTCTGCGCGACTTCACCGAGCTGGCTGCGGTCGCCGTCGCGAACTCCGACTCGCGCAACCGATTGCGCCGGCTGGCCGATTCGGAGGCGTCGCTTCGTCGTGTCGCGACGCTCGCGGCCGAGGGAGCCACGCCGGCCGCGCTGCTGGCCGCCGTCGCCGACGAGGCAGCCCGGATCCTCGACGGCTCGACCGTCGCGATCGTCCAGTACGAGCCGACCGACTCGTTCCGCGTGGTGGCCGCGCACAGCGATCCGGTGTTCGAGGTCGGCAGCAGGTGGCCGGTGGAGGAATCGAGCCTCGCGGCAGCCGTGCGCGAGCGCAGAGCGCCTGTCCGCGTCGACGACTTCACCGAGACCCGCGGGAGTGTCGCAGAGGCCGCGCGCGCCGCGGGCCTCGCATCGGCGATCGGGGCGCCGATCGTGGTCGACGGCAACGTGTGGGGGATGATCGTGGTCGGACTCCGGCGACGGCGTGAAGAGCTACCGCTCTTCACTGGCTGGTACACGAGCCGGATGCTCTCGTCCGCGGTGCCGAGCCAGGAGATCGAGTCCCGTCTCGCGTCGTTCACCGAGCTCGTCGGCACTGCGATCTCGCGCGCCCAGGCACAGTCGGAGCTGATCGCATCCCGCGCGCGGATCGTCGAGGCGGGAGACGAGGCGCGGCGGAGGATCGAGCGCGACCTGCACGACGGCACGCAGCAGCGGCTGGTCGCATTGGCGCTCCATCTGCAGCGGCTCCGCGCCGACCTTCCGCCGGAGGAGAAGGTCACGCATGCAGAGCTCGAGCAGGTGGAGCGCGAGCTCAAATCGGTGATCGAAGAGGTACAGGAGCTGTCACGCGGCGTTCACCCGGCGCAGCTGGCGGACGGAGGCCTTCGCGCCGCCCTGCGTGCGCTCGCGCGCCGCTCGCCGCTCCCGGTCGACCTTCGCGTCGACGTGGCCGCGCGGCCGCAGGCGCCGGTCGAGACGGCCGTGTACTACGTCGTCTCCGAGGCGCTCGCGAACGCCATCAAGCACTCCGAGGCGACCTCGGTCTCCGTGACGGTCGTCGGCGACTCGCGCTCGATTCGAGCCACGGTGGCAGACGACGGCGTGGGCGGCGCGGAGAGAGGGGCGGGCTCCGGCTTGACCGGTCTGAGTGACCGCGTGGACGCGCTCGCCGGGCATTTCAGCGTCGTCAGTCCGCGCGGTGGCGGGACGACCATCTCCGTCGAGCTCCCCGTCGTGGCGCAGTGATCGGCGCACATCCTGCCGGCCGTGTCGGCGTCCTCGTCCCCGTCGTCTTCGACGAGTACTTCGCACGGATCCTCCACGGCGTCGCCGACGGCGTGTACGAGCACCGCTTGCAGCTCATGCTGTGGCCGACGCGTCACGAGCACGCCCGCGAGGTCGCGCTGCTCGACGAGCTCCGCGAAGCGACCGACGGTGCGATCCTCGTCCTCCCGGAGCAGTCGAGCGAGGAGCTCGTCGCCGCCCTCTCCGAGCGCCACCCTCTGGTGGTCATCGATCCTCGCGTGCCGCTCGACGCGCGGATTCCGTCGGTCGCAGTCGCAAACGCGGCCGGCGCCGACCAGGCGATGCAGCACCTGCTCGAGCTGGGCCACCGCCGGATCGCGGCGATCACCGGTCCCCCGGGGTGGACGGCGACCGAAGAGCGACGCCACGGCTACCGCGACGCGCTCGCGGCCGCCGGCATCCCGTTCGAACCCGCTCTCGAGCTGGAGGCGGACTTCGACTTCGAGCCGGGTACCCAGGCGGCGGCTGTGCTGCTCGACCTCGCGCGGCCACCGACCGCGATCTTCGCGTTCAGCGACATGATCGCCGTCGGAGCGATGCGAGCAGCGCGATCACGCGGCATCAGGATCCCCGACGAGCTGTCCGTCGTCGGGTTCGACGACAGCGCCTACGCGAGCGTCGTCGACCCGCCGCTGACGACGGTTCGTCAGCCGCTCGCCGAGATGGGCGCGACGGCGGTCGACCTCCTCGTGAGGCTGATGCACGAGGAGGCGGTCGACACATTGCACCTCGAGCCCTTCACGCGCCTCGTCATTCGCGACACGACGTCGACGCCTCGTCTCGACGGATAATGCCCTCGATGGCAGCGGAAGCAGACGGAGCCACGGCGAAGCGCGGCAGCGTCGTCGTCGCCGACGACGACGTCCTCCTGCGGGAAGGCCTCGCGAGCCTGCTCGACCGCGCCGGCTTCGACGTCATCGGCCAGGTCGGCGGTGCGGAGGAGCTGCTCGAGCTCGTCCGTGAGCGAAAGCCGGACCTGGCCGTCGTCGACATCAGGATGCCGCCGACGCACACGACCGAGGGTCTCGACGCCGCCCGAACGATCCGCGAGGAGACCCCGGAGACGGCGATCCTCGTCCTGTCGGCGCACGTCGACGTCGAGCACGCGATGGACCTCCTGGCGAGCGGCGAGCGAAGCGGCTATCTCCTGAAGAGCCGCGTCACGGACGTGGACGAGTTCCTCGACGCCATCGACCGGATCCTCAAGGGCGGCTCCGCCGTCGACCCCGCGCTCGTGCAGGAGCTCGTCGCCGCGCGCCGCGTGCACGATCCGCTCGCGGACCTCAGCCCGCGCGAGCGCGAAGTGCTCGAGCTGATGGCGGAGGGCCGCTCGAACGCCGGCATCGCCCGCCGCCTCTGGGTGACCGAGGGAACCGTCGAGAAGCACGTGCACAGCATCCTCGGCAAGCTGCAGCTGCCCGAGACCGAGGAGGATCACCGGCGCGTGCTCGCCGTGATCGCGTTCCTCGAGTCGTCCTAGGCGCCGTCCACGAGGCGGCGGATCGCGCTTCCCGAGAGCTCGGACTTCGCCACGAAGCCCGCCACGGGCGCCTCGTCGATCAGGTCGGCGTAGTCGGCCTCGGCGCGGGTCGAGATCAGGATCACGCTCAGCCCGTACCCGTCCGACTCGACGAGCCGGCGCGCGAGGTCGAAGCCGCTCTCCGACCCGAGCGAGATGTCCACCAGCGCGACGTCCGGCCGCAGCGCCTGCGCCTGCTCGAGCGCCTCGCGCGTGTTCGAGGCGATGCCGGCGACCAGGAGTCCCTCGCGCCGAAGGAGCGCCGCAGCCTCTTCGAGGAAGGACGCGTTGTCGTCGACGATCAGGCAGCGGAGCGCCATCTATCACCAAGCGTGGCACACGTCGCCGCGTATGCGCATTGCAGGTAGCAGGAATAGCGGGCGTGAGCCGGCGAAGCGTTCATGCGGCGAGGCTCGCGACCGCGGGGGCCTGCACGGCGGGCGGCACCATTCCCTGAGCAGCCCCGCGTGCACGCTCGTAGAGCTCTTCCGCGTGCCTGAGGTTCTCGCGAAGCTGGTCCAGCACGCGGGCGAGCTCGTCACCGCGATCCTCGAGCGGCAGGACCGGGCCCGTCCGGGGTGCGGGTGCAACGGGGACGCCCGCGATTCCGGGATCGTGGGCGAGGATCGCCTCCTGGGTCCGACGGAGCTCCGGCCCGGGCTCGAGCCCGAGCTGCTCGACGTGCACGCGCCGCGCCGACTGGTACGTCTCGAGTGCGTCGGCCGCGCGGCCGCTCCGGTAGAGCGCGAGCATCAACTGCTGCCAGAGCCGCTCGCGAAACGGGCTCTCGCGCACCGCATGCTGCAGCTCGGAGATGATCTCGCGGTGCTCCCCGAGCTCGAGCGCCGCCTCGAAGCGCTCCTCCAGCACGTCGATTCGGAGCCCCTCGAGCCGATCCGCCTCGGCGCGAATCCAATCCGTTTGCGGCATGCCCTGCAGTGCCGGCCCGCGCCAGAGCGAGAGCGCCCGCGCCGCGAGGTCGGCTGCCGTCCGCGCGTCGCCCTCGCGGAGCGCCGCACGCGTCCGGACGAGCGAGTCCTCGAAGACGAGCGCGTCGGTGGTCGCATCCGCGAGGGCGTAGCCGTTCCGCAGCGCCACGATCGCGTCCTGGCCGAGGACCGCCCGCAGCCGCGCGATGTGATGCTGGACGGCGTTCCGGGGCGAGGCGGGAAGGTCGCAGTCCCACAGCTCCTCGATCAGCGCGTCGACCGAGACGGGGCGCCCCCGGCGCAGTGCGAGCAACGCAAGAAGCGCGTCGCGCTTCGAGCCGCCCGTGCCGGCCGGATCGCCGTCGACGGTGACCTGGAAGGTGCCGAGGAGGCGGATCTCGAGCCGGTTCTGCTTCGCGAACATGGCCCAACGATCGCCGACGCGACCCCCTTCTGTCATCGCGGCGAGTATGAAAAGGCGGGTTCATGCTCGCTGCAGTCCGAACCGCCGGGCAGCGGGTAGCAGGCGGCGGCCCGGCACCCGGACGCCGACGTCGCCGTCAGGCAGGCTCGTGGGGCCCGGCGGCGTCGGCCGCGGCGATGCGGGCTCGCCTGCCGGCGGTGAGCTCCTCCACGGCGATCTGGAGTCCCGCGGCGATCGGCACACCGATGATCGCGCCGATCAGCCCGAAGAGCGCCCCGAACGCGAGCACGCTCACGAGGACGGTGAAGCCGGAGATCTGGGCCGCCTTGCCGATGATGGTCGGCTGCAGGACGTAGTTCTCGATCTGCTGGTAGACGACGATCACGATCAGGAAGACGACCATCGCCTCGAGGCTGACCGAGAGCGCGACGATCCCGATGATGACGCCGGCGATCGTCGCTCCGATGTTCGGAACGAGGTCGAGGATCGCCGCAATCACCGCCAGGGCGAGCGGGTACGGCAGGCCGAGGATCACGGCCGTGATGCCGTAGACCGTCCCGCAGATCACGGAGATCACCAGGTTGCCGAGCATGTAGCGGGACGTCGTGTCGATGATCCGGCCGGTGACGCGCAGGTAGCGCTCCCGCTTGTCCCGATCCATCAGGCTTCCGGTCCAGACCCGCAGGCGCGGCTCGTCGATCAGGCCGAACAGCGTCAGGAAGACCACCGAGAAGACGAGCGTGACCGCCCCGAGTGCGGAGACTCCGGCGTGGGCGACGCCGCGCGAGACCCTGGCCGCCCCGGTCGTGATGTCCCCCGCGTGCTGCGCCAACGCGTCGAGCGTGCCGCTCTCCTTGTTGAGGGCATTGCCCAGACCGCTGCTCCTGACCTGATCGACGATCCGTGGCAGGTCGTGGCTGAGCCCGCGGACAGAGCCGCTCACCGCCTGCACCGTCACGAGCGCGACGGCGGCCATGACGACCACGATCGCGAGCACGAGCACGATCGAGCAAAGCCGCCGGCTCCAGCCCAGGCGCCGCTCCATCGCGGTCGCGGGCGGCGAGAGGACGGCCACGCTGAAGACCGAGACGAAGATCACGAGCAGGACGCTCCTGATCGACACGAGCGCCGCCGCAACGGCGATGGCGGCGGCAACGAGCAGGAGCGTCCGGATCGGGATCGAGATCGAGACGCCGACCTCGGGCCTGGCGCCGTCTCCGGCGGCTCGCCCCGAGACGGCCCCGTCGCCCACGCCCGGATCCGAGCTGCGACCTTCGATCAACGTGCTCGCCATGGGAACCTCACTCCGATCGGGCCTGACCCGGAGACCATCCCGCCGATGCGTGCCAAGCCGCTGCCGGTGGTCGCGCGGCCGCTGCCATCTCCTGGTTCTCCGGGCGGAGCGCGGCGACGGCTTCGCCGACCGACGGGTAGACGCCGGCCGTGCCGATCCGGTCGAGAAGACCGCTGCGGGCAAGGCTCCGCTCCACCTGCGGCCCGGCTCTGGCGATGGCGAAGGCGATGCGCCGTTGCTCGAGCTCGTCGATCGCCCGGGCGAGCGCGCGGGCGCCGGTGAAGTCGATGTCGCTCATCCCGATCGCGTCGAGGATCACGACTCGCGGCTCGCCGACCGCACGGGGGAGCGCCTCCTCGAGCTCGGCGCGGAAGTGGACGGCGTTCGCGTACCAGAGCGGGGCGGCGAAGAGGACGACGAGGACGCCCGGCTCCTGCTCGGCGTCCGGGTCGGCGCTGAGCGGCACCCAGCTCGTCGTCCCGGGGATGCGGGCGAGCACGTGCAGGTGCGGGCGGGCGCTGCGCCTGGTCCGGTCGAGAATCGCGAGCGCGACCGCGACCGCGAGCCCCTGCTCGACGCCCACGAAGGCGACCGTGAGCAGCGTGACAAGGGTGAGCGCGAACTCGAACCGGTCGAAGCGTGCGATCGCGACCAGGTCGCCGACGCGAACGATCCGCGCGGCGACGTAGATGAGGATGCCGGCGAGGGCGGCGAGCGGCACGTCCGCGAGCACGCCGGCCGCCGGAACGAACAGAGCCAGCGCCGCCGCCGCCCCGAGGCCGGCCGCCTGCGTGCGCCCGCCCGCCTCGGCGACCGCCGCGGTTCTCGGCGGGCTGGCGTTGACGGCGAAGGCGCCGACGATGCCTGCGGCGACGCTGCCCGCACCGACACCGAGGAAGTCGCGGCCGACGTCGACCTCGTAGCCGCCTTGGTCGGCGAAGGCTCGCGTCGTGGCCGCCGACTGGCTCAGCACGACGAGCGCGACCAGGGCGGCGAGCGGCGCCACGCTCTCGACGGCGTGGAGCGACACTCCGTGCAGGCCGACGTGCGGAGCCCCGTGCGCGGCGGTGCCGAGCACCGCGACGCCGTGGCTGCGCAGGTCGAACGCCGACACGGCGGCGGTCGCGGCGACGAGGCCGAGCAACGTTCCGGGCAGCCTTCGGTCGAGGCGCTCGGCGGCGACGGCGATCGCGAGCACGCCGAGCCCGACGGCGAGCGTCCATCCGTTCGTCTCGTCGAGACGGCGGACGACGGAGCCGAGCCGCTGGAGCGTGCTCCCGCTCGCGGGCGCCAGGCCGAGCAGGTCGGGAAGCTGGTGGACGACGATGATCACCGCGACGCCTGCGAGGTAGCCCGTGATGATCGGTGTCGACAGGAAGTCCGCGATCCACCCGAGGCGCAAGAGCCACACGAGCGCGACGATCGCGCCCACGAGCACGGCGAGGATCCCGACCAGCTCGACATACCGCGGCGAGGCGGTTGCGGCCAGCCCTGCGATCCCGGCCGCAAAGAGCGGCGCGATCGTCGAGTCGGCACCCACGGACAGGTGCCGGCTGGACCCGAGCAGCGCGAACATCACCGTGCCGGCGATGAACGCGTAGTAGCCCGTGATCGGCGGCATCCCCGCCAGCCGCGAGGTCGCCAGCTGCTCCGGCACGGCGATCGACAGAAGCGTCAGCGCCGCGACCGCATCGGGCCCCGCCCATGACCTGCGATAGCCGTGCAGCGAGGGGAACAGGATCGCGGGGAAGCGCGTCCGGCCGCGGCGCGGCACGTCGCGCCGGCGAGGCTGCTCTCCGCCCTTCGACGAGACGCCCGACGTGCTCGGGAAGACGCTGCTCAACGCCTTCAGGACCTGAGCGCGACGCGCCGCTCGTCGCGGGGCGCCGCCTCGAGCACGCGCTTCAGGTCCGTGATCGAGAGCAGGCCGGCGAGCCGGCCGTCCGCGACGACGAGCGCGTGCGCCGCCTCGCTCCCGCTGACGGCGGCGAGCGCATCGAGGGCCGAGTCGTCGGCGGCGAGCACCGGCACCTCGTCGAGCCGCTCGGGCGTCGTGCCAGCGGCGCCTCGGGAGCCTCGCGGCCCGACTGAAGGGGAGCAGCCCGACGGCGTCGTCGTCCTCGACGACGGGGTAGGTCGTGTACCGGCGTCCACCGCTCGTCGTCTCCATCAACCGCTCGACCGTCAGGTCGGGCGCGACGGTCACCGGGTCCGGCGTCATCACGTCCGCGACGCGAAGCCCCGTCAGCGCCTGCCGCGCCCGCGACTCGCTCTCGCCGGCGGCGGCCGCCTCGATCAGGAACCAGCCGAGGAACACCAACCAGGCCGCGCTGTACGAGTTCAGGAAGACGAGCAGGAACAGCCCGGCGGTGACGAGCAGGTAGCCGTTGACCCTCGAGGAGATCGCCGCGACGCGGGTCGCGTTCGCCTCGTCACCCTTGATCTTCCAGAGCAGAGCGTGCAGGACGCGGCCGCCGTCGAGCGGCAGCGCCGGCAGCATGTTGACGATGAACAGGCTCAGGTTGATGTACCCGAGCCAGGCGAAGACCGCGCCGACGGGCTCCGGCAGGTTCGCGAGCGCCACGAGCACGGCGATGACGCCGAGCAGGAGCGAGACGAGCGGACCCGCAAGCGCGACGCGGAGCTCGACGCCGGCCTCTGCGAACGCGCTCCTGAACGTCGCGACCCCGCCGAAGAGCCAGAGGGTGATGCCGTCGATCTCCATGCCGTCCCGCCGTGCCTGCAGCGCGTGCCCGAGCTCGTGGAGGAGCAGCGCCAGGACGTAGCCGACGGTCGCGGCGACCGCCATCACGAGGTCTGTCCGATGCGAGAGGCCCGGGTTGGTGGCCGGGAAGACGCCGCTCGCGAGCGTCCAGACGAGCAGCACGAACAGGACGAGCACGCTCCAGTTGAGCGAGATCTCGATCCCGGCGATGCGTCCGAGTCGGATGTTCGCCGTCATCGCAGCTCACCGTTCGTGTCCGAGCGCTTCATCGGCTCCTCGTCTCCTGCGTGAACGAGAGTGGACGCGGCCGCGTGGGGGAGCGCGGCCGCGCCCACGCAGGTCACGCCTTGAACGCCTCCGTCAGCTCGTGCGCGACCTGATCCGTCAGGTCGTTGAAGTCGCGCTTGACGATGGTCGCGGCGCGCGTGACCGTCTTGTCGAACGCCTGCTCGATGGTCGGCTCGCCGACCACGACGAGCGCGACCTCGCCGGTCTCGAGCTCCTCGGCCGCCGCCTTCAGCTTGTTCCGCGGCAGCGCTCCGCCGCCGAAGAACTCCGGGATGGCGCGTCCGCGCGGATGGTCCGCGCGCTTGACGATGTGCGGCTTGCCGTCCTCGCGGTCGATCACGGCAGCGTCGTAGTCGCCGATCATCTCGGCGTCGTGCATCGTCTCGAACGCGTCGAGGTCGCGCAGCGCCGGGTCGACGTCGTCGTATGCCCCGACGTACACCACCATCTGCTTCTCCTTGGCCATTCGTTGCTCCTTACGCCTCGTAGTGGTTGATGTGGAGCGAGCATCCGCGGTCCCGCTGCCAGGGCCCTGCCAATCGAGGGTGCGACGCTGCCGCCTCCGCACAGGCACGCAGATGCGCATCGGGTACGGCGAGCTCAGCCGGGCTCCGGCCGCGACCTCACCTGGATCTCGTTGGAGACGCTGCGAACGCCCTCGAGGTGGCGCACCGCCTGTGCCGCCTCGTCGCGCTCGCAGCTCCGGCGCACCTGGCCGCGCAGCGTGACGTTTCCGTTCGCGACCTCGACCGCGACCGAGGGTGGGAACGACGTGTTCCACTCGCGCTCGCGGGCGATCTCGGCCGCGATCTCCGCGTCCTTCCGCCGGACGGACTCCGGCGGGACGACCTGGATCTCGTCGGCGACCGCCTTCACGCCGCGGATCCGCTCCGCGGCGCGCACAGCCGCCCGCTTCTGCCGGTACGACTCGACGGAGCCGCTCAGCACGATCGCCGCGTTCTTCGCGGCGACGCGGATCCGGGAGTCGTCCACCCGCGGATCCCAGCTCAGCTCCTCCTGGACGGCGTCCCGGAGGTCGAAGTCGCTCGCCACCGTCTTCGGGTTCCTCATCGCGCTCTCCTCGCTCAGGGCCTGACGACGATCTCGTTCGCGATCTCGGTCACGCCGGAGACGGACGCCGCCGCGCGCTCCGCCGCGAGGCTCTCGGCCTGCGAGCGCACCGTCCCGGTCAGGCGTACCGTTCCGTTCTCGACCGTCGCCTGGATGGAGCGGGCGTCCGTGTCGGCGAGCGTTCTGATCGCGTCGTCCGCGCGGCGCTCGACCTCGCGGGCGTCGGGCACGGGATCCGCCCGCACCTCGAGGTGGTTCTTCACCGCGCGCACGCCGTGGACCTTGCGGAAGACGCGCTCCGCCTCGTGCCGCTGCTCCGTCGAGACGACGTCGCCGCGGAGCGTCACGTCGCCGTCCCTGACGGTGGCGGTCACCGTCGGCGGGAGCATGGCCCACCGCCGCCAGCGTGCGATGTCCTCCGCGATCTCCGCGTCCGTTCGCGCAGGTCCGCCGGGGGGCCGCACCTCGAGCTCGTCCGCCACGGCGGCGACGCCGGGGACGCGTCCGGCCGCCCGGACGGCGTCCCGCTTCTGCACCGGCGAGCGCACGAAGCCGACCAGCGTCACGGCACCGTCGTTCGCGATGACCCCAACGTGTGTCAGGTCGACCTCGACATCCAATTCCAGCGCCATGGTCACGGCG
>Ga0335069_10007108_pt1 | contig 16193 bp, 15 predicted proteins | sample Lox_Sample_11_FD_206714 | JGI IMG/M metagenome (GOLD analysis project Ga0335069, IMG submission 206714) | Soil microbial communities from Loxahatchee National Wildlife Refuge, Florida, United States - Lox_Sample_1.1 | ecosystem: Environmental > Terrestrial > Soil > Wetlands | place: USA... | reverse complement strand
AAAAGACGCCGAATATGGTTTACTTCGGTTCACTGGCGCAGAAACAGGCTGCGGCATGAACTTTAACCCTGAGCAGTTTTACACTTATAAATCCCTGTGCTCTGTCCGAAGAACCCAGACCACCTCAAAGTTCATTAGAAATCTCATCAATAAGCTGATGAATCTGTGAAACATTATCACAATCTAATGAATTGATCGTTTTAAGTGGTCCTCCAAGAACGCTTGGATCTGCACCACATGCCAATATGGGGAACATCTTCTTCTTAGTACCCCAACGAGCCCCTAATTCAAAAAGAACATACGCTGATTTGATACTATATGGTGTAATTATACCTATGAGTATTTTTGCCTCATGAACTTCTTTCCGAAGTTGTTCATCTGTATTAGCACCAACTGATAGTCTATAACCATCAACGCTTGAACATCTGATTCTTTTCGCAGACATGTTAAGAGATGCACGCAATAATTCAATCAACTTTTCTACGAATCTCAGATCTGAACTACTGTGACTTATAAAAATATCTAACTCTGAGACTTTTAAATCGTTCTGGTTGATACTATTTTTATCTGTCGATGGATTTTCTTTTTCTTCTTCTATCATATCCGTGCCATTTGCGGTGATTTTGTAAAAGGCTAACTTCAATTCGTCTTCCTTGTTTGGAGCATGTGGCATTCTTGATGGCTTTCTTTCTATCAGATATTTTTCTTCAAGATAGTCAAGTTGTGCCTTAAATTCAATGGCGGTTAAATCAGATCCAATCCGATTAAACAAATCAAATCCATTAATCCCTACGCCATGAATATCTTGAACCTTTTCTTTACCAATATTTACATTTGAAAGGAACTTGAGAATATTCATACGAGTTGATTTTGAGTTTGTCATAAATTATAACACTTTTATCATAGGGTAGAATAGCTGACCTAACGTGCAGATCATCTGTGGCTATAAGCCGTCCGGTGGATTAGATTGTTCGGCTATTTCATGAACGACGGCGCCCCCTCTTCGGACGGAGGCCATCCGGCACTCGTTTCTCCTTAAGCAGCCTTTTGAAAAGGCGAATGGCAGCTCTTTCGACAAGTCTGGGGATCTTGGTTAGGTACTGGGAACGCCATTCGTATTCGCTGTCGTTCTCGACAAGTTCGCGTAGCAGACTGCGACAGTCTTCAATGAGACTCTCGTCGAAAACAATGCCCTGCAAGGGAAGCAGCATCGGACAACTGTAGTAACGCTTTATCCAGACTGCGTCGCAGAGCATCTTGCTGCTTTCGTCTTCTTCACTGTCCCACTCCTCCCACCCTTGATATCGAACCGTCATGCTGCCAAGTTGGGCGACCAACGCTTCGGGCAACTTAACCGGTTCCTCAATTGTAAGGCTCATATTTTACAACCTTTCCGTTATGTGGATTGTCTTCGCCGCTGCCGAACAGTGTTTATATGGATCTATGTTAATATTACAAACGCCGACACCGATGACAGCATAACAACCCACATCAAAAAAATGTAATTTCAAATCTAATAACTTAATATTAAACAATAATCAATCTATTTTCTATTTATTCATTTAGGATATTATATGGTTCGGCATAACTACACTACTCATTAACTAGGGATTATCTATCGCAGTTATATTGCAGATGACTATTTAGAGTCTTATATTTTTATCGAGGTGAACATTTTGCGGATAATATGAAGCCATCGATTGTCTTCACGCTCATTATAAGGTAAAATTCTAATTATTGTATTTTATAATTGTATCATTTTCATTTTCAAACTGGAATACTCATCCATTCCACGGTTATTACCTAACCTTTAATCTCCTGAATCCTCAGAAATCCATGAAGAAACCTATACAAAGCATATTAAAAGTAAAGCTTCCCGTTCACAATGCGGGGTCAGGTCTTGAAATGTAAGTATTTGGGTAATGACAAAAGAAAGACAGATTGCCGGGGCAGCCGGGGAGCTTCGCAGTGACTTGCTGCTTCGATTTAAATGATTATTTCTCCTGTAATTTTCAATAATCTATTATAAAAATTATTTCAACAGATCAACATTTTATTTCAATAAGTATTTCCCGCCGCTTTGAAAGCGGATAAGGCAATATTTACAATTTATTGCCATGCCGCGTCCGTGTAGTTAAAAAATATTCTTGACAGATAGAAAAATATAAACTATATAGTTAATAAACATCTTAACTTCTTAACTATTAGTTAAGAAGGATGATGCTTTTAGACTATGAAAAGGCCAATGTAGTCCGGCCGGAAAAGGAGAGGAAATGGACAGTATTTTTAAGCTTCAGGCTGATATCTGTAAAATATTTTCCAATGACAAGCGTTTGGAGATTATCAATTTGCTCAAAGCCGGGGAAATGTCCAATCAGGAAATTATGCAGGAGACGGGTTTGAGCAAAGTAAATGTGTCGCAGCATATAAATATTCTCAAATCAAAAGGGGTGATTGTATCCCGGCGGGAAGGCCAGCAGTTATTTTACTCAATTTCCAATCCAAAAATAATTCAGGCATGCAATCTGATGAGAGAAGTGCTTGTGGAACAGCATCTAGCCAGAGAAAAGGCGGTATACAGGATGGTTAAAGAATCCAACAATAAATCCCTGACACGCAAGACCGCAGCGAAACGGTAACAAAATAAAAAACCGGTTATTTACCGGCAGGGATGTTCCGGATTCTATTTTAAAAATTGGCGGCCCCAAAAGTATAAAAATAAGGGCCGATAAACGGAAAAATAAATAGTGAAATAATAAAGGGGGGTCTTATGAAAAGAATTATTGCTTTTTGTTTAGCGAGCACGGTTGCCCTGATGTTAATGGCGGGTAACGCTTTCGCGACCAACGGCATGCGGATGATCGGCTTCGGTCCGGTGCAGGATTCCATGGGCGGCGCCAGTGTGGGAGTTCCTTTGGACGCGGCTTCGGTTTTGACAAATCCGGCGGGAATGAGTTTTTTAACGGGAAGGATTGATTTCGGCGCGTCATATTTCAAACCTTCGGTTTCATATACGGCAACCGGCACTACCGGTTCCGGGGCGATTATGAATGACGGCGCCAAAATAGAATCCGACCGCGGCGCCTCACCGGTTCCGGCTTTTGGATTGATCGTTCCGCTATCGGACAGGTTCAGATTCGGCATAGGCGCTTATGGTGTTGCCGGCATGGGTGTGGATTATAAGAGCAATCTTTACGGCGGTGTCACTTATACATCCTATTCACAGATGCGCTTCGCGCCGGGTTTTTCTTACAAGATCAACGATAAGATATCCTTAGGAGCAGTTATTAACGTGATGTATGCCACGATGGAGTTTAACGCGGCCAGCGGCTTCGGTCAAGAGCCTCATATGGGGGCATCCTCTTTCGGCTATGGCGCGACACTCGGAATGATGGTGAAACCTGTCGATTTTCTTCAGATAGGATTGGCTTACGAAACAAAAAGCACTTTTCAGGATTTCGCTTTCAACACATCAGCCGGTGTGGATAAAATAGAATTTGATCAGCCGCAGACAGCCACGCTGGGGTTCGGCTTAAAGCCCATTAAAGACCTTTTAATCGGTTTTGATGTTGAATGGATAAGATGGTCGGAAACCAACGGACAAAACCTGCCCAAATATACAGAAAACGCGAGCGGGGCCATGCCCTGGAATCTCGATTGGTCTGATCAGTGGGTCTACAAAATCGGAGTTCAGTATCAGGTGCATCCCATGGTCGTGCTGCGGGCGGGGTACAACTACGGAAAAATGCCGCTTGACAGCGGAAGGGCTTTCGAAAATATCGCGTTCCCCGCTGTTTCGGAGCAGCACTTTACAGCAGGTCTCGGACTCAATATCACCAAAAATCTGACGCTAAATCTTGGCGGCATGTATTCGCCGACAGTAAAACTCAGCGGTTCCAACGCGGCATATCCGCCCACGGGCCAGGCTATCGCCAATTATGAGACGGAAATGTCTCAATACGCAATCGATATGGGACTCGCGTATACTTTTTAACCTTTGGTAATTAACGCGGCATCCTTTGCTGCCGCCTGAAACTAAAAAAAGAGGATCATCCAATGGACGGATCGCAAAAAGAATTTTTAGAAAAGAGATTTGGCAATCGCGTCAATTTTAACGCGATGGAACGTGTATTATACAGCCATGATATCGCGGCAATACCGTCCCTGATTTCGCCGCTGATCGGTAAAACAGTGCCCGACGCCGTTGTTCAGCCGCAAAGTGAAGAAGAACTTATTGATCTCGTCAACTGGGCGCGGCTAAACAACATCGCGCTCACACCCAGAGCGAAGGCGTCTTCGGGTTACGGCGGTGTTTTGCCGGTTAAGAAGGGGATCGTTGTTGATTTCTTTCGCATGAACCGAATTCTGTCCATAGATCATCAGCATCAGACGGTAACATGCCAGGCCGGTGTCGTCTGGGAGAAGGTTGACGCGGCTCTAGCCAAAGAGGGCCTCACCGTCAATCTTTATCCATCCAGTTATCCGGGTTCTACGGTGGGCGGATGGCTGGCTCAAGGCGGCGCGGGCTTTGGCTCTTATCAATACGGCTGGTTTCGGGATAATGTCATCTCCGCCCGTGTGCTTCTGCCGGATGGTTCCGTTCGCGCGTTTAGCGGTCCTGATATGGATTTAATCGCGGACGCGGAAGGAACGACCGGTTTTATCCTCGATTTAACCATGAAAGTTCAGCCCAAAGACGAGCTTGAGATTATCGCCATCGGGTGTCCGGACGCCAATGACCTTCAAAGGATCGTTGAAGACATCGTTGGGGCCGATCTGCCCCTGTGGTCCCTGGTATTTATCAATCCACGCATGGCGGAAATGAAGAACCGTTCGCCATTGATGGAGCACAACGGACATCCGGCGGAAGAAAGAGTTCTGCTGCCGGCTTCTTACGTTGCCACGCTGGCTTTTCACAAGAAAGACAAGCCGTTGATTATGCAAACGCTTGCGGTGACCCTGCGCCGCTGCCAGGGAGAAATTTTAAGCGACCGCATTGCCGAACATGAGTGGAAAAACCGTTTTAAGATCATGGTCGTAAAACGGCTGGGACCCAGCCTTGTTCCGGCTGAAGTGGTTATACCTTTGTCCAATTTAGGCCGTTTCATGGCCGAAATTGAAAACAAAATAAATCAGCCGATTGTTAAGGAAGGAACGGTTATCCGCAAGGGAAAGGACGGGAAACCGGAAGTCGTCATTTTAGGGTTTATTCCGGCCGATCAGCGCAAGTTCAGCTATAATTTAGTGTTTAGCCTTTCCTTATCCGTCATGAAAATCGCCGAGCGACTCGGCGGCCGCGCCTATTCCACAGGTTTGTATTTCAAATCAAAAGCCAAAAAAGTGCTGGGCAAAGACCGCCTGGACAAATTGAAAGCTTTTAAAAATCAGATAGACGCCAGGGGCATATTCAATCCCGGAAAAGTAACGGGATACAGCATCATGGACAGCGCCGTCAGCATCGGCGCCGTTATGGAACCGCTTATCAGACCTTTCGGCAATTATGTCATTACGCGTATCGGCGAACAAAAGAGTTATCCGTCAAGCGATATTCCCGCGGACGTTGTCTGGTATGCCTATAGCTGTTCGCAGTGCGGTTATTGCGTCGAAGAATGCGATCAGTTTTACGGCCGCGGATGGGAAAGCCAGAGTCCCCGCGGCAAGTGGTACTGGTTAAGGGAATATCTGGAGGGAAGGGCGAAATGGGATCAGGCTCAAATCGATACCTTTTTGGTCTGCACAACCTGCGAGCTCTGCAATCATCGCTGTTCGGCGGCGCTGCCCATAGAACCTTCGTGGATGAAGCTTCGGGGCAAGCTGATTAATCAGGAAAAGCGGATGACATTTCCGCCTTTTGAAATGATGGCCGAAGCGCTTCGCGCCGAAGGCAATATCTGGGCAGGTTACCGCAAAAACAGGGCCGAATGGTTTCCGGAAGATTTAAAAGAGAAACACGGACCCGGCCATCAGGCGAAAGCGGTTTATTTTGCCGGCTGCACGGCAAGCTATGTCGAGCATGATATCGCTCAGGCCACTGTGCGCCTGCTCGATCGCGCGGGTGTTGATTTTACCTATGCCGGAAATCCCGAGAACTGCTGCGGCACGCCCATGCTTGTGGCCGGTAAATGGGATCTCTTTGCCGACGTCATGCGGAAAAATATTGAAGTGATCAAGCATACCGGCGCTGACACGGTCATTTCCTCCTGCCCGGCCTGCGATATGATGTGGCGCAATGTTTATCCCGAATGGGCGAAAAAGCTTGGCATCGATTACCCCATTCAAGCGAAACATTATTCCGAAGTGATCGCCGAAAAAATAAATTCCGGCGAATTCAAATTTCCGGCCAATAACATGCAGCCGGTAAAAGTCACCTGGCACGACTCCTGCCATATCGGACGGGCCTCCGGTGTTTACGAACCGCCGCGCGACATGATCAAGGCGATTCCCAATGTCGATTTTGTGGAAATGGAACATAATCGGGAAAAAGGTCATTGCTGCGGCAGTGTGCTCACGCTGATTAAAGACCCGCCGATTGCCGCCGACATCGGCAAAACAAGGCTCGATGACGCGATTGAAAACGGAGCGCAAAAAGTGCTGGCGCTTTGTCCCTGCTGTCAGGTTCAATTGCGCATCACGGCCAAAAAGAAAAATCTGCCGCTTGAGGTTGTCGATCTGGCGCACTTTGCCGGTAATGCCCTGGGTTATGAATTCCCCGATCCCAATCCGGACGTGCACAAGCAATGGGGCGTCTTCGATGCCTTCATTTCGCTTATGACACCGAGGGGATTTGCCGATCTCATGGGCACCATGTGGCCGGAACTGATTGACGCCATGCCTTTCGGCATGGGGCCGATGATGAGAGTCATGGGAAAAATACCCGGCGCGCTGACCCTGATGAAACCAATGTTCCCCGTTTTGTTTCCGAAACTGTTGCCGATGATGATGCCGAAAGTCATGCCGGTTATGCTTAAGCGCGTCGCCAAGCAGATACAAATGCCCGACTACATGCTCGAACAGATGCCGGAGCTGATGCCCAAGGTAATGGACAGCCTGATGCCGCACATGATCGGTGACGTCGTTCCCCTGGTCACTCAGCCCATGATTGATTACTTGAGAGGTAAAACTTAATTAACATGCCTTCTCCAAAGCTTTGTGAAACAAAAAACAAAGCTTATCCCCAGAAGAGGTTTCCCGCCCCAAATACGGGAAACCTCTTTTCTTGAAAAAAACCTGTTTGAATGAAAAAAAAAGAATATTTTAATCGATATTACCCTTGACAAGTTATGAGCATATGCTTATAATACATTCAAAGGAGCAATGGAGAAAATGACCAGACCTAAATGTTACCGTAACGTTTGCGGAATGCCCGATAAAAACTATTTCAAGCCGCGGGGCATTCCCACAGTTGATTTGGAAGAAGTGGTGTTGAATCTTGATGAATTTGAAGCCATTCGCCTGGCCGACTTCGAACAGCTTTATCAGGAAGACGCCGCCCTCAGGATGAATGTATCCCGCCAGACATTCGGCAGAATCATCAATGAGGCACACAAAAAAATTGCCGATGTATTGATAAATGCCAAGGCGCTGAAAATTGAAGGGGGAAAAGTTAATTTGGAAGAAGCTAAACCCTGCCGCAGGGCGGGAAAAGGCATGAGAAACAAGAATAACTAATATTTTAAAGGAGAATCACATGAAAATCGCGTTACCGTCTTACAACAATCAGATCGATGAACATTTCGGACACTGTGAGTATTTTACGGTGTTTACAATCGATGAACAGAAAAAAATATCAGCCGAAGAAAAGGTCGCGTCACCGGCAGGATGCGGCTGCAAATCGAATATCGCGCAGGTGCTTGCCGAAAAAGGCGTCAAATTAATGCTGGCCGGGAGCATGGGGCAGGGCGCTGTTAATGTTTTGAATAACCACGGCATAGATGTTCTGAGAGGCTGTTCGGGTGAAGTGAAGAAAGTCGCGGAAAGCTGGCTTAAGGGCAACCTCAATGATTCCGGCATTTCCTGCAGTCAGCACGCGCACGCCTGTCATGAAGGCTAATGCCGGGAGCAGATAAATTTGTAATTTAATTTTAAAACTATGAAAGGAGGATATCATGACAAGAAAAAGAATCGTAATTATCGGCGGCTCCGCTGCCGGCCCCAAGGCCGCGGCTAAAGCGCGGCGAATTGATAACAACGCCGAAGTCGTTATCCTTCAAAAGGATGCTGACCTTTCCATGGCGTCCTGCGGTTATCCCTATTATATCGGAGGGTGTTTCGACGACCGCAATCAGCTTTTATGCACGCCGGCGGGCATTGTGCGAAGTCCGGCGTTTTACCTCAATGCCAAGAATATCGAGGCAAAGGTAAACACGAAAGTAACAGCCATCGACCGCAAGAACCGCTCCGTTGCTTTTGAAAATATTGTTACCGGCGAAACCGGCACAATGCCTTACGATAAACTGATCATCGCCACCGGTTCCAATCCGCAGATGCCGCCGGTGCCCGGTCTGGAACTCAAAGGCATAACCGCGCTGAAATCCATAGAGGACAGTGATTTTTTGCGCAAGGTCCGGGATGAAAAAAAGATCAAGAAAGCGGTTGTAGTCGGCGGCGGGCTCATCGGCATTGAAACGTGTGAAGCCCTTCAACTGGCAGGCATTGAGATCACGGTCGTTGAACTTCTGCCGCAGTTGCTTACCTTTCTGGATTGGGAACTGGCAAAACTCGTGGAGAATCATGTCCGCAGCAAGGGGGCCAATGTTATCACCGGAAACGGCATATCGGCGTTCCTCGGGGAAAACGGCAAACTGACGGCGGTCAAACTGCAAAACGGCACGGAACTACCCTGCGAACTGGCCGTAGTGGCTGTGGGCGTTATTCCCAACGTAAAACTGGCAAAGGAAGCGGGACTCAAAATCGGGGAACTCGGCGGCATTGACGTAAACGAATACATGCAGACCTCCGACCCGGATATTTACGCCGTGGGCGACTGCGTTGAAAACGTCAATCTTATTACCGGCAAAAAAGTGCTCGCGCCGTATGGCGATTTAGCCAATCTTCAGGGACGCGTGGCGGGAGAGAATGCCGCTTCTGAAAACTGCGTGAAATTTCCCGGAACGATTCTAACCGGAATCTGCAAGGTTTTTGATTATGCCGCGGGTTCCACCGGACTTTCGGAAAAAGCGGCAAGGAAAAACGGCTATAACGACATCGTTACCGTTATTAATTCCAGTCCCGACAAGCCCGGATACATGGAAGGCAAGCTGTTGGTTACCAAGCTTGTGGCCGACAGGAAAACAGGCAGGATTCTCGGCGCGCAGTGTGTTGGTCCGGGTAATGTCGGCAAGCAGATCGCCCAGTGGGCTATCGCCATTCAGGGAAAATTGACGGTGGAAGACCTGATCAACGCGGATCTGCCCTACGCTCCGCCGTTCTCTTTGCCCATCGATCACTTCATTGCCACGGCGCATATCATGCAAAATAAAATGAAAGGCAGGATGAAGGGTATCAGCTGTCAGGAAGTCCACGATAAACTGCAGGCGGGAGAAAAACCTTTCATGCTCGATGTGCGCGGGCCCGATGAATTCGAGCAGATGCGTCTCGGCATCGGAGAGACTCTCATTCCACTTGGCGCATTGCGCAAGCGGATGAAAGAAGCGCCCGAAGACAAAAACAGGGAAATCATCTGCTACTGCAAGATTTCACTGCGCGGCTACGAGGCGGCTGTTGTGCTGGAAGGCAGCGGCTGGAAAAACGTGAAAGTCATGGAAGGCGGCGTCGCGGCATGGCCGTATCCAAGGGAAAAATAGCAAACCAGTGAAAATCTGTTGATCAATAAGGGGATTGAATAATCACTATTCAGTCCCCTTATTTGCTTTCATCAGTGATTAGAAACACCCGGTAGATTTATTTCTTCAAAGATGAGGGTGCATCATGTAAAAATTTGAACCCGACGATTTCCCGCCCCAAATACGGGAAACCTCTTTCCCTTTTATTCTACGACAGTGTTATAAGGCGAGTACCCGTTATAATATTTCAGTTCGCAATTTTCCTTTTCAGGGCATGGGCGGCTGTATGGATAATATCCCACACAGCGCCGAACGTCGGAGCGTAAGCCAGATCGATATATCCTATTTCATCAAGGGTCAATCCCGTCCAGAGAGCAATGGACAGGGTATTTATTCTTCCTACCGCGCCCGCGAAACCGACTGCCTGAGCCCCGAGGAGTTTGCCCGACGATTTGTCGGCTGTCAGCATCAGGCCTATCTTTTTTTTGCCAAGCGATGGCGATATTGCGCTGCCCCATGTAACATGACTGACCGGCGCGTAACCCGCATCCAGCGCCTCTTCCTCCGAAATCCCGGCGGCCGCGCATTCAAGATTAAAAATCCGAAACGATTGAGCTCTGACAATGCCGTTGAAAATGAGCGGTTTGCCGCCAATGTTGCGTCCTGCCACCCGGCCCTGTTTATTGGCTATATCGCCCAGAGGAACGTTGACCCAGCGGCGGCTGACGCGGTTCCACGATTCGCAGCAGTCGCCCGCGGCGTAAACATTTTCCATGGACGCGCGCTGGGCAAAGTTAACGGCAATCGCTCCGGTTTTGCCGATGGCAAGACCCGCGGATTGCGCAAGCTCCACATTCGGCCTGACGCCGATTGCCAGAAGCACCATATCGCCTTCCCACGTTCCCTGATCGGTTGTCACCTTCAAAAGCGACGTCTGGCCTTTTTCGATGGATTTCGCCTGGGCATTACTGATGAACTCCACATGGTTGGATTGAAGTTCCTCAAGCATCAAAGACGCGAGCTGCGCGTCCCAGCGGTTTGCGGGCAGGGGGTCCTTGTTGATGATCGTTGTGGCTATGCCCATTTCGTGAAGGGCATCGGTCATTTCCATTCCAATCACGCCCCCGCCGATAATGATAACCCGCTTCGCGTTGCTATTGCGGAGCCATGTTTTTATCGCGACGGCGTCCTCCAGATTTCTCAGGGAAAAAACGCCGGGAAGGTCTTTTCCGGCGATGGGAGCGGTAAAAGCGTTGGTGCCCGTAGCGAAAACAAGAAAATCATAAGGGATTTTGTTGCCGTCTTTTGTTTCAACGAAGTTTTCCTTTGAATGGACGTTGACAACTTCCGTGTTCAGACGAACGTCGATGCCGGATTCACGGAATTCTTCCGGCGTACGGGAAACAAGCTTGTTTACGTCTTTGATTCTATCGCCGATAAAATATGGCGTGGGACAGGAGCCAAAGGCGACATACCCTCCTTTTTGCAGCATGATGACGTTTAAGGAAGGATTGGATCTTTTCGCTTCCGCCGCGGTCGATGCACCGCCTGCGCCGCCGCCGATAATAACAAGATTATTCGCCATATAGCCTCCGGAATTAATTTGACCGATGTAAAACCAGCCCTTTTGAAAAAATTAATTACTTCTGCATCTATTGAAAAATCTTTTTATAAATATTCACCACTTTAGCTAAAATTAATAATCGGGAAGGCCTCTGTCAACCCTGCCGGATCGGAATCGTCTTTCAGCCGGGGCTCTTTCCATTCCACGCGATATCTTCCCCGCCTGCCAATATTGATGTTTTTATTTCTGTAAGTCTCAATTTTAAAAATTGTAATATTATGCTATCTTTTAGCCCGGAATCTTCAATGCGGCTTAGTCTTGCCTTGCAATATTGAAAAACGACAGCGGGAGAAATCAGTATATGGATAAGAACATAAAAATAATATTGGCTCTAATGTCGCTGGTTGTTTTAGGCGCTATTATCATCAGTATTTCATTACTTTGGCAAAAACGGCGCAAAAAAGGCATCATCGAGACCGGAAAGTCATTGGGCTTTCGCAATCTTGGCGCGGGAGAAAAAATGCCGGTTGTTTTTGTTCCGTTGATCGACAGAGCCGACAGAAAATATTTTATAATCCTGCGAGGCCTTCTAAACGGTTATGAAGCGGCATATTTTGATCTTGTCGTCCAGGCCGGAAAAGACTGGTTTTATCAATCCGTAGTCATGGTCAAAAATCCCAAGGTTGATATCCCGATGTTTCAGTTAAAGGCAAAGCCCTGGATGACGCAAAGCCTTACCCAGAAAACCTGCGGCGAGGCGCTGGAAGTTCCGAATCGCGAAAAAGACATGGGCGTACTGCAATTATCGTCTAAAGATCCGCAATGGGCTATGCAGACAATATCAGGGGCATCTCCGCAATTCTTTCAGAAGTTGCAGAAAGGCCATTGGACTATCGAGGGCTTTCAGCATTCACTATTCATCTATAGTTGGGGCAGGACAATCTATCCAGGGGAAATGCGGGATTTTGTAAGAGAAGCCGGAGAAATCGCGCAAGAATTGTATTCGCTTTGTTCATAAATGCTTCCTGAAAGTCCTATTCTTATTTCTTTAATTTTATGCTAGGCTACACCCTGCAAATCGTTAAATAATTTACCTTGTACAGAAAGTTTTAAAGCAGTCCTTAAAAGATGATGGAAGGGTGTATTGCTTTATAGCAGGCGTCTAAAAACCACCGTGACAAAATTTACAAAGGATCATTTTATTTATATTCGAAGGAGAAAAAAAATGAAAAAGTCATACCTGCTTGTATTAATCATCATATGCGTTATTTTTGAAGGATGTACCTTGCCTAAAGTAAATATGTTTAATCCTGTAACTGATCCCTTAAAAGAATATACATTGGAAGGAGCAGGCAACGAGAAAGTCCTGCTTATCCCTGTTTATGGCATGATATCGGACAGTCCTAAAAAGGAATTCATCGCGTCATCGCCCAGTGTGGTTGAACAGGTAGTGCTTCAATTAGACAAAGCCTACAAGGATAAACAGATAAAAGCGATAGTGTTTAAAATAAATTCTCCCGGCGGCACTATTACCGCAAGCGATCTTCTCTATCATGAAATTTCCAGATACAAAGAAAAGACGGGGTGCAAGATTGTCGTTTCCATGATGGATTTAGCCACATCCGGCGCGTATTATATGTCACTGCCCGCAGACCTGATTACCGCGCATCCCACAACCATAACCGGTTCAGTCGGTGTCATTTCATTACAGCCTAAAGTTAAAGGGTTAATGTATAAAATCGGTGTTGGCGTGGATGTTCAAAAGGTCGGCAAATATAAAGATATGGCATCTCCTTTCCGTGAAACGGGCGATGATGAAAAGGCACTTCTGCAAAAAACAATGAATGACTTTGGGGATCGCTTTATCGGATTGGTGAAAAAACATAGAAATCTTACCCCAAATGCGATTGCGGAAATTTCCACCGCGCGTATATTTGTGGCGGATGAAGCCCTGCAGGCAGGTCTGATAGACAAAATCGCATATATAAACGACGCGGTCGCGGAAGCGAAAAAAATGGCGGGAATTCCTGAAAACTCAAAAGTAATTGTCTATCGCCGCAATGAACTTCCCGAAACTAATTATTATAATATGGCTGATGTTACGTCTGAAAATTTCAAAATGTCTTTCATCAACATCGATCTGCCGGAAGTTCTTAGCGCGAAGGCAGGATTCTATTATATGTGGCCGGGGGCTTTTTCTAATGAATAGAAAATTGTTACTCTAAAATAAAGTATTATTCCGACAAATTACAGAAATAAACAATCAAGTATATTAATCGTTATGGTGATTATTAATGACAACACAAAGCTATCTTGAACAATTTGAAAGAATGAAGCGTTATTTCACAATTTTCAAAAACATCAACGACGGGAAAGTTCATGATCAACCATCCCAATTTTATGATGATAATGTGCATGCTTTTTTTCAAAATTGCTATCATCTCAAAGATTGGATAAAAAATGATCCGATTTGTGCCACTTGGTCCAAGGTTGAAGATTTCATAAATAATGACAAAAACCTCAAGCTTTGCGCTGACCTATGCAATGCACAAAAACATCTGACCCTCACAAAGTCTCGCTCGAATGAAGACCCACGCTTTACAAAAAACAAGACAAAACTAGAAATTGGCAAACGGGAAAGTATTCATATATCAATCAACTATACAATTTCAACATCATCAGGCGATATAGATGCATTTGAATTGGCTGAACGATGTATAGTGGCATGGGAGAATTACATCAATGCAAATAAAAAATTACCATAGCAGGGCAATACAGTCGATAGCCACGCTACGGCTTATTTTTACGTTGTGATTCTATATCAATTAACAATATATCTTAAAGGGGCATATACTGCGTGAAAATGAAAATAAAAGTTGAATGGTGCTCTTGCGACATTAATTTAACTGAAGTTGCAAATGATATTGGTTATAATTTACCCAAGCTCAAATCTGTTACAAAAAAAATAAAAGACAAGGTTTCAACACGGGCTGTCTCGGTATTGAATAGCAATACATCAGAAGATTCAAATGATCATTTTAATAAGTCACTAAATGATATAAAAAAAGGAGTTTATATAATTGCTTTTCAGAAAGATATATTTCTGAAATATAAAGATGGACACAGCCACGTGATTTATATAGGCAAAGGCAATATCAAAGAACGTCTAATAGCGCATTTTAAGTCTTGGCTTTCAGATCTATCATATTCTTTACATGGCGCAAATTTAAAATTATATTTTAATGGCGCAACAACACAAGGCTCAGGTAGTATTCATAGTTATTTGGAATATGACCTAATAAAGCGGTTCAAGGCGGAATATGGTGAATATCCAATTAAGAATAAACAAATTGGTACTAAGCATGGCAAGCAGATAAAATATTCAAAAAGTTGGACTATGCCGTTTATACTACCTACTGGTGCTCAGAAAGGCTGGGTAATAGAACCACTTGGGAAAAATTCATTTAAGAAGTAATGAGAGATCGAGGTACAGAATACTTAATTAGGGGTGTAATCAGAAAAAAACGGAGGATGGGTAATTAAGTATACTGGCCGCCGAATTATGTCAAAATCGTTTGAAAATTTAAAATGAAACTTGAAGGAGAAAACGCAATGTATCGATTGTTTGTTATTTTTATCGATATAGCGGTTATAGGATTACTGATCGCTATAATAATTATTAAAGGTCTGCCTCAGAGTGATGATGATAAATTAACATTTTTATTTATATTTATTCCTGCAATGCTCAATGTCACATATATTTTATTTTCTAAAACTGATAAAGAATCATGGTTCAATTTGTATTTTAAAAGAAAGGTGTTAGAAGAGAAAAAGAAAATACAAATATTACAAAACGAAAAATGATGTTAAGAAAAATATTGGAGATCGGGGGATATAACACTTAATTAGGGGGAAGATCAGGCTGAAAGCATAAACAACGGAGGATGGATAATTAAGAAGACTGTTTCACGAATCCCCGCGCGTTCTGCACGAAGGAGTCATGAGTGGCAAAGAAGCGAAATAGAACAATTGGTTCGCTGTCAATTGAGTTAATCGAGAAATCTCGGGAGTCAGCTCTTTGCGCAATACGTGTTTTCAATGATCCGCATGTTTCGTTCAAATCGGAAACGTACATCATCTTAATGATCATCGCTTGGACTTATCTTCTTCATGCTTATTATCGAAGAAAGTGTGTAGAATACCGTTACTTTGACCAAAAAGGGAAAAGAAAAAAGTATCATAAAACAAAGCATGGTGCATTCAAGTATTGGGAGCTTGAACGTTGTCTGAATGAGAAAGCATGCCCTCTAGAAAAGGAGGTTGTAACAAATCTTCGATTTCTCATTGGACTGCGCCATGAGATTGAACATCAAATGACACGCTCACTTGATTATTACCTTAGTGGGCGTTACCAAGCATGTGCTGTCAATTACAACGAATACTTGAAAAAACTATTTGGAAAGAAATATGCCCTTGACCAATTTTTGGCTTATAGTATTCAGTTCACAGAAATTTCCGATGAGCAAATTTTAGGACCTAATCCTCAAGCATCTATTCCTGAACGCTTAAAAGCGTATATCGTAGAGTTTGATAACGCCTTGAACCACGAAGAATATAATAGTCCAAAGTACTCCTACCGCTTACTATTTAAGAAAAAATTAGTCAATCGTCCTGGTCAAGCTGATCGTGTAGTTGAGTTTATTGATCCAAATTCGGAACTCTGAGGTGGTCTGGGTTCTTCGGACAGAGCACAGGGATTTATAAGTGTAAAACTGCTCAGGGTTAAAGTTCATGCCGCAGCCTGTTTCTGCGCCAGTGAACCGAAGTAAACCATATTCGGCGTCTTT
>Ga0335069_10007107_pt1 | contig 16194 bp, 13 predicted proteins | sample Lox_Sample_11_FD_206714 | JGI IMG/M metagenome (GOLD analysis project Ga0335069, IMG submission 206714) | Soil microbial communities from Loxahatchee National Wildlife Refuge, Florida, United States - Lox_Sample_1.1 | ecosystem: Environmental > Terrestrial > Soil > Wetlands | place: USA... | reverse complement strand
GCTTCACGACGAGCTGCGCGATGCCGGGCGACTCGCCGCGCAGCCGGCAGGTGAGCAGGCGCAGCGCGTGGTACTTTGCCGCCACGACGCGAGCCTGGAGGCGCACGAGGCGATCGCGCAGCACCGAGCTCGCGAGCATCGAGACACCGCTCTCCGTCTCCTGCTGCATCAGGCGCACGAGTCCCGCGAAGGCGGACTCGAGCTGCGACGACGAGCCCAGCATGTTGCGCTCGTGGACGAGCGTCGCGTTCGCGATGCGCCAGCCCTCGCCGCGCTTGCCGACCAGGTTCGCCTTCGGCACGCGCACGCCGTCGAAGAACACCTCGTTGAACTCCGCGCCGCCGGTCATCGTGCGGAGCGGCCGCACGCGGATGCCCGGCGTGCTCATCGGGATCAGCAGGTACGAGATGCCGGCATGGCGCTCGGCGCCGGGCTCCGTGCGCACGAGGCAGAACATCATGTCCGAGTAGTGCGCGGACGAGGTCCAGATCTTCTGGCCGGTGACGAGGAAGTCGTCGCCGTCGTCGACGCCGCGCGTCTGCAGGCTCGCGAGGTCGGAGCCCGAGCCGGGCTCCGAGTAGCCCTGACACCAGATCATTTCACCGCGAAGGGTCGGCGGGACGTAGCGCTGCTTCTGCGCCTCGCTGCCTTGCTCGAGCAGGGTCGGCACCAGCATGTCCGGACCCTGACCGCCGAGACCCGGCGGCAGCCCCGAGCGCGCGAACTCCTCGTCGAGGATGATGCGCGCGAGCAGATCCGGCTCCGCGCCGAAGCCGCCATACGCCTTCGGGATGGTGCGCGCGGTGTAGCCGCGCTCGAGCAGCAGGCGCTGCCACGCGATCACCTCGGGAGTCGGGCGGCCGCCGGCCGCGAGGAAGCGCGTCGGCGCCTGTGCGCGATGCGACTCGAGGAAGCCGCGCACCTCCTGCCGGAACGCCTCGTACTTGGGGCCGTACTCGAGATCCATGGGACTCCCCGCGCGAGGCCCATTTCGTATCACCTCGCGCGCCTCGGCGCGACACGAGCCGACGGAGCGCGACTACGACCCGTTGCGAGCGCCGACGGTGCCCGGAGGCAGCGCCGCCTCGGGCGCACCCTCGTTCTCCGGCGGAAGCTCCGGCGGCACGACCTCTCCGGGCTCCCCACGGCCGGTCGTGTCGACGACCGTCAGCCGCACGCGCGCCGGCGCGATCTCCACCACGTCGACGCCGGTCGGGCGCGACACCTCCGCCGGCGAGATCTCGAACGAGCGCCGGCCGAGCTTCACGAGCAGCGCGTCGATGCGCGCCTCGACGTTGCTCGACGCGAGCAGCAGATCGCGGCGTCGCCCCGAGAGCGTCACCTCGACCTCCTCGGGAGAGACCTTCTCGAGCCGGTACTCCGGCGGCAGGCGATCGACCACCACGCGCGCCGGCACCGTCACCTCGATCTTCCGCGAGCCCGGCACGAAGACGAGCCAGAGCGCGAGCGCGATCGCGACCGCGATGCCGGCCTCGCGCCAGGCGACGACGTCGCGCCAGAAGGAGCGCGTCCCGGGCTCCGGTTCGCGCAGATCCGCGAGCGCGGCGAAGAGGTCCTCCGGGCGCGCGAGCTGCACGAGCCGCCCGTCGCGCGCGATCGACACCGTGCCGCGCTCCTCCGACACCACGATGCACACGGCGTCGCAGCGCTCCGCGAGCCCGAGCGCCGCTGCGTGGCGCGTGCCGACGGAGCCGAGCTGCTCGTGGTCCGCAGAGAGCGGCAGATGCGCCGCGAAGCGCTCGATCAGGCCGCCGCGCAGCACGACGGCGCCGTCGTGTCCCGGCGAGTGCGTGTCGAAGAGCGAGAGCAGGAGCGGCTCCGACAGGCGACCGCCGAGCTCGATGCCGCCCTCGAGGTGCCGCTCCAGCGGCTCGTTGCGCGCGATCACGATCAGCGCGCCGGTGCGGTTCGAGGCCAGCCGCGCCACCGCGCGCGCGACGACGTCGAGCGCGTCGGGCGGCCGCTTGTCGCGGTTCTGGCGCGAGCCGAGCGCGCCGATCTGCTCGAAGAAGCGGCGCAGGTCGTCCTGGAAGACCACGACCATCACGAGCACGAGCACCGCGAAGAAGGCCTGGAAGAGCGCCGCCGTCAGCTGGAGCGAGAGCCAGCGCGCGACCAGATACACGCCGCCGAGCATCGCGAGGCCGAGCAAGGCGGGCTGCGCGCGCGTGCGGCGCAGATATCGGAGCGCGAGCCAGACGAGCGCCGAGACGACGAGCACGTCGGCGAGGTCGACGATGCCGAAGTCCGGCACGCGATCGGTCACGACGCCGCCTCCGGCTCGAGCTCGCCCTGCGGCTCCGGCAGGCGGTCGAGGCGCAGCCGCTTGACGCGGCGGCGCGCGACCTCGAGCACCGTCGCGCGCCAGGGACCGACGGTCGCGCTGTCGCCGCGCGATGGCAGCCGCCCGAGCCTCGCCGTCACGTGACCGCCGATCGTGTCCTGGTCCTCGTACTCCTCGTCCGCGAGCTCGAAGTCGAGGCGGTCGCAGATCTCGGGCAGCGACACGCGGCCGTTCACCTCGTAGGTGTTCTCGTCGATCTTGAGGATCTCGCGCTGCTTCTCGTCGAACTCGTCGCCGAGAGGACCGACGATCTCCTCGAGCGCGTCCTCGCGGAAGGCCAACCCCGTCACCGTGCCGTGCTCGTCCACGACCGAGGCGTAGTGGTGCTGCTTCTGCTGAAGCTCGCGCAGGAAGTTCGCGAGCGACATCGTGTCCGGCACGAAGAGCTGCTCGCGCGCGAGCCGCCGCAAGTCGAGGACCTCGCCGCGCAGCACCGTGTCGAGCACGTCCTTCGCATGCACGAAGCCGACGATCGTATCGAGGCCGAACTCGCACAGCGGGAAGCGGCTGTGCCCGCTCTCGCGCAGGATGCGGAGGTTGTCGTCGAGCTCGCGCTCGAGCGAGAGGAAGTCGACGTCGGCGCGCGGCACCAGGATGTGGCGCACCTCCTTCTCGATCAGGCGGAAGACGTTCTCGGTGATCTCGAGCTCGCGCTCCGTGATCTCGCCGGTGCGCGCCGAGAGCCACAGGATGCTGCGGATCTCCTCGGCGCTGTGGCCGGGCTCGTGGATCATGCCGGCAGGCACGCCGGCCAGGCGCAACATCGCGTTCGAGAGGCCGTTCAGCGCGGCGATGAACGGACCGAAGACGAAGCCGAAGGCGCGCAGGAACCAGGCCGTGCGCAGCGCCGTGCTCTCCGCGTAGCGCAGCGCCCACATCTTCGGCGCCTGCTCGCCGAGCGCCATGTGGAGCGACGTGATCAGGGCGAACGCCAGCGCGATCGAGATCCACGGCAGCCCCGGCGAGGCGGGCGAGACTTCGATGCCGACGCCGCGCGCGGCCGCGATCAGCAGCACCGAGACGGCGGGCTCGCCGAGCGCGCCGAGCGCGAGGCTCGCCAGCGTGATGCCGAGCTGACACGCGGACAGGTAGCGATCGAGGTGCGCCATCACGTGCTGGAGCGCAGCCGCGCGTCCGCTCCCCTCGGCGGCCAGCGTCTCGATGCGGGTGGCGCGAGCCTTCACCAGCGCGAACTCCGCCGCCACGAAGAGCGCGTTCAACGCGACGAAGAAGAGCGTCGCGCCGAGGCGCCAGAGGACGCCGAAGAGATCGAGCGTGTGGCCGGGCTCCGTCACCGCGCGCGACCCGGCGCTCCGGCCAGCGGGTCCACCATCGCCGCGTCGGCGCAGAGCGCCGCCAGCAGCAGAGCGGACGCCTTCCCGATCATCGGGGCCAAGCATCGCGCGCACCGCGCGCGGTAGCCAGCGCGGTAGACTGACTCGCCCTGCGCATTTCCAGGAGGCACGTCATGGGACCGCTGCGCGGCATCCGCATCCTCGAGCTCGCGGGCATCGGGCCCGGTCCCTTCGCCGGCATGATGCTCGCCGACATGGGCGCGGAGGTGCTGCGCATCGATCGCAGCCAGGCCGTGCGCGACGCGGTCCCGGCGCGTCCGTCGCCGGACGTGCTCGGCCGCGGCCGCCGGAGCTGCGCCTTCGATCTGAAGCACCCCGAGGCGCGCGCGGCGGTGTTGCGCCTCGTCGAGCGCGCCGACGGCCTGATCGAGGGCTTCCGGCCGGGCGTGATGGAGCGCCTCGGGCTCGGCCCCGACGTCTGCCTCGAGCGCAATCCGCGTCTGGTGTATGGCCGCATGACCGGCTGGGGTCAGGAAGGTCCGATGGCGCAGGCGGCGGGACACGACATCAACTACATCGCGCTCGCTGGCGCGCTCGATCACATCGGGCGCGCGGGCGAGCCGCCGCTGCCGCCGCTCAATCTGGTCGGCGACTTCGGCGGGGGCGGCATGCTGCTCGCGTTCGGCATGGCGTGCGCGCTCGTCGAGCGCGGCGCCAGCGGCAAGGGTCAGGTGGTGGACGCCGCGATGGTCGACGGCGCGGCCGTGCTGATGGCGATGATGCACGGGATGCGCAACGCGGGGATCTGGCGCGACGAGCGCGGCACCAACCTGATCGACACCGGCGCGCACTTCTACGAGGTCTTCGCGACGCGCGACGGAAAGTACGTGTCGGTCGGCGCGATCGAGCCGCAGTTCTACGCGGAGCTCTGCCAGAAGCTCGGGCTCTCGGGCGAGCCGTGGACGAAGCAGAACGACCGGGCGCAGTGGCCCGCGCTGAAGCAGAAGCTCGCGAATCTCTTCGCCACCAAGACGCGCGCCGAGTGGTGCGAGCTGCTCGAGGGCAGCGACGCCTGCTTCGCACCGGTCCTCTCGATGGGCGAGGCGCCACAGCACCCGCACAACGCGCTGCGAAAGACCTTCGTCGAGCACGCAGGGGCCGTGCAGCCGGCGCCGGCGCCGCGCTTCTCACGCACGAAGCCCGAGCTCACGCGGCCGCCGTCCCACGCGGGACAGCACACCGACGAGGCGCTGCGCGACTGGGGCTTCGAGGCCGAGGAGATCCGCAAGCTGCGCGAGGCCGGTGCGGCGCGCTGAGGTTCGCTAGTGGCTCGCAGCGGCAGCCGCCTGCGCCGCGGCGGGATCGCCGCCGGGCGGGCCGCGCCGCAGCAGCAGCACCAGCGGCAGCGAGACCAGTACGGCAATCAGGATGAAGCGGTAGGCGTCGTTGAAGGCGAGCGCCATCGCCTGACGCTGGAGCGTGCCGCCCATCGCGCGGTGAGCTGCGTCGAGCGCGGTGGCGGCGTCGAGCCCGCGCGACTGGAACATGGATTGGAGCGCGCTCTCGCGCTGCAGCGCGAGCGGCGAGAGCGCGGTCACGCTCTCCGCCAGATAGGCGCTGTGCACCTTGGCGCGGTGGTCGAGCATGGTGCCGAGCACCGCGATGCCGAAGCTGCCGCCGAGCTGCCGGAAGAGGTTGTAGAGGCCGGCCGCCTTCGGCACGTCGGCCGGCGGCAGCATCCGGAGCGTCGCGGTCGAGAGCGGCACGAACATGAGGCCCATCGCGAGTCCGCGCGCGACCTGCGTCGGCACCACGTCCCACCAGCCGGACTGGGTGTTCCAGTGCATCATCGAGGTGAGCGCGACCGTGAAGACCATCGCGCCCCCGATGTAGAGCGGCGCGGGTCCGGTGTTCCAGACGAGGCGCCCGGCGATGAACATCGTCACGGCGGTCGCGAGGCTGCCCGGCAGCACCGCCATGCCGGTCTGCCAGGCCGTCCAGCCGAGCAGGGTCTGCGCGAACACCGGGAAGAGGAAGATCACGCCGAACAGGCCGACGCCCATCGCGACGCCGAGCACGCAGCCGATCGCCAGGTTCCGGTGGCGCAGCACGGAGAGGTCGACCACCGGCTCTTCGGTCGTGAGCTCGCGCCAGATGAAGAGCGCGATCGAGACGCTGGCTACGCAGACCAGCGTCGTGATCAGGTTGCTATCGAACCAGTCGAGCCGGTGACCGCGCTCGAAGACGGTCTGGAGCGCGCCGACGCCGACCACCAGCAGCGCGATGCCCGGGTAGTCGACGCTCTTCGTGCGGCGGATGTGCTCGAAGGGCGGGTTCTCGAGGTAGAGCGCGCAGAGCGCCGCGGCGGTCAGCCCGAGCGGCACGTTGATGTAGAAGACCCAGGGCCAGGAGAAGTTGTCCGTGATCCAGCCGCCGAGCGTCGGTCCGAGCGAGGGGCCGAGCATCGCGCCGACGCCGAAGAGTCCCTGGCCGAGGCCCTGCTTCGACGGCGGGAAGCTCTCGACCATCACCGTCTGCGCCGTCGCGAGCAGCGCGCCGCCGCCGAGCCCCTGGAACACGCGAAAGGTTACGAGCTCCGGGAGCGAGGTCGAGATGCCGCAGAGCGCGGAGGCCGCCGTGAAGAGCAGGATCGAGGAGGTCGTGTAGCGCTTGCGCCCGAAGCGTCCCGACAGCCAGCTCGTCATCGGGATGATGATCACGTTCGAGACGATGTAGCCGGTCACGACCCAGCCGATCTCGTCGATGGTCGCGCCGAGGTTTCCCATCATGTCGGGCAGCGCGACGTTGACGATGCTGGTGTCGATCAGCTCGAGGATCATCGCCAGCATCACGGCGACGAGCACCATCGTGCGCCGGAAGCCGAGGTGGAACTCCGCCTCGGCCGGCGGCGCGCCGGCGCGCGCCTCAGCGATCGCTGACACGGACCGAGACCAGCGCGGAGAGGCCCATCGGCAGCTTCTTCGGATCGAGCGGGTCGCCGCCGTCGCCGTCCGCGTCGCAGCGGTCGATCGCGATGCGAACCGGCACGCGCTGCACCACCTTGGTGAAGTTCCCGGTGGCGTTGTCGGGCGGGAGCAGCGCGTACTTCGCGCCGGTCGCCGGCGAGAGCGACTCGACGTGGCCGTCGCAGCTGTGATCCGGGAAGGCGTCGATCTCGACCTGCGCCGTGTCGCCGACGTGCATGCGCCCGATCTGCGTCTCCTTGAAGTTCGCGCTCACCCAGCTCGCCTCGTCTTTCGCGAGCGCGAGCAGCGGGCGCCCCGGCGCGACGTTCTCGCCGATCTGCACGCTCTTGCGCCCGATCGTGCCGTCGTTCGGCGCCGTGATGACCGTGTAGGAGAGCGCGAGCTCTGCCTCGTGCAGCGCAGCCTCTGCCAGGCGCAGCGGCGCCTCGTTGCCGAGCACCGCGCGCTCCGCGAGCACCTTCTGCTCCAGCGCGCGCACGCGCGCCTCGGCCGCGTCGCGGGCGGCCGTCGCGTTCTCGAGGAGCTGCTCACTGGTCACGCCGCGCGTCTTCAGGTCCGCCACGCGCCGGGCCTCGCTCCGCGCGCGCTCGAGCTCGATCCCCGCCGCGCGCCGCTCGGCCTCGGCCGCCTCGGCGTCCGCGCGCGCGGCCGCGATCTTGTTGCGCGCTTCCTCCAGATTGGCCTTCGCGCGCGCCAGACTCACTTCGTAGTCGGTCGGATCGAGGCGCACGAGCACGTCGCCCTCGTGGACCTCCTGGTTCTCCTCGACCGGCAGCTCGATCACGGTGCCGCCGACGCGCGCCGAGATCAGCGCGAGGCTCGCCTCGATGAAGGCGTCGTCGGTGCGCTCGCGATAGCGCAGCTCGCGGTACCAGTGCGCGCCGAAGCCGAAGACGCCCGCGAGCAGCACCACGAGCGCGATCGCGCCCGCGCGGCGGCGGAGCGTCGCGCCATCCCATCGACTAGCCACGGGAGGCCTCCGGAGCGCGCATGCCGTCGAGGAAGATCGTGACGAAGGTCTCGGCGACCTCTTCCGGGCCGGCGGGGTAGACGTCTTTCTGGTGGAAGACGTGACGGACGATCTGGTAGTCGACCACCATGCCGAGGAACGCGCGCGCGCAGATCTTCGGGTCGACCGCGCGGAACGCGCCTTCCCGGCTACGCCGCTCGATGTAGCCCGCAACGAACTCGCGCAGGCGGTGGATGCGCTGGTCGAAGAAGGGCGCCGCGAGCTCGTGATCCTCGAGGCCCGTGTAGAGGAGGATGCGCAGGAAGGACGGATCGCTCTCGATGCTCTCGAGGAAGTTGCGCGCGAGCCCCGCGAAGACGGCGCGGTCGTCACCCGCGCGCGCGGCCTCTTCGACCTCGGAGAGGGGGCTCGGCGCCGCGATCTTCTCGTCGATGATCGCCTGGTAGAGCGCTTCCTTGCTCTCGAAGTAGCGATAGAGGGCGGCCTCGGTGAGGCCGACCGCGCCGGCGAGCTCGCGGATCGTGGTGCCGCGGAAGCCCTTCGCCGCGAAGCAGCGGATGGCCTCCGCAATGATCTGGCGGCGGCGCTCCTCACCCGCGGGGCGATGGGAGATGTCGGTGTTGGAAGAAGAAGGAAGGGAAGCCATAGGGGAGGCTCGGAAAACGAGTAAGTGTTTACTAACTCGACCGCCATTGCGCAAGTCTTGAGACGCGGTTTCGTGCGACGTCAGTCCGCGAGCGCCTCGAGCCAGGGCCAGCGGGTCGCGAGCAGGACGATTGCGAACACGGCCGCATACGCGCGGCGCGTGCGCACCTGCCTGGGCTCGCTCTGCGCGACGCCCATGGAGAGCAGCAGCCAGCCGAAGCCCTCCACGGGAGCCAGGGCATAGACGGTCCCGGCGAAGAAGAGCAGAGCGGGGTCGCGCGCGCGGGCCAGACCGAAGCGTGCGGGGACCAGGAAGATGACCGCCACCGCGAGCTCGAGCGCGACCAGCGCGAAGGTCAACAGCTCGGACGAGGCCACGAGCCGCGGCGGCAGCGCCGGATCGTCCGGCCCCGGAACGCGCACCCCGTCCTCGTGCTCGCGCACGAGCGCCCGGAGCCGCGCGAGCTCGGACTCGTCGAGGTCCGCGGCGAGCCGCGTGGCCGCCTCGAGGCGCTCGTCGTCGAGCAGGGTGACGCCGAAGAAGCGCCCGTCGAGATAGTCGGGCGAGAGCACGACCTTCCACAAGGTCGCGAAGGCGAAGACCAGGCCGACGAGCGCGCGCCCGTTCCAGGCGAGCGCGGCGTCGGCGTCGCGGGCGCGTGTCGCGAGGGCGATCGCGAGAAGCCAGTAACAGAGCAGGAAGCTGTGGTTGTCGCCGAGCGGCCACGCGTCGACGACACGCCAGACCGCGAGCGCGAGGAGCGCCGCCCAGAAGAGAGCGCTTCGCCGCGGCGCCGCGAAGAGGAGCCCCGTGCCTGCCAGCAAGGTGATCGTGGGTCGGGTCCACGCCTGGCCGACCGGCTTCCAGAGCAGCGCGAGCAAGGTGAGGCGCATCGCGAGGTCGGCGCGCGGCGCGAGATCGAGCTCGCGCAGGAAGGCCCGGGACTTCGTCACGAATGCTCGCCGCGGAGATCGATGCGTAGCGACCGGAGCGGGACACCGGAGGGCACGAGCGTCCGCGGGTCGAAGCGCGTCGCATACACGGTCAAGGTCAGCGCCTCGGCGCGCGACGCCTCGGGGTACGCCGCGAGCAGGCGCTCGCCGAAGGCGCGCAGGCGCGCGTCGGTCGGCAGCGCCAGCGCGCGCCGCATCTCCTCACGCAGCCCGCTCGGAACGTCGAGCTCCTGGCGGAAGCCCGGCGCGACGAGCCACACGTGGAGGTGACGCCGCGCAAAGGCGTCCGTGGACGAGAACATCCCGAAGCCGCCGCCGTTCCACGGCGACAGGTGCGCGTGCTGCGCGAGCCAGATCTGGTGCAGCGCGACCACGCATAGGAGCAGCGCGGGCAGTCGCGTCGGCGAGAGCGCCGGCAGGCGCGGGCGCGACGTCACGCTCTGCTAGTAGCCCGGCGGCGGCTCCACGGCGACGTAGCGCACCTCGCCGGCGGTGACCGCTTCGATGTACCAGGTGCTGCCGCAGCGGTAGTACACCGTGCCGTTCACCTCGGTCTGGAAGAAGTTGCAGGCGGGCTGCGCTCGCATCGTGTCGAACGCCGAGTAGGTAATCGCCGTGCCGGTCGTGATCACGATCCACGTGCCGGAGTGCCAGTCGAACTCGTCGTCGTCGTGGACGTGGACCTCGTCCCAGTCGTAGTTCTCCCAGTAGTCCTGGCGATCCTCTCGCGCTTCGTCGAGATGGTTCTGCCAGTCCTCGCGCGCCTCGTCGCGGTTCGTGTCTCGGTTCTGCATCCGATCGGACGCGGCTTCCTGGCGCTGCTGCTGGCGATCGCCGGCGGCCTCGCCTCGCTGGCCGCCGTCGCCCGTTCCGGGACGGGTCGTCGGCGCGCCGGGCCGGCTGCTGGCCGGTCCGCCGGGCTGCGTCGACGGCGCGACCGGACGCCCGGTGGACGGTCGGCTCGCGCCGTAGTCGCGCGTCCCGGCGGCGGTCCCGGTCCCGTAGTCGCGTGCCGACGGGCGCGTGGTCGAGGAGTAGCCGCGGCTCGGGCTACGCGATCGCTGCATCGAGCCGAGACCGCCCGACGCCGGGCTCGAGCGCGACACCGATCGCCCGCCGTAGCCTCCGCCTCCGCGCCCGCCGAAGCCGCCGCCGCCGCGACCGCCGCCACCGCCGCCACCGCCGCGGCCCCGCGCAAAGATCTCGCTCGCCACCAGGGCGACGAAGAGCAGCGCGAGCAGCACCGCTCCGAGCTTCCACCCGCGACGGCGCGCGTCGATCACCGCGGCGCCTCCCCGGTCGTCCCGGCCGGCGTGCGCTTCGGCAGCACGAAGGGCACGGCGCGCGCGCCCTTCGGCGCGTCGAAGTGGAAGGCGGAGTCCTTGATCTTCGTCTTGAGGTCCCACTCGCGGAAGTCGGCGCGGAACTGCGGCCGGCCGCGCGCGTCCTCGAAGGTCATCACCATCCGACGCGGAAGCGCGTCGCCCTCGCGCGGGATCCAGAGCTGCACGCCGACGCCGTCGCCGTACTGGAAGGCGATGTGGTCGAGCTCGACGCCGTCGAGGATCTCCTCGTCGACGAAGGTGGCGGTCGTCACGTTGTCGAGCAGCAGCGCGCGCAGGTCCAGCGAGAAGAGCGGCGCGAGCGGCAGCTTCATGCCGACCTCGTCGCGCAGGAAGTCCATCACCGCGTCGATGTCGCCGGTCTTCTCCACCGCGGCGAAGACGTTGCGGTCCGAATCGTAGACGGTGAGCCGCTTGCCGTCGTAGGTCCAGTAGCGGTCGTTGCCCGCGCGATCCGCGCCCTCGACGCGGAGCCGGTCGGGCCGACGCAGCAGGATGTTGCCCGACTTTCCGAACGAGAACGTCTCGCCGTCCGCCTGGAGCGCGTCGTACTCCTCGTCGACGTTCAGGTGCAGCGACTGCGCCTCGGTCAGCGCCTTCACCATCTTCCGGAGCACGTCGACCGCGTCGGGGTCGAGCGCGTCGTTGGGAGCCGCCACTTCACCCGGCGCCGACGGCGCAGCCGGCGCCGCGCTCTCGGGAGCGGACGGCGCGGACGCCGCCGACTTCTCCTCGACTCCCGCGACGGGCCACGCGAGCCACGCGACCGCGATTGCCGCGAGCGCGATCGCGGCCCCTCCGGCGCTTCCCCTTCGCATGCGGTTCGGATCCTATCGCGCGAAGCGCGCGAGCAACACGCGCGCACATGCTCGTCCGAATGGGCCTCGGAGTCCAGCCCCTCGAGCGCGACTGCGCTCGAGCCGGGAATTCGCAGCGCGCGGTGGGCTCGCCTAAGGTTCGCGTGGGCTTGCCGAGGAAGCGTCATGAGCAGCTCCGCGTCGCTGAATCTGGATCCGTCCCGTCTCGACGTCATCTCCTCCGCGCACTACGCGGCGAACGGCTACCCCTTCCGCGAATGGGCGTGGCTCCGCCGCAACGACCCCGTTCACTGGACCGAGCATCCCGACTACGAGCCCTTCTGGTCGATCACGAAGCACGCCGACATCACCTGGCTCTCGACCCAGCCGCGCGTCTTCCTCAATGCGCCGCGCCTCGCCGCCTTCAACAAGAACGCCCCGCCGCCGCCGGAGAACGAGAGCCGTCACCTGCTCAACATGGATCCGCCCGACCACGGCCGGTACCGCAACGTATCGAGCAAGCAGTTCACGCCTCGCGCGGTGCGCGCGCTCGAGGAGAAGGTCGAGCGCATCACGCGCGAGATCCTCGACGCGGCGGCCGCGCGCAGCTCCGGCGACTTCGTGCGCGACATCTCCGCGCCGATCACGATTGCGGTGATCGCGGAGATGCTGGGCGTGCCCGCCTCGGACCGCGCCCTGCTCTTCCGCTGGACCAACGAGGTGATCGCACCGGAGGACCCGGAGTTCCAGCGCGAGGGCTCGATCCAGAAGACCGTCGAGGGCGCGCGCATCGAGCTCTTCCAGTACTTCGACGCGATGTCGCGCGAGCGGCGCGCGAACCCGCGCGAGGACATCGTGAGCGTCGTCGCGAACGGCCAGGTCGAAGGCCAGCCGCTGAACCCCGTGGAGCTGCTCTCCTACTACCTGCTGCTCGTCGTGGCCGGCAACGAGACCACGCGCAACGCGATGACCGGCGGCCTCCTCGCCTTCCTCGAGAATCCCGGCGAGTGGCGGAAGCTCCAGCGCGACGCCGCGCTCGTCGAGCCGGCGGTCGAGGAGGTCGTGCGCTGGATCACGCCGGTGATCCAGTTCTGCCGCACCGCCGCGCGCAATGCGACCTTGCGCGGCAAGACGATCCGCGATGGCCAGAGCTGCTGCCTCTTCTATGCGTCGGCCAACCGCGACGAGGAGGTTTTCGAGGATCCCGAGGTCTTCCGCATCGACCGCATCCCGAATCGCCACATCGGATTCGGCGTCGGCGAGCACGTCTGCCTCGGCGCGCACCTCGCGCGCCTCGAGCTGCGCACCGTCTTCGCACAGCTCCGCGAGCGCCTCCTGCACGCCGAGCTCGCCGGCCCCGTCGAGCGCGCGCTCTCGAGCTTCGTCGGCGGCATCAAGCGTGCGCCGATGCGGTGGAAGATTCGCAGCTAGTCGCGAAAGCCCGCAGGTTGCGCGTTGCGTTTCTCTTCGTCGCGCTGCTCCTCGCGGGCGCGGCCCACGCGGATGATCTCTCCGTCTACTTCCCGACCGCCATCGGGAACACCTGGCGCTACAGCGTCGCAAAGAGCTCCGTCATCTCGGGGCAAGGCAAGCCGCGGCGGCGATCCGAGAAGAAGGGCAGCCTGGTCGACGCGATCGTCGAGCGCCGCACGGACGGCACGGCCGTCCTGCGTCGCACCGTGAACGAGTCGAACTCGGCGATGGACGAGCTCACGATGAGCGCGCTGATGGAGCTGCGCTCGGAGCCGACCTCGGTATCGGTGATCGCGGTCGGCACGGAGCCCGATGCTCCGCGCCCGCTCGCCGTCCCCAACGAGCTCCTGAGCGACCGCGTTCCCGGTCGTGTCGTGCAAACCAACCAGGGATCGCTCCTGTTCGAGACGCGGCTCGTGTCCCAGGCGAAAGCGAGCACCGAAGTGCCCGCAGGCAAGTTCTCCGAGTGCCTCCTCACCGAGACGAAGGGACCCGTCTCCGGCTTCTTGAGCGGCCTTCCGGTCAAGAGCGGAAGCCTGTGGGTCAAGATCTGGTATGCCCGCGACGTCGGCCTGGTTCGCGAGGACCGCACGCTCCAGATCGTCGCCACGACGCCCGACGGCGAGGCGGTCACGGTCGAGGAGGTCGCGTCGAAGCTTCTCGAGAGCTACACGCAGCCGTGACTTCGCGCAAACCGTGATCGATCTAGCCGTTACTCGAGCAGCCGCTGCTCCAGCAGCGGCGCGAAGGGTAGAGCCATCAAGGTTCTCGACGGGACGGCCGATCGATCCGTCCGATGCGAGCTTTTGTCGCGATCGCGGTCGTTCTCTTTTCCCTCGCCGCCGAGGCTTCGCCGCTTTCAGAGCTGCGTGATTGGTGGTTCGGGCGATCCTGGGACTTCGTCCAGTCGGTCGGTGGAATTCGCGTGGGAGACGCGACTCGGCTCGAGGATGGAGCCGTCGATGTCGCGCTCGAGTGTGATGTCTCGGGGTCGAAAGCCATCACGCACCAGCCAGAAGCGTTGAACTCTGGCATCGGCGTTTTTGGAGATCGTCACGAGCGCGAAGGAATCGACCCTGTTCGTCTCGATTCGGACGCGAGTGGCAACCTCATCGAGCTGCCCGCCCGCTCGATTCTCGGAAATCGATCCAGGTGACTACCGCGTCGTGTATCACGGGGCTGATCGTGAAGATCACGAGATCGGTCGAATCAAGGTGCCCTGAGCCCGGGCACTTCAGAGAGATCGATGAAACCGTGGCGGCGCCAGCCGATGCGCAGAAGCCAGCTGCGTGGCTCGGCGATCGACGGTGGCCCGCGTGAGGACACCGGCGGGACTCTGTGAGTCCAGCCGGTGAACCCGCGCCTGACGACGCCTGGTCGAGCCGCAATGGCGGCGCAGATCCAGTCCGCTGCTTCCAGTGCTTACGCACGTTGAGAAGGACGTACGCCAGCGCGTTCCGTACCTCCCGCGGCGTCCGCAGCGCGCGGACGTGGTAGCGGCCGAGTAGCACGGCGCCGTTTCTCTTGAAGACGCGATTCACCGCGTGCGCGACGCGAGCGCAGATCGACTTCATCCCGCGACTGATAGCCTGTTCATCGCTCGCCTCGACGAGCAGATGCAGGTGATCGCGCTGGATCGAGAACTGAACCAGGCGGAAGTCGCCGCGCTCGCCCACAGCGAAGCTGCGCTTCATCTCGGACACGAGCGCCCTACGTCGAAGCGACGGAACATCACGCCGGATGCGCAGGGTGATGTAGGCCGGGCATTCGCGGGGCAGCGCGTCGCGCCGCACGTGATACACGACGGATCGTCTTCCGCGCGGGCGCCCCGCGCCTGCGCGAGGCCCGCCTCGGCCCGAGCGCCGTCGATGATCGTCGAAGGAGAGTTGTATCGCGCGCATCGACGATTCGATTCTAGGCTATGTTAGTTACATTGTCAACCGTTGATGTTAGTTCACAAGAGCCGAGGCACGAAACGCGACGCGAGCGCTAGAACGCGCCGACGGCCGCTTCCGCGGCTCGTTTGCGCGGTAATTCCGGTTGCGAGCCGCTCAACTCGCCTGCGCGCGGAGCCTCTCCTCAAGAAGAGGCGCGAGGCGGCGCTTGTCGATCTTCCCGGAGTCCGTGAACGGCAGCTCCTCCTTCGCCAGGAAGAAGACGTGGCGGGGGATCTTGTAGGCGGACAGGTCCTTGCGGAGTCGCTCTCGACACTCTTCGGGCTCGAGAGAGACTCCGGATTTCAGCACGAGCGCGGCCGCCACGTTCTGACCGCGCGCCGGGTCGGCGAGGCCGACCACGAAGGCGCTGCTCACCTCGGGCATCGCCTCGAGCAGCACCTCCACCTCGCGCGGCGCGACGTTGGCGCCTGCCGTCTTGATCAGATCGCCGAGGCGCGCCTCGAAGAAGAGATGGCCCTCCGTGTCGAAGCGCCCGACGTCGCCCGTGTGGTAGAAGCCGTCGCGATCGAAGGTCTGCTCGCGCTCCTGCTTGTGCAGCCCCTGCATGACGCTGTAGCCGCGCACGCAGATCTCGCCCGACCCGCCCTGCGGCAAGCTCGCGCCGGTCGCCGGATCGACGATCTTGTGCTCGACGCCGGGTACCGAGTGTCCGAAAGAGCCGCGCAGCCGCTCCGGGAGATCCACGTCCATGCGGTCGATCGTGTGGGGCCCGCAGGTCTCCGTCATGCCGAGCGAGTTCGAACGCAGCTCCGGATCGCGCGGCCGCGCCGACTCCGGCAACACGCCGTAGAGATTGCCGGCGCGGATCGCGGAGAGGTCGCGCGTGCGGAAGCTCGGGTGCTCCGCCATCGCCTTCGAGTAGTGCGGCCAGCCCGCGGCGATCGTCGCGCGCTCGCGCTCGAGCAGCGCCAGGGTGGCGCCCGGCTCGAAGTACTCCTCGCACAAGAGACACGCGCCCGTGTGGAGCGTCGAGAGCAGCGAGAAGACGAGCCCGCCGACCCAGAAGAAGGGCATCGGCGAGAAGATGCGGTCGTCGGCGCGCAGATCGCGGAACTGGTTCAGGTTGAAGGCGTGGCGCACCAGGGTGCCGTGGCTGTGGAGCGCACCCTTCGGATCCGCGGTGCTGCCGCTGCTGTAGACGAGCACTGCCGGGTCCGACGGCGCGATCTCCGACTCGAGCGCGGCGAGCAAGCCGGCATCGACCGGTGACGCGTCGGCGGCCGCGAGCAGCTCGGAGGCCGGCCGCGCCCACGCGCGGCCGCCCGTCTCGCCGAAGGCGGCCACCGCGCGGAGCTGCGGCAGCTCCGGAGCGAAGAGCGGACCTCCGCGGTGTCGCGCGAGCGACGGCGCGGCCGCCTCGAGCCGCTCGAGGTAGTCGTTGGCGAGCAGGCGCGGCGCCGTCAGCAA
>Ga0335069_10007106_pt1 | contig 16196 bp, 14 predicted proteins | sample Lox_Sample_11_FD_206714 | JGI IMG/M metagenome (GOLD analysis project Ga0335069, IMG submission 206714) | Soil microbial communities from Loxahatchee National Wildlife Refuge, Florida, United States - Lox_Sample_1.1 | ecosystem: Environmental > Terrestrial > Soil > Wetlands | place: USA... | reverse complement strand
AGCTCGGCATCGCGGGCTACGTGCCCGACAGCTACATCCCGGACGAGCGCCAGCGGCTGGTGATGTACAAGCGCCTGGCGGGCATCCGTGGTGTCCCCGACCTGGAGGCGATCGCCGCGGAGCTGACCGACCGCTTCGGGCCCGTGCCGCCGCTCGTCGACACGCTGATGCGGCTGATGGAGCTGCGTCGCTGGCTGAAGGACCTGCGGGTCGTCCGGGCGCGCCGGCGCGGCGAGGGCATCGTGCTCGAGTTCGACGCCGGGACGTCGGTCCGGGTCGAGCGCCTGCTCGAGGTCGTCCGCGGGAGCAAGGGACGACTCAAGCTGACCAGCGGGAGCGCGCTCCTCGTCCAGCCCGCCGCGACCGACTCCGACGGCGTCATCGCCGAGCTGCGGGCGCTGTTGCAGAGGCTCGCAGCGGCGTGATACCGAACCGCCCGATGTTCCGGGGGTGCTGCGCGGTGACCATGCTGGTCGCCCTGATCGTGGCGCCGGTCCGGGCCGAAGTCGTCAACCGCATCGTCGCCACCGTCGACGGCGAGCCGATCACGGCGCACGAGCTGGAGCGCTTCAAGGAGGAGCGTAACGCCGACCCGAACCTGTCGGACTCGGCCATTCTCGAGGCGCTCGTCACCGAGAAGCTCCTCCAGCGCGAGGCGATCGCGCTCGGCATCCAGGCGACCGACGCGGACGTCGACGCCTACGTCGCCGAGGTGAAGCAGAAGAACCATCTCGACGACGAGCGCTTCAAGCAGGCGCTGGCGCGCGAGGGACTCACGCTCGAGCAGTACCGCGAGCGCGTCAAAACCGAGATCCAGCGCACGCAGCTCGTGAACCGCGAGATCCGCGGCCGCGTCAATGTGTCGCCGGCGGAGGTCAAGCGCTACTACGACGCGCACCTCGACGACTACGCGGTCAGCGAGCGCGTGACGGTGCGCGACATCTTCTTCCCCGTCGACCGCGACGCGAACCAGGACGAGGTCGACCACGTGCGCGCGAAGGCCGACGAGGTGCGCGCGATGCTCGTCGCGGGGAAAGACTTCGAGAAGCTCGCGAAGCAGTTCTCGGAAGGGCCGGGCGCGGACAAGGGCGGGCTCCTCGGCACGGTGAGCCTCGACGAGCTGGATCCCGAGCTGGCCAAGGCCATCCGCGGCCTCGAAAAGGGCAAGGTGAGCGACCCCGTGCGCACCGAGAAGGGCTTCCACCTGCTGCGCGTCGACGAGCGCACCTCCGCCGGCCACAAGAAGGTCGAGGAGGTGAGCGACAGCATCAAGGAATCGCTCTACAACGAGAACCTGGAGAAGCGCTTCCAGGAGTGGCTGACCCACGACCTCCGCGAGCGCCACCACGTCGAGGTGCTCGATTGAACCCGACCATCTTCCGCGAGTACGACGTGCGCGGCATCGCCGAGCGCGACTTCGACGCCGCCTTCGCGCGTCAGCTGGGACGCTCGTTCGGGACGCTCGCGAAGGAGCACGGCGCGCGGCGGGTGAGCGTCGGCCGCGACTGCCGGCTCACGTCCGACGCCTACGGCGCCGCGGTCGTCGACGGGCTCAGGTCGACCGGTCTCACCGTGCTCGACCTCGGCGTCTGTCCGACGCCGCTCATGTACTTCTCGCTGTTCCACTGGGACTTGGACGGCGGCATCCAGGTGACCGGCAGCCACAACCCGGCCGACCACAACGGCTTCAAGCTCTGCCTCGGCAAGGGCGCGATGCACGGCGACCAGGTGCAGGAGCTGCGACGCCGGATCGAGGCGGGCCGCTTCGCGAGCGGCGCGGGCGCAGTGGAGCTGACGCCCGTCGTGCCGGAGTACCAGGACTACGTCGTCCGGACGCTGGGCAAGCTCGCCCGCGGCGTGCGGCTGGTCGTCGACGCGGGGAACGCCACCGCGGGGCCGATCGCGCCCGCGATCTACCGCCGGCTCGGGGCCGAGGTGACCGAGCTGTTCTGCGACATGGACGGCCGCTTTCCGAACCACCACCCCGACCCGACCGTGGTCGAGAACATGGAAGACCTGCGGCGCGCGGTCGCCAGGACGGGCGCCGAGCTGGGCATCGCCTTCGACGGCGACGCCGACCGGATCGGCGTCGTCGGCCCGTCGGGCCGGATCATCTGGGGCGACGAGCTGCTCGTGCTGTACTCCCGCGACGTCCTCGCCCGGAACCCGGGCGCGACGATCGTCTCCGAAGTGAAGTGCTCGCAGCGGCTCTACGACGACATCGCGCGGCGCGGCGGCACCGGCATCATGTGGAAGGCCGGTCACTCGCTGCTGAAGGCCAAGATGCGCGAGACCGGGGCGCTGCTCGGCGGCGAGATGAGCGGGCACATCTTCTTCAAGGAGCGCTACTTCGGCTTCGACGACGCGATCTACGCCGGCGCCCGGCTCCTCGAGATCCTGGCGCGCACCCGGGACTCCGTCGAGGCGCTGCTCGCCGACCTGCCGCCGTCGCACACCACGCCCGAGATACGCGTCGACTGTCCCGACGAGGTCAAGTTCCAGGTGGCCGACGCGGTCCGCGAGCACTTCCGCAAGGGCGCGCGCGAGATCGTCGACGTCGACGGCGTGCGGGTGCGGTTCCCGCACGGCTGGGGCCTGGTGCGGGCGTCGAACACGCAGCCGATCCTCGTGATGCGCTTCGAGGCCGAGACGCCGGCCCAGCTCGCCGAGTACCAGCGCACGGTCGAGGACGTCGTCGGCGCGGTCCGCCGCCAGCTGGGCGGCTGAGCGCGTCTTGCCATGGCGGGCCGGATCCTCGTCCGCGGGGCGCGCGCCCACAACCTGAAGGGCATCGACGTCGCGATCCCGCGCGACAAGCTCGTGGTGATCACGGGCCTTTCCGGCTCGGGGAAGTCGTCGCTGGCGTTCGACACGATCTACGCCGAGGGGCAGCGGCGCTACGTCGAGTCGCTGTCGACGTACGCGCGCCAGTTCCTCGAGCAGATGGCGAAGCCCGACTGCGACGCGATCGAGGGGCTGTCACCGGCGATCGCGATCGAGCAGAAGGGCACGGGACGGAACCCGCGCTCGACGGTCGGCACGGTCACGGAGATCGCCGACTACCTGCGGCTGCTCTATGCGCGCGTCGGGCGCGCGTTCTGTCACTCGTGCGGGCGCGAGATCGCGGCGCAGACCGTGCAGCAGGTCGTCGACCAGCTGCGCGCGCTGCCGGAGGGGACGAAGCTCTCGCTGTTCGCGCCGGTGGTCCGCGACCGCAAGGGCGAGCATCGCCAGGAGCTGGACGAGCTACGGCGCGGCGGCTTCGTCCGCGTGCGCGTCGACGGCGAGGTCCGCGATCTCGGCGAAGAGTGGACGCTCGCCAAGACCGCCCGTCACTCGATCGAGGTGCTGGTCGACCGGATCGTCGTGAAGGCGGGCATCGAGGGACGCCTCGCGGACTCGCTCGCGGTCTCCTTCCGGCACGGCGACGGCATCGTCGAGGTAGAGGCCGTCCATCCCGGCACGACCAAGCCGGTGCCGATGCTGTTCAGCGAGCGCCACGCGTGTCCGACCTGCGGCGTCTCCTACCCGCCGCTCTCGCCGCGGTTCTTCTCGTTCAACAGCCCGTACGGCGCCTGCCCGGGATGCGCCGGGCTCGGCGTGCAGCGCCGGTTCGACGGGCGATTGGTCGTCCCGAAGCCGGATGCCGCGGTGCCGGCGGCGCTCGCGCCGATCGTGCAGCGCGCGCTGCCGGGACTCGGGCAGGTCGCGGCCGCGCTCGCCGCCCGCCACCGCTTCAAGCCCGAGGCGGCGTTCAGCGCGTGGCCGGAGGCGGCGAAGCGCGAGCTGCTGGGCGGCACCGGCGAGACGCCGCTCGCGATTCCGGCGCCGCGCGGCCGCCGGCCGTCGCCGCCGCGTCCGTTCAAGGGCGTGCTCGCATGGCTCGAGCGTCGCCAGCGCGAGAGCGGCTCGACGTGGGTGCGGGAGGAATTGGAGGGGCTCGTCGCGGAGCAACGCTGCCCGGTGTGCGACGGCGCACGTCTCCGGAAGGAAGCGCTATTCATCCGCGTCGGCGGCAAGAGCATCGTCGACGCGGCGGCGCTGCCGGTGCGCGCGGCGGGCGAGTTCTTCGGCGGTTTGACGCTCACGCCGGCGGCAGCGGAGATCGCCCGCCCGATCCTGAAGGAGATCACCGGCCGGCTCGGCTTCCTGGTCGACGTCGGGCTCGACTACCTCACGCTCGACCGCCCCGCGGCGACGCTCTCGGGCGGCGAGGGCCAGCGCATCCGGCTCGCGACCCAGATCGGCTCGCAGCTGGTGGGGGTGCTCTACGTGCTCGACGAGCCCTCGATCGGCCTGCACCAGCGCGACAACGCGCGGCTCCTCGCGACGCTGGGGCAGCTCCGGAACCTCGGCAACACGGTGATCGTCGTCGAGCACGACCGCGACATGATCCTCGCGGGGGACCACGTGATCGACATGGGGCCGGGGGCGGGCGTGCACGGCGGCGACATCGTCGCGGCGGGCACGCCGGCGGAGATCATGGCGTCGGCGGCGTCGCTCACGGGTCGCTACCTCGCCGGGACGGTTGCGGTGCCGGTGCCGGCCCACCGCCGGCGCGGCAGCGGGTGGAGCGTCGGCGTCACAGGGGCGCGCGCCAACAACCTGCGCGGCGTCGACGTGTCGGTGCCGCTCGGCACGATGACGTGCGTCACCGGCGTGTCGGGGTCGGGGAAGAGCACCCTGGTCATCGACACGCTGTACCGGGCGCTGGCGCGGAAGCTCGGGCTCGTCGTCGAGGAGCCGGGCGCGCATGACGCGCTCGCCGGCTGGCAGATGATCGACAAGGTCGTCGAGATCAGCCAGGCGCCGATCGGGCGGAGCCCGCGGTCGAATCCGGCCACGTACACCGGGGCGTTCGCGCCCATCCGGGAGCTGTTCGCCCAGCTCCCGGAGTCGCGCACGCGCGGCTACGGCCCGGGCCGGTTCTCCTTCAACGTGAAGGGCGGGCGCTGCGAGGCCTGCACCGGCGACGGCATGATCGCGATCGAGATGCATTTCCTGCCCGACGTCTTCGTCACCTGCGAGGTGTGCGAGGGCCGGCGCTACAACCGGGAGACGCTGGAGGTCCGCTTCAAGGGCCTCAGCATCGCCGACGTCCTCGACCTGACGATCGGGGAGGCCATCGACGTGCTGGGGAACGTCCCGGCCGTCCGGCAGCGCCTCGACGCGCTCCGCGAAGTCGGTCTCGAATACGTCCGCCTCGGCCAGTCCGGAACGACGCTCTCGGGCGGGGAGGCGCAGCGGGTGAAGCTCGCCAAGGAGCTGGCCCGCCGGGCCACCGGGAAGACCCTCTACGTCCTCGATGAGCCCACCACCGGCCTCCACTTCGACGACGTCCGCCGGCTGCTCGACGTGCTGCACCGGCTGGTCGACGCCGGCAACACGGTGCTCCTGATCGAGCACAACCTGGACGTCATCAAGAGCGCCGACCACGTGATAGACCTGGGTCCGGAGGGGGGCGCGGCCGGGGGCAGCCTGGTCTTCGCAGGCACCCCGGAGGGCCTTGCCGCCTGCCGGGCGTCCTACACCGGGCGGTTCCTGCGGGAGGTCCTCGGGCCCGGCGGCGGCGCTACGGCCTCCCTCTCCTAGGTTCCCGCCCGCTCAAAGAATTCCTTGACATGGCGAGTCATGGTCCTATAGTTGACTCAACAGGTCCGGATTATCCGAGAGGGGTCCGGAAGGAGCCGTGATGCCCAGCAAGGCGATCTACATGGACAACCACGCGACGACCCCCGTCGACCCACGGGTGCTCGACGCGATGCTGCCCTACTTCTCGGAGATCTTCGGCAACGCCGGCAGCCGGACCCACGGCTTCGGCTGGGAGGCCGAGAAGGCAGTCGAGACCGGGCGGGAGCAGGTCGCCCGCTTGATCGGCGCCAAGACCAAGGACGTCATCTTCACCAGCGGGGCGACGGAGTCCGACAACCTCGCGATCAAGGGCGCCGTCGAGTTCTACAAGGACAAGGGCAACCACGTGATCACCCAGGTGACCGAGCACAAGGCGGTGCTCGACACCTGCCGGGCGCTCGAGCGGAAGGGCCTCGCGACCGTCACGTATCTCCCGGTCGACAAGTACGGGATGGTCGACCCCGACGACGTCCGCCGCGCCATGACCGACAAGACGATCCTGGTCTCGATCATGTACGCCAACAACGAGATCGGGACGATCCAGCCGATCGGCGAGATCGGCAAGATCACGCGCGAACGGGGCGTGCTGTTCCACACCGACGCGGTCCAGGGCGTCGGCAAGCTCCCCCTCGACGTCGAGGCGATGAACATCGACCTGCTCTCGATCTCGGCCCATAAGATCTACGGCCCGAAGGGCGTCGGCGCGCTGTACGTCCGATCGAAGGGGCCGCGCGTCCGGCTGACGCCGATGATCGACGGCGGCGGGCAGGAGCGTGGCATGCGCTCCGGCACCGCGAACGTGAGCGGGATCGTCGGCCTCGGGAAGGCGTGCGAAGTCTGTCGCACCGGCATGGCGGACGAGGCCCAGCGCACGCTGCGTCTCAGGCAGCGGCTCCACGACGGGCTCTTCGGGCAGCTCGACGAGCTCTATTTGAACGGGCACCCGGTGCACCGCCTCCCGGGCAACATGAACGTGAGCTTCGCATTCGTCGAGGGCGAGTCGCTGCTGATGGGGCTGAACGGCTCGGTGCACCCGATCGCGACCGGCAGCACGCCCGCGATCGCGGTGTCGTCCGGCTCGGCCTGCACGTCGGCGACGCTCGAGCCGTCGTACGTGCTGAAGGCGCTCGGCGTCGGCGACGATCTCGCGCACACCTCGATCCGCTTCGGCCTCGGCCGCTTCAACACGGAGGAGGAGGTCGACTACGTGATCGAGCGCGTGGTCGGGGAAGTGCGGCGGCTCCGCGAGCTGTCGCCGCTCTACGAGATGGTGAAGGAAGGCATCGATCTCAAGACCGTGTCGTGGCAGCACGACTGACGGGAGACGCGTCATGGCATACAGCGACAAGGTCCTCGATCACTACTCCAATCCCCGCAACGTCGGCTCGTTCGACAAGAACGCGGCCGACGTCGGGACCGGCGTCGTCGGCGCGCCCGAGTGCGGCGACGTCATGAAGCTCCAGCTCAAGATCAGCGACGACGGCGTCGTGCAGGACGCGCGCTTCAAAACCTTCGGCTGCGGCAGCGCGATCGCCAGCTCGAGCTACGTGACCGAGCTGGTGAAGGGCAAGACCGTCGATGAGGTCATGCAGATCAAGAACACGCACATCGTGCAGGAGCTGTCGCTCCCGCCGGTGAAGATCCACTGCTCGGTGCTGGCGGAAGACGGCATCAAGGCCGCCATCGCCGACTGGAAGAAGAAGAAGGGCGAGGCCGCCCCGGCCGAGAAGAAGGCGACGAAGGCCAGCTAGGACGCCATGGCAGCGATCGGAATGACCGACCACGCGGCGCACAAGATACAGGCGCTGCTCGCTGAGAAGGGCATCCCGGGCGGCGGGCTGCGCGTGAAGGTCGTCGGCGGCGGGTGCTCGGGCCTCACCTACAAGATGGACATCGACCAGCAGCGCGACGGCGACAAGGTCTTCGAGCAGAATGGCGCCAAGCTGCTGGTCGACCGCAAGAGCTTCCTCTACCTGAACGGCACCATCCTGGACTACGCCGAGGACCTCATGTCCTCGGGATTCAACCTGCAGAATCCCAACGTGAAGCGGAGCTGCGGGTGCGGGTCGTCCTTCGTGGTGTGAGCGGGGCGATGCCCGCCGTGCGAACGCATGCAGACCGTCGTCACAGCAGACCGCTCGTGCTGGCGGTGTCGGACCGACACCGCGGGGGCGCTCGTCTGCCCCGGGTGTGACGCCCCGCAGCCGCTCGCGTCCGACGCGGATCTCTTCCAGGTTCTCGGCATCCCGCGCTCGCTGGTGATCGACGGCGACGACCTCGAGCGTCGGTACCACGCCGCGTCGCGGGCCGTGCATCCGGATCGCCACCAGCTCGCCGACGCTCGTGCCGGCGCGTTCGCGGTGAGCGCCAGCGCCGCGGTGAACCGGGCCTACCGCACGCTGCGCGATCCGATCATCCGCGCGCGCTACTGGCTCGAGCTGCACGGCGTCCGCCTCGGCGACGACAACAACCGCGTGCCGCCCGCGCTCGCTGCGCTGGTGTTCGAGACCCAGGAGAAGCTCGAGGACCTGCGCGGGGCGAACGGAGACGCCTCGCTCCGGCAGGACATCGAGGCGATCCACGCCGATCTGGCGAGCCGCATCGCCGCCTTCGAGACCGACCTCGAGGCGCAGGCCGTCGCCTGGGAGCAGGGCGGCGTCTCGGCGGCGCCGGCGACGCTCGCGGAGCTCAAGCGCCGGCTGTCGGAAATCAGCTACCTCCGGAGCCTGCTCGACGACGTCGACGCGGCGGTGGGAGCCTGATGTCGCAGGTCGTCGGCATCGACCTCGGGACCACCAACAGCCTGGTCGCCCTCCTCGGCGACGACGGGCCGCGCGTGCTGCCCGACCCCGCGACCGGCGCACGGCTCCTGCCGTCGGCGGTGGCGTTCCTGCCCGACGGCCAGGTGGTCGTCGGACGGCGGGCGCGGGAGCTGGCGGGCGTGCAGCCCTTCGACACCGTGCTGTCGGTGAAGCGGTTCATGGGCGTCGGCCTCGAGCACGTGACGGACGAGGACCGCCGGCGCTACCGCTTCGCCGAGCGTGAAGGGGCGCTCCGCCTGGTCGTCCGGGGACGCGAGGTCACGCCGCCCGAGGTCTCTGCGCACGTGCTGCGCGAGCTCAAGCGCTGGGCCGAAGCCGCGCTCGGCGAAGCCGTGACGCGAGCCGTGATCACGGTCCCCGCGTACTTCAACGACAGCCAGCGCCAGGCGACCCGCGACGCCGGACGGCTCGCCGGCCTCGACGTGCTGCGGCTCGTGAACGAGCCGACGGCCGCCTCGCTCGCCTACGGTCTCGAACGCGGCGACGAGGGCGTCGTCGCGGTCTACGACCTCGGCGGCGGCACCTTCGACGTCTCCATCCTCAAGCTGCGCGGCGGCATCTTCGAGGTGCTGGCGACCGGTGGCGACACGCGGCTCGGCGGCGACGACTTCGACGCGCGCCTCGCCGACCTCCTCCTGGCCGAGCTGCCGGCCGGAATCCGCGAGCACCCGCAGGTGCGGGCGCAGATCCTCGGCTTCGCCGAACGCGCCAAGTGGACGCTCTCGGAGGCCGAGCAGACCGACGTCGCGCTCGCGCTGCCGGACGGGGGCGAGGTGCGTCGCACGGTGGCGCGCGCGGAGTTCGAGGCCCTTGTGGCGCCGCTCGTCGACCGGACCGGCGCGGTCTGCAAGCGGGCGCTCAAGGACGCCGGGTTGAAGGCGTCGGACGTGCTCCAGGTGGTGGCGGTCGGCGGCTCGACGCGTGTCCCGCTCGTCCGTCGGCAGATGCAGGCGGTGTTCGGGCGGCCGCCGCTCGTCGACCTGAATCCCGACGAAGTCGTGGCGCTCGGCGCCGGCATCCAGGCGGGCATCCTCACCGGCGGGCAGCGCGACATGCTGCTGCTCGACGTCGTCCCGCTGTCGCTCGGCATCGAGACCATGGGCGCGGTGTTCACGCGGCTGATCGACCGGAACACCACGATCCCCGCCGCGGCGCGCGAGACCTTCACCACCGCCGTCGACGACCAGACGTCGGTCGACATCCACGTGCTCCAGGGCGAGCGCGAGCTGGCGTCCGACAACCGGAGCCTCGCGCGCTTCACGATCCCCGTCGAGCCGCAGCCCGCGGGCGTGCCGCGCCTCGAGGTCACCTTCCTGATCGACGCGAACGGCATCCTGAGCGTCACCGCGGCGGATCTCCGGACCGGGCAGGCGCGCTCCGTCGAGGTGAAGCCCTCCTACGGCCTGACCGACGAGGAGATGGAGCGCATGCTGGAGGAGTCGATCGACTTCGCGGAGGAGGACGTCCGCCAGCGGCAGGTGCGCGAAGCGCGCGTCGACGCGGACACGATCTTGAACGCCACGCGGGCGCAGCTCGCCAAGCACGCGGCGCTCCTCGAGCCCGGCGAGGGGCAGCGAATCCAGGAGGCCGTGACGGCGCTCCAGGTCGCCCGCGACGGCGAGGACTACGTCCGCATCCGCGACGCGTACGACGTCCTGAGTCAGACCACCGAACCCTTCGCCCGCCGCATCATGGATTCCAGCTTGATGTCGGCCGTCGAGGGGCGTCCCCTGGAGGACCTGTGAACCCGAGGAGACCGTCATGGCGTTCCTGCAAGTGAGTCGCAAGGTGGACTACGCCCTCCGGGCGATCATCCATCTGGCGAACGAGGAAACCAGCGAGCGCGCGTGCACCGTGTCCGAGATCGCGGAGCGCGAGCGCATCCCACGTCAGTTCCTCGAGAAGATCGTCCAGCAGCTGATCCAGCGCGGGCTGGTGCGCTCCCGCCGCGGCCCGCGCGGGGGCTATGTGCTGGGTCGCCCGGCCGAGCAGGTGACCTTCCGGGACGTGATCGAAGCCGTGGAAGGGCCCATCTCGCTCAACGTGTGCGTGGGAGAGCACGCCGACTGCTTCCTGCTGGGCGCCTGCGGCATGAACCGCATCTGGCGCGAGGGGCAGCGGCGGGTGATGGACCTCTTCCAATCCACGACCATAGCCGACGTCCGCCATGTGCCCGTGGGGCAGGCGGCCCCGATGGCCCCCGAATAAACTCCCGGGGGGCTCGTCTAACGACGCGAAAGGCAGCCAACTGTCGATGAAGGAAAGGGAAATCAACGGATCCGAGGAACGGCTGACGGAGCTCTTCCAGCCCGACACGCTGATGCCCTCCCAGTACTTCGACCGCCTCCGGCGGCGCACGGAGTATGAAGGCGAGCGACGTCTCCTGATCGCGGTCATCGAGGACGCCGTCGACGTCTACCGCAAGCAGGCCGGAGCCAGGGACCTGCGCGGCCAGGAGCTGTTCCGCGAGGCCGAGGAGTGGATCGAGAGCACCGAGAAGAACTGGCTCTTCTCGTTCGAGAACATCTGTGACGTGCTCGACATCGATGCGACCTATCTCCGGCGTGGACTGCACGCCTGGAAGCGGCGAGTGCTGAGCAACGAGCGTCGGGTGGTGCCGCTGCATATCGGTCACGACGACCGACAGCTGCGTAAGGCAAGCGGCGACTAAGCGGGCTCTCCCCCCCGCCCGCCACCCAACGAAAGCGGCAGGGCTTCGGCCCTGCCGCTTTTTGTTTGGAGCGCCATTTCGGATAAGTTCCCCGCCGTGCCGCTCCGGCAGCAGATCGATTGTCCCGCGTGCGGCGCGCCGCTCGTCCGCAAGCCGGGAGGCAAGTGCCCCGGCTGCGGCGCGCCGGTCGCGCAGCACGTCCAGCAGGAGCGCGATCGCGAGGAGCACATCGAGCGGGTCGTGGCGGTGATCGGCACCGCGCTCGTCCTGCTGCTGTTCGCCTGGACCGCGCCGGCCGGGCTCCTGATGGGGATCCTGGCGTACGGGGGCGCGGGCGCGGCGATGTTCTACGTCGCCAAGAAGACGTTCCGCTGACGGTGGCGGAGGAGGTTGGTCCCGTGAGTGAGCTGGTGAGCGTGCGGGTGGTGCGGGGAGGCGTGTCGTCGGTCCCCGCCGAGCTGCGAGTCGTTCTGGTGCCGGAGGGCGCGGTTGCGGGTGCGCTCCGCGGCCTCGGCCGCGCCGCGACGGGCGCGCTCACGCGCCGGTCGAAGGCGCTCGACTTCCGGGGCCGCCCCGACGAGACGGTCGCCCATCACGACGAGCGCGGGGCGCTGCTGCTCCTCGGCGTCGGCAGCGGCGACGCGAGCGCCTGCCGCCGCGCGGGGGCTCGCGTCCGGCGCGAGGCCGAGCGCGAGCGGGCGCGTCGCGTCGCGGTGTACGTCGGCAAGGCCGCGCCGGCGCCCGAGCGGCTCGCGGCGCTGGTCGAAGGCTTCCAGCTCGCCGGCTACCGGTTCGACCGCTACAAGAAGGCCGATCCGAACGCCCGCCGCGTCCAGTCGCTCGCCCTGGTCGGCGACGCGATGCCGCGGCCGGGCGACCTGCGCGGCGCGCTCGACGACGTCGCGGCGGTCGTGACCCAGGTCTTCCACGCCCGCGACCTCGTGAACGAGCCGCCGTCCACGGGGACGCCGACGTTCCTCGCGGCGCACGCCAGGCACCTCGCGAAGGAGGTCCGCGGCCTCGAGGTCGACGTCTGGAATCCCGCCCGGATGGACCGCGAAGGTCTGCGCGGTGTGCTCGCGGTCGCGCGCGGCGCGCACGAGGAACCGCGCTTCATCCGCATCCGCTGGGCGCCACGCGACGCCAAGCGCAAGGTCGCGCTGGTCGGCAAGGGCATCACCTTCGACTCCGGCGGCCTGTCGCTCAAGCCACCCAAGTCGATGGAGACCATGAAGTACGACATGGCGGGAGGCGCCGCCGTGCTGTCGACGGTCGCCGCCGCCGCCGCGCTCGGGCTCCCGATCGAGGTGACGGGCTACGTGCCCGCGACCGAGAACCTCCCCGGCCATCGCGCGCAGAAGCCCGGCGACCTCATCCACTACCAGAACGGCAAGAGCGTCGAGGTCCTCAACACCGACGCCGAGGGACGCCTGATCCTCGCCGACGCACTCGTGCTCGCGAGCCGCGCCAAGCCCGATGCCGTCGTGGATCTCGCGACGCTCACCGGCGCGGCGCGCGTGGCGCTCGGCAACCTGTACTCCTGCATCATGGGCACCGACCAGCCGCTGGTCGACGCGCTGATCGCGGCCGGCCGCGCGAGTGGCGAGCTCACCTGGCAGCTCCCGCTCGTCCCCGAGTACCGCGACGACATCAAGAGCAGCGTCGCCGACCTGAAGAACGTGGGCGGCGACGCCGGCACCATCACGGCCGGCCTGTTCCTCCAGGAGTTCGTGGACGGCGTGCCGTGGGCGCACCTCGACATCGCGGGCCCGGCGTTCACCGAGAAGGACCTGACGCTCGCGCCGCGCGGCGCGACGGGCTACGGCGTCCGTCTCTTGGTGGAATGGCTCCGGGGGCTCGCGAAGGCCTGATCCGCGCGGCGATTCACAGCGGGAAGCGCTCGCGCACGAAGCGCTCGGCGTCGGCGCGGTCGCGCACCTCGCCCTCGAGCTGCGCGTCGTCGAGCGCGCGCAGGATCTCGCCGACGCGCGGCCCCGCCGCATAGCCCCACGCGGCCAGGTCCGTGCCGCTGACGAGCCGCGGCGGCCTGAGCGCCTCGGCGCCGATCTCGGCGCGCCGCCGCTCGCAGAACAGGACGAATCGGAGATCTCCGTTCGAGGCGAGCGCGTCGATCCGCGCCAGGTGGAGCAGCTCGTCGATGCCCGGGTCGGCGAGGAAGCGCTTCAGCGTCGAGAGGCGCATCTCGGGCGCCTGCACCAGGCGCAGGTGGTTCCGCACCAGATACGCGACGCGCTCCCACGTCTCACGGCTCCGCCGGAGCCGCTGGCAGATCGCGACCGCCATCTCGGCGCCGACGTCGGTGTGGCCGTAGAACGTGATGCGGCCATGGTGCTCCCCCACGCACTGCGGCTTGGCGACGTCGTGGAGCAGCGCGCCGAGCGCGAGCGTCTCCGGGATCCCGGCGGGGAGCTGCTGGAGCAGGAGCAGGGTGTGCGTGAAGACGTCGCCCTCGGGATGGAAGTCGGGCGACTGTTGGACGCTCTGCATCGCCGTCACCTCGGGGAGGACGACGGGCAGGAGGGCGGACGCGTCGAGCAGCTCGAAGGCGCGGCGCGCGTTGCCCTCGGTGAGCAGCTTGACGATCTCCTCGCCGATGCGCTCGGGGGCGATGTCGGGGAGGGTCGGCGCCGCGGCCCGGATGGCGGCGAGCGTCGCCGGCTCGATCGTGAACCCGAAGCGGGACGCGAAGCGGACGGCGCGCAGCATCCGCAGGCGATCCTCGGCGATCCGGGCGCCCGCGTCGCCGATCGCGCGTACGACGCCGCGGCGGAGGTCCTCGCGCCCGCCGACGAAGTCGATCACCTCGCCCGAGATCGGGTCCTCGAACAGCGCGTTGATCGTGAAGTCGCGGCGCTGCGCGTCCGCCTCGGCCGTCCCGAAGTGGACCGCGCTCGGCCGCCGGCCGTCGACGTAGGCGGCGTCGGAGCGGAAGGTCGCGACCTCGAAGCGGGCGTCGTCGACCAGGACCAGGATCACGCCGAACTGCGCGCCCACCGGCACGGTCCGGCGGAAGAGCGCCTGCACGGCCTCGGGCGGCGCGCTGGTGGCGACGTCGAAGTCGAGCGGCTCCCGGCCGAGCAGCCGGTCGCGGACGCAGCCCCCCGCCAGGTACGCCTGGTGTCCGGCGGCGCGCAGCCGCCGGACCAGGTCAGTCGCGACCTGCCCCCGGTCCGCCATCGCCGTAGTCGAACAGCACCTTGACGGCGCCCGACTCCCCCTGCCTGCCGCAGGCGAGGAACGCCTCGCGGTACTGCTCGAGCGTGAAACGGTGGGTGAGGATCGGCGTCGCGTCGATCCGGCCCTCCCGGACCAGGTCGAGGAAGATCTCCATCGCGTGCCGGCGCTTCCCCTCGAACTCCTCGACGCCGAACGCGTTCGACCCGATCACCGCGATCTCCTTGAAGTAGAGCGGAGTCCACTCGAAGCGCTTCGGCATCTCGACGCCGGTGACGACGATCGTCCCGCGAGAGTCGGCGATCCGGATCCCGACCTCGACCGTCTCCGGGAACCCGACGGTGTCGTAGATGACGTCGACGCCGCCGCCGTACAGCCACGGCATCCCGTACCAGGGCTTCATGACCTGCGCGCCGGCCTCGCGCGCGACCTGCTCGACGATCGCCGTCGCCGGCGCGTGCGGCAGCACGAGCGACGCGCCGAGCCGCTCCGCCAGCGCCTTCTGGTGCGGGAAGCGCGCGATCGCCAGCACCCGCGTCTGCGGGTGGAACGCGCGCAGGATCGCGATCGCGAGCAGCCCGAGCGTCCCGCAGCCGTAGACCAGCGCGGTCTCGCCGGGCTTGGGCGGTCGCTTCAGGATGCCGTGGAGCGAAACCGAGAACGGATCCGCCGTCACCGCCTGCTCCCAGGTGACGCCGTCCGGGATCGGGATGGCCATCGACTCGTGCGCCGGCACGAGCGGCGCGAAGCCGCCCGTCGCTTTGCTGGAGTTGCCGGTGTGGATGCCGGCCGGGATGTTGCCGCGGGCGAAGTTCGCGCAGATGGAATACTGGCCGTCCCGGCAGGCGGGGCAGGGCGGCGTGATCCCCCGCGGTCCGCACGAGAGCCACGGGTTGAGCACGACGCGGTCGCCGACCCGTCGCGTCTTGACCGCCGGCCCGACGCGCTCGACCGTGCCCACGACCTCGTGCCCGAGCACCTGCGGGAACGAGATCACCGCGGTCATCGGGTTGTCCATGTTGCCGTTCAGGAACATCTGCTTGTAGTCGCTGCCGCAGATGCCGCACAGCCGCGTGCGGATCACGAGCCAGTCGGGCGCGGGCAGCTCGGGATCGGGGATATCCTTCAGCGCCGCCGGCGAGAACGGCCCGAGGAAAAACCGCTTGTCGACGCGCCCGAGCAGACTCGACACGATCTGCCGCGGGACGCTGACGTCGCAGACGAGCGCGCGCATCCGCCGTACCTCGCACGCGGCTCGGTGGCGTTCAAGCGGCTTGTGGACGGATACCGGGGTGAGGCACGATGCCGCCCGTGGCGACGCCCGCGAACCTGCGCCGGCTGATTCCGTCCGTCGAGCGGCTGCTCCAGGGCGCGGCGGTGATGCCCGCGCTCGCCCGCTACCGCCGCGAGCACGTGGCCGGCGTCGTGCGCGCGGTTCTCGACGACGTCCGACGGGGCGCGGCCGCCGGCGTCCCGGTGCCGGCGGACGCGGAGCTGCTGGCGCACGTCCAGGCGCAGCTCGACGCCGCGCCGGCGCTCCAGCCCGTGATCAACGCGACCGGCGTCGTCCTGCACACCAACCTCGGACGCGCGCCGCTCGCGGACGTCGCCGTGACCGCGCTCGTCCAGGCGGCGCGCGGCGCCGTCAACCTCGAGCTCGACCTCGCGACCGGACGGCGCGGCGATCGCGACACGCTGGTCGAGGCGGACCTGATGGCGCTCACCGGCGCCGAGGCGGCGCTGGTCGTGAACAACAACGCGGCCGCCGTGCTGCTCGTGCTGACGGCGCTCGCCGCAGGGCGCGAGGTCGCCGTGTCGCGCGGCGAGCTGGTCGAGATCGGCGGCAGCTTCCGGATGCCCGACGTGATGGCGGTGAG
>Ga0335069_10007105_pt1 | contig 16196 bp, 15 predicted proteins | sample Lox_Sample_11_FD_206714 | JGI IMG/M metagenome (GOLD analysis project Ga0335069, IMG submission 206714) | Soil microbial communities from Loxahatchee National Wildlife Refuge, Florida, United States - Lox_Sample_1.1 | ecosystem: Environmental > Terrestrial > Soil > Wetlands | place: USA... | reverse complement strand
GATCGCGTCTAACTAAGCCGAGCAATTCACATTTGTTCGGCTTGCGGCGGTTTGTCAGCAGCCAGGAACGAGATGCCGGACTCCATGATGGTCGACATGAAGGCGACATTACGAGCTAGACGGTCGAGTTTGACAAGGATCAAGGGTCGCTTTCTGCCTTTTGTGCAGATCGATGACAACGAAATGGACCAAATATCAGGAGATCGGGGCGAAGAGCGCGAGTGTGCTCAAAGCCTTGGCGTCGTAGAGACCGAACTTCCTCAGATAAGAGTCGAGATGCTCGACGGCGGCGCGCTTTAGGAAATTGGATTGCGGTACGGCGTCGCCCGTCCATGGCTCAGACGGCACTTCGTGCTGATAAGCGGGTACTTGAAGGGCGAGAGCGAGCACATCCGCTGGAATTCTCAGTGCCGTGAGCTGGTCACCATAAAGGCCGGGGATATTTCTGACCTCGTTGGGATCCCAAACATTTGTAACGATGTCGTAAGGATTCGCGAGCCTATAATAATGGGGGATGTTTTGCTTGAAACGAGCAGCAAAGCCAGCGTTTCCGGCCGTGGGAGCAGAAAACGAATAAACATGAAGATTCGCCTTGCAGTCGGGATCCCATTGTTCAGCGCCGGAGACGGCCCCGCCTTGAGTGTCGGCAAGCCATAGAGCGAATGCGGGGGCCAGCGCGCCACCCTTGCTGTGACCTATTAGACAGATATTCACTGGGGGCGCTGCGTTGGCGACAAAGCCTTTCAGAAATTCGAGTAGTGTGCCGGCCGACGCGGGTGGTCGCTGCGCATCGTCGATGGCTTGCTTCAGACCAGGTGCAGGGGTGAAGGAGCTCTTCGCGATCGTAGCGACCTTTTCTTCGATCTGCGTCTGATACGTCGCAATATCAAATGACGTGCCGCCTTCTATGATGCTCTTCAGGAAGCCATAGACCAGGGCCGCCTGGGCCGCGGTATCTTCGGCTTGCAGTTTCTCCACCGGAGTTTGGGTGGCGGGTGGTGCGGGAACCGGCCCCGATTGCAGCCGCTGAAGAATCCGAAGTCCGAGCCAGGTACAGTTAGAAATTTCGACGCCGTTAGCCGCGCCGCCGTATTCCCACCGTTTCGTATCGATCAACAGATTGCTCAGCCAGTCTAGCGGGGAAAAAAAGTTAGTGCCGCGGATCACGATTGCAAGATTGGAGGTCGAGGTGACATCGGTCCCGCGAACCGCGTACATCGTCGAGATGTCAGCACCCGCAATTCCGGGGCGATAGCCTGCCGGCCCCCAGGCAAGTTCCCACTTGCCTCGCGTTGCCCCGAAAGTTATGAGGCAGCGCGCTACTTCATCGTAGACAATTTGACGGCTGTGAGAATTCGAGAGGTTGAATTCGCAGCCGCGATACGTGATAGCCGCAAGGGTCAGCGCTTCGGCCGCATTCATAGGAGCTCCTCTTCCATATTCAAGCGTCATTACTTCTTCACCAGGAATGCTTGCTCTCTAACGGCAGTGTTTTGACTCTGCTAAAGCATCCCGCGCAAATCGCGAGCTTCGCTCTTCACTCAGGCGAAGGATTAGTTTGAGCAACCACGCCCGTCTTGATTGGCTGCGCGGGCTTGAGCAATTTGATGATCGCCTAGCGCTGGGCGTCAGGTGCGTCGCACAGATAACAGTTGGGCATCAGAATTCGACCTCCGGTGGGTCAACTTTAAGCGCGTACTACCAAGCTCTATGACGGCACCTACGATCAGATCACGCTCGACAAGGTCGAGAAGATTGGAATCTAGGAACTCCCACAATTCTGTTCATCGGCGTAATCGTCACCAACCCACATGGCTCCGGTAGATCTTGAAGAAATTTTGCATGACGTCGCGCGCATCGTCAGGGCCGAGGCTGAACATCAGAGGATTACTATCCACCTCGATGTGCAGGCTTCGCTTCCGCCGCACTCACCGGACACTACCGCGACCGAAACGACGCACATCAGTAGCCAAACCCACCGTTTCTAGCCCCAGTATTAGGAGATACCCAAGATCTGGCTGTCGCCAGCTAAGGCCCATCCTTGCCGAGGACGGGTACGCGTGATGATTGCGATGCCAGTGCTCTCCCAGGAAGAAGATCATCAGACCGACCCACCAGACATTGCGCGAGGAATCCTTGCCGGGCGGCACACCTCGCTCCGTGTGACAGACGCTATTGACCAAACTGGTCGCGTGGAACGCGAACACAAGCCTTATCGCTCCCAGCCAAAAGAAGGCGGTGGGACCGAAGCAGGCTCCGCCGAAATACGCGAGCAGAAACATCGGGATCAAGAGCCCATTCCATATGCCGAGAGAGAAATCCCGCAGGTCAGCCATGTACCTCGCGCGAAGCGGATTGTCCGCTTGCCAGTGCCAGGCGACATGCGCCCACCACAGTCCCCGCCAGACCGGACTCGACGGGTCATCAGGCGTGTCGGTCCTCGCATGATGAAGGCGATGAGTGGGTACCCAACTGCCTGGCGGTGCGGCTCCATTGAGCATCGCGAAGAAGATCATAACAGTTCGAACCGTCGGATGGAGCCTCACCGACCGGTGGGCCAGCGCACGATGATAACAGATCGCGGTTCCGACGCCACCGAGAAAAGCGAGCGCCGTAAACGCTGACAGGAGGCGCAAACCTGGGACTGGATACATCACCAGTCCGGCTGCCGCAGTGAGATGAGTAATCAAAAGCCACACAAAAATTAGAAAACCCCAGAATTCCCTTGGCCACATCGCGTCGATGGCCGCTGCGCCGGCTTGCCCTCGCGCCTTGGTATTTGGTCTCATTCTCAAGTCAGCGGACTCGCGAATGGTGGCGATGGGTCGGACATATCAGGCCATGTACTCCCGCGGAATATGGAAAATTCTATATGAGCACAGCCTTCGGGCCGCTAGCTGGCCAGGAACTTCAGCGCTCTCATACCTGGAAGAAAAAAATAGCCTCCCCCTTTCACAGTGACAAAGCGAGGGAGTCCACACACGTGTTCGCCTACGGGTCTCGATTGAATGGTAAACTCACGTGCACCGGCATTACCACCGACTATCGGATCGCTGTCGTTGTCGAGGTCCTGGAACGTGGGATTGTTCATCCAGTTCTGCTGGATGAATTCGAACTGTCGTAGTAGATCGCCATTGAGCGCGATGAAGTATATACCTTTGTCCTTAATTGTGCGACCTCCCTGAGTCGATCTCTCATCCAGCTCACAATATTTTCTGCCGCGCCGGATAATACGATGGCGTTTAGATAGCTGCAACGCTCTGGACGGCGGGAATGGCAATGAGTCGCGGGGATTTGCGCGCCGAATATGCGAACCTATCGGGCACGCGCGACCATCCGGATCGGCGGACGTGTAGGAAAAAGAATTGTTGATGTGGTCATCTCGCCCCAGCGCGGGAATATCGTGGTCGGGCGCCAAAACCAGCGGAGCGCCGCTTCTCCAGCGGCCCATAAGCCTCGCCGCGAAAAGCTCCCGTTCCTCATCATTGTTCGAGTTGTTACCAACGAAGGTCCAGAATTGGTCCACGTCCTGAGAGAGCTTGCGGAAAACGAGATAAGTACCGTTCATTCCGAAAGCCCTGTGACCTTCCGGGTCGTCGGGGTGCTTGAACAGCATACCGTGCGGATCATCGCCAGGCATGACGCTAGGAAGGCGTGTCCTCAGGCCGTACTCATTCACGTATCCAAGCACGAACTCCCCAGTCCTGATCATCTCTTCGATTCTCCAAGTCGGTTTGTAAGCAAGACCTATCACGTGAGGCTGTGAAACCCCGTCGCGAAATCCGAACGGTTCGGTGGTATCATCGGGGCCACGCACCGAGTCTTGCTCTAAGACCACCTCGAGGGCATAGTCTTTCAGCGCGTGCGTGTCGCAGGTTTGATTGAAGAGACTTATCAAAGCGTCGGACGTCTTCGCGTATAGCAAGACCAGTATATGAATCTCTTTGGTTTGCCGTCCCGTTCCTCCGAACTGCCATTGGTCCGGTGCGCTTATACCTTTGTCGCCAAGTATTTCAGCGGCTTCCCTCCGGTTCATTCCGCCCACAAATTCGTGAGCAAAGCCGTATAGCGAGCTCTCAGTCGATTCATTGATCAAACTGGAAGGTAGGCCTAACTTTCTCAGCCCGTCCCAAGTAAATGCTATGTTCAGACTGGTGCAATGCTTTTTCCCGCCGTCATGCTCTGCTGTTGTTACTTTGCCGGTGATGCTCCGCAGCCAAGACTTCGCGTGGCTAGAGGCGTCGTCGGAATCAAGAACGCGCAAAAACACGAAGCGGGCGTGATTCAAGTGACCATATCCGCTGGCAACGATTCCCTGAATATCGCTTCGGTCGATCTCTTCGCTAATATGCTTTACGCGCTTCTCCGCCTCTTCGGCGGCCGCAATCGCTTTCGCCAGGTCGTCCCGGAATTCGAGATAGCGCTGGATGTTCCGCACGGAATGTTCACCATACGCCCTGTAGAAGAAATCCGCGGGGTGAAAGTGTTTCCGCACCTCTTGCTCGTAAGGTTCGATATTGTAAGCACCTCCCCAAAACAGAAATCTGGTGGGCGGAAACCCCAAGACGTTGGCCCATATAGCGTTGATTCCGTATCCGACCAATTCGGAGAAATCGCCCAGGTAACTCGCCCAGCTTCCGTCAAAATTGCTAAGAAACAACACTCGCATGTCCGCTTTGTCTTTGCCGTCAAGCAATATCCATCGCGCGAAATGAATGGTTGCCATCGCTCCGAGCTTCCCGAAAATGAAGACCCTTCTTGCTGCTATTCCGCCCACAAACAGCGCGGTCTTCACCATGAAGCGTCGAAAGCGGCTCGGTTTGACAATGGAGTAAGTACAAAGATGGTTCTGTCGACCGAGATCGAAGCCCAGATATTGCGCTTCGGTTAGCGAATGCGCGGTGGGATCACTTCTTGAACGAGATTCCCTCTTCTCTCTAATCTCGTAAAGTCGCGTGATCAACAAGAGAGCTATCGGAACCAGCACGAGTGAGACCGCTGGAACGTACATAGCCATTTTCAGGCGATGCGAACACTGAAATGCTCGACAGAGGAGTGGCGCAGCCAAGACGAACAGGAGTAACAGAAACGAAAGAGCAGCCATGCTGATCGCGAATTGAATGTAGAGGGTCCGGTTCGTCATGGACCGCAGCATAGGCAGAGAAGCCCCGCCGCCAGAACGAAAATGGTAGACCAACTTCGTGACGATTTGGTCGGTAGTGAGATCGTCGAACCCGGATCTAACTCTGTGGACATGGCCCTCCGAGTCTGAGAACTCGAAGGGCTTTGTCTGCTCCTGTTGGATATAGCACTTGGCTTCCTGGTAAACCGTTATCGCGTTGTTAATATCCGCGACTGATCGTCCGGGAAATGCAGCGTAGAATGCAGACGACGGATGCGAGTTCTTTTTCAGATACTCTCTGACTTTGGGGTTCTTTAATTTTGCATCACCCGGATAATTATCACAGAGATCATAAAGTTGGTCCAACTCATCCCCTGCATACTCCATTAAAGCATCCAGGTGCGCGCCTTCCGCTCCGTCGTAGGTGGTTTCCAGTATCAGCTCGGAGAACCTACCGGACGCTTCGCGAACCGCAAGAAAGGCAGCATAGTGCACTGTCCCCATATTCTGAAGTATCTGCTTAAGGCGCCGTTCAAGACCTGCCAGGCGCGTAGTCACGTCGCCCATCCGATCCTGCTTTATCTGGGTGATGACGGTCAATCCGTTTTGTTCCACGTGTTCCCCCCGACAGGCGTATAATGAAGCCCACATCGACTGCGCTTCAAGATGGGCCCGGGATACGATACTGACTGGCTTTCAAGGCAGACGCGGTTCCCGTTTGTCTCGAAGCGCTGTATATGCGCCCCGGATTATGAGTAAGTCGCCAACCAGCGCACCTATACCAGTTATGATGAGGGGCAACATGTATAATGCCACAAATGACGACTTCATGACGTCCACGTGAAGTTTGAAAAGTGCATAAGCCCATGGCAGGAGGGAAACCGGAAAAGCGTAGCCGCTAACAATCAGGGACCATGTCAACAGCGACTCTCCACGGTCTGTCAGCTTGAGGTGTGGCAGCGCAGCGCCGCTAGCTATCATCCATGCACCGGTCACGACAGGAATGAGATGAGCTTGTCGCCAGAACAGTCGAATCTCATCCATTAGGGTATATTTCTGGGTCGAAGGGAAGCCTGGAATACCCACTAGCATGCCGATAAGCAAAATAATCGCGCCATGAAGGATAAGCTGCAGATGACCGCGGCGGCTCATTGTTCTACCTCCATGCGATAGGCTTAAGTGCTTGACTGAATCGAGAGGGCCTCCCGCGCCGCGTGCGAGACCATCTGGCTCGGAATCCTAGCTCAATTCATCGAACAATGCTTTCGCCTCCAGCAGGTCTCGAGTGTCAAAGCCTTCGGCAAAGTGCTTCCAGATAGGAAGGATGAGATCGCGCGCTTCGGCGAATTTCTCGTGGGATTTCAGAAGACGACCGAGGCTGACGGCGGCACGCAAAGCGTACGATTTTGCGCCGATGCGCCCGGCCAGCGCAAGCGCGGACCTAAAACTCAGCTCCGCCGATTCCTCGGACTTGGCTGCTGTCCCGCCTCGCGCGCGTTGCACGAGCAATTCGCCGCGGAGCCACAACAGATAAGGAAGGTCGATGATCTGTTCTCCCGATGCGACAAGTCCTTCCTCGACCGTGGACAGGGCCTCGTCGAGCGCACCACATCGCGCCAAAACCTCGGCTAGGAAACCAAGCCACGAACCTATTGCAATACCGTTGCCCGCTGCCATGAAGCTCGTCACGCCGTCTCGAGCATATCGGACGCCTTCTGCGAAGCGCCCCCGCTCGGCGACTGCCCAACCGTGCAGAATTCTTCCGAGGTCAAACAGGACCGGAATCGATGGTTCCTGAGTAAGTGTGATGAGTGCTTCCGAGAATTGCTGAGTGGTGACCGGATCTCGCAAAAGAGCGTACAGATAGGCGGCGAACAGCCGGTTGTGCGCGAAGGCGTAAGGTTTTCGCGACCGGTCGGCAAGTGCAATCGCTTCTCGCATTCGCGCGCGAGCCGTATCGGCCATGCCCAGTTGCCAGGCTATTAAAGCCAAGTATTGCAAACTCTCAGTACCAGGGTCCTGGGGATTACTCCGATGGTCTTCCTGGTGATATTCCGCGATTGCCTTTCGCAGGAATTCTTCCGCTCGCGTCAGTTCGCCGCGATGGTAGCGGGGTACTCCTTGCAGGAAGTCGCCCCATATCAATGCCGAGGGACGTGCGCTGCGGTCGGCGGCCGCCCACACGCGCTCAGCGAGGGCTTGCGTCGCCTCCATTTTGCCTTGAACGAGCGAGACCCCGCAGAGTCCAGTTAGCGTTAGCACCACCTGCATCGGGTCGCCAAGCCGCTGGCCCAGTACGCTCGCGCGGTCGTACGCTTCCGCGGTCTCAGTAGCGGTATAGCCACGCGTTGCGATTAAGACCTGTGCCAGCGCTAGCTGCAGTATGAGTTCTTGCTGGTCGCGCGCCGGCGTCTCTGTCGTCGTTTCGAGGACGTTGAGGGCCTGCCTGTAGTAACTTTCGGCTTCCGTCAACGCGCCTTGCTCGCGCGCTCGCCTCGCAGCAATCGCAAGGGAGTGAGCCGTCCTACCACCGTCCGCAGACGTACCCGCCTGCCAAAGATGATGCGCGAGATCGTTGGCTTGATCCTCGAGCGCGTTCGCATGTACGCGCTCAATCGCATTCGCGACATCAAGGTGGAGGCGCTGGCGTCTAGCCACAGATAACCTGCTGACCACTGCCCGGCGGATTAGCTCATGGTAAAATCTGAATCGTGCCTCTGGATACTGCACTGTTGAAGAGATCAACCCCGCCCTTTCCGCTTCTTCGACACAGTCCAGCAGCGAATCCGGATCCGCTTCGATAGAAGCCGCGAGAAGCTCGAACGTGAAAGAGCGCCCCATTATCGCCGCCGTGCCGAGAGCCTTCAGCGTTCTGTCGCTGAGCCGCGCCAGACGCCTGCCGATCACGAGCCGCAAGCTTTGTGGTACGTCGGTGTCGCTGAGTTTGAGGTCATGACGAAACTCTCCAACCGAATCCATGAGCTGCTCCTGCTCGACCAAATGACGAAACAGCTCCTCGACGAAAAACGGGTTGCCCTCCGTATCCACATGGAAGAGATTCACGACCGATTCAGGCGGTTCCCGCCCGCTAAGCGCTCGCAGCATCTCCGCGACTGCGTTCCTGGAAAGACCGCCAAGCGTGATGCGCTCGACCAGATGTAGCCGAATCATCTCATCGAGAGTCTTGACGAACTGGCCAGCGTGGTCGAGTTCAGAATCGCGATAAGTGCCAACGATAAGAACCGGTATTTTCGGGACCAATTGCGCCAAATGGCTGAGTAGCAGCAGTGTTCCCTCGTCTGCCCATTGCAGATCGTCTAACAGAAAAAGAACAGGTATGTTTCGAGCCACGCGTGCGACAAGCTCAGTAACCGCTCCGAACAGAATTCTGCGTGACTGCTCAGGCGGCAGTTCCATCGGCGGGGGAATATCCGGAAATTGCCGCCGTAACCGCGGCAACAGCCGAGCCATCTCCGGGGCGTCGTTGCCCAATGCCTCGCGGAACGCCGCCTGGTCGGACGTTTGCGCCATCGCTGCTTCCAAAATTTCGACAAATGGAATGAACGGCACTGGGTCGTCCCGATCGTAGCAACTGCCCACCAACGTCAGCATGCCTCGTTGAGAGGCATGCGCGCCAATTTCCGCTGCGATTCGCGTCTTACCGACACCCGCGGCGCCTCCGATTAGCACTATTTTCCCGGCGCCCTTGAGCGCCTGTTCCAGCGCGCGCGCTAGAGTAGAGCGTTCCGCTTCTCGCCCGACGAAGGTGGTCCCCTCAGTGAACGCGCGCAGGAAGCTCGACTCACGCCGTGACAGAAGCGGTTCGGCAGCGGCGGCCCCGCCGGCAGCCTGAGGACTCTCGACGGAGAACTGCCAGTTTATCGGTATGCGCGAATCCGCTACGTAAGAACAAAACAATCCCGTCTTAATCACGCGACCCAGCAGTTCTCCGAGCGGTGCGTTACGCTCGGAAATCTTCTGCAGCGCAGCTTTGATTGCTCGAGTAACATTGAGTCGGGCACGCTCGGCAACCGATCCCGCACGACGATCGCGGCCACCGCGTCCGACCGCGTGTGAGATTTCGCGAGTGAGGAAATCGATCTCAGACTCAACTTCGTCGGCGCGCTCGAGACTGCCTCGTTCGCGTAGATCCTCCATATGCTCCTGCAGCTCGCGGAGCCTGCGCCTGTAGTCCTGCTTTGCTCGCGTGTCCAGCATCTCGCCAGCATCGCCCAACCCGCCGACGCTATCGGTACCCTCAGGTAGCGGTGAACTCCTCTCGGAGCTCCCTGCGGTGAACATCGTTCCAGGTCGGTTCAAAAGATCGAGAGCATGAAACTCTTCGCCGGGATGTCGCAACAGGTCCTGAATATATTTCAGCCCTTTGACACTTTTGAGCGAAAAGGTCAGGCCACAGTGAGTGACGGTCCAATATTCGCCGCTACATGCGAACACCGTCGTTTGGGTCGGCGCTCCGCCGCCCGATGCGGAGGCGCTAATACGCTCGGCCGATTCACCCATCGTAACTCCCCTGTATCGACGGGGCGGTGCTCGCGGCACCGTCCCCGGTTCGAGACTCGGGAAACGTGATCCGATGCGGTTAAGCAGGAGCTTCCGTTGATGAGTGCGACGCTACCACTCGGCCAAAGTAGTGTAAATCTTGTGCCGTCAAGGGTTTTTAGTAGCCTACACTCCAATTTTCCAAGATTTATAAGTTGAATGCGCGGGTTATTTCGCTCTCCTGGGGCCTGTAGTGTTTCCTATCCCTTAAGCTCGGCGAACTCGGTCGGAGTCAAGGCGCGAGGCTTCAGTGCGGTTGGCGCTGATTGAAGTCGAGACGTCACGTGTCCCTGCTTAAAGCTAGCAGCAACCGTGTTCAGGAGCCGCGCCCAGTAGGGGAGAAAGGGTGGGCAGTGGAGGACGCGGAAGCGAGCGCAGGTGTTTGCCAAGAGATTTTGCTGGGGAACATGACGTTGAGAATCACGAGCAGCTTGCTCATGCATGGGGTGAGGGCCGATTTGGAATATTTTCCGCGCGCTGCGGCGACCACGGCCATATACAGGACGCGCCGGACCTGAGCGCGACCACGCCAGAGAAGCCGGCGGATGCGCGGTGAAAAGCGGGGCCTGCGGGCGATATTGATGATTGTGGAGCCTCGCGATCGCGTGCCCAAGGAGCATCTGCTGGGGCGGGTCAAGGAATTCCGCCCGACGCAGCGCTCACGCAGCTTTCGCTGCCTCTCGTGCGATTGTCTACCGCTAGCGCGATTCGTTCGGGGTTGGCAAAGAGTCGTTACCACGGGTGATAGGCTCGGCTTCAGTCGAACGTTCCGTTACTGTTTCTCTCGTACCGCAGTTCCGTCGCCACCTCGCGGTGGGGTAGCGCAACCGTGGCCGCACTTCCGAAAGGGGCGCGTATTTGTATCAGATGGCAGAACACAGGCTTCGAAAAGATCGAGAAGTTCCTGGCCGGTACTAGCCATTCTGAGGGGATGCTCCGAGAGATATTGTCGGAGTGGCGCGAGCCTTAGCCAGTACCGTCTCAAAAGTGACGTTCCCTGGCCGCGCCCGCCCGTCGTTCTGCATGTCGCATAGCCTGCAACGCTGATATGCTTATAAAGCCAACACATGGTATTCACCTTCGGCTCCTGATTTTCCGGCTAGCGTCCGATTCTCCAGAGCTAAGGTTGCGACGGACTCAGCACTGCTGCTTGCGTCTCGCGTGCAAGGAAGAGTCGCCACTCACCGGGTACACCTTTGAGACAGTGGGTGCCGTGTTCTACAAACCGGATGCCGGAACCCAGTACCAGTTCCCTGACTGTGCTCGAAACAAGCACTTCGCCCGGACCCGCCATCGCAACAACCCGGGCGCCGATATGCACGGCTATTCCAGCGATAGAATTTTCAAACCATTCGCACTCACCAGCATGTAGCCCGGCCCTTATCTGAATTCCCAAATTGCTCATCGCATCACTAATCGCTGAAGCACAACGGATCGCCTGGGCGGGAACTTCGAAAATTGCGAGAAACCCGTCGCCGGCAGTCTCAATTTCGTGGCCACGAAAAATGGCGAGTTCCCTGCGAACAACGCTGTAATACTTCCTGAGTACGTCTACCCACTGGCGGTCACCCATCTCGGCGGTCCGATCGGTAGAGCCGACAATATCGGTGAAAAGAAACGTCCTGAGTGCCCGGTTTCTCTCATGCAGAGTGTGGTGGGCCAGGAATTGTTCAGTCCGTTCAGCCCAATGTCGGCACCGTCTCAGGGCTCCGCCGGTGATCGATTTCAGGGCAATTGCCGTGTCGTTCACATTCAGGAGATCCATTGCCTCGCTCCTTTCCTCAGGTTTCGTGCACCTTTCACACTGGAAGGCGTGATGCGGAGCTGAACGACCGAGTTCAAAGACACTGAACGGACCAGCGGTCAAGCGAAAAAGTAAAACCGGACTTTTCGGCGCGTAGCGAAAAAGGCGCAGTTTGTTTCTCCCAGCGTGCTTGTGCCTCCTACGGCTGCCGACAAGAGACACGAACACAGCACGCGCTCGGGAGCGGCGGCGCTTCCTTCCGGCTCCCGGCCGTTTCTTGCCGGGACTTGCGCGCGTGACAAATGCACTATGTCCTTGACGTTCATCGTTCTTTTCTGCGTCCCTCGCTCAGCATCGAGCGAGTAGCATGGCCGTCACAGGAGACCCGCTCCTGACGAGGCTGTCCTCGTCTGCAGAGGGCGGGTCGTCCAGGTGCCTGGGGCTCGGTCACGGCAGCGCCGCAGAAAACATGCCTCGGCTACTAAAAGCTCAGGCGGCGTCCTTGGTCGAACCTGCCTGTGTGATCGGACTTGCCTCACCGCCGCTCTTGTCAGGATTCGCCTCCATTCGCTGCGCGATACGCTGGTTAGGAGCCATGCCTCCGACGAACCAGGCCAAGGCCAGGAGCATTGCCAGCACTGCGACTCCGAGCAAAACAATGGGCGTCGAGGGCATAAATATTTCCGTAAGCATCTCCGTTACCTTCCTTTCGAAGCCTCAGCTATCGGGCTTCACTAGGAAAGGCGTTACGACGGAATGAACGGAACGTTCAAAGCTTCTGAACGGAATCCAAGCCAATCAAGCAGGGCGCCGGTCAGGCGCTCGGAGTCGAAGACCTGTGACTACCGAAAAACTCATCCGAGATGACGCGCTGATGGGCGTATGGTAAGGAAGCACCGTTGGTCGCGTTTCTGGCCCAGCTGCTGCTCGGCATGGCCGGAGAAGCGCAAACCGGGCCATTGCCAGTCTCCTTGCGGGAAAGATCTTCAATGGGACGCGTAGAAGCGGCTCCCTGCAGACCAGGGAGCCGCGACCTCTTCGCTTCTGACTACTGGGGATCCATCGATCTAGCGACGGGAGAAGCGTCAAGGCGCGATCGGACAGAATTCGCTCGTGGCACCGAATCTCTTCAGAACATAGATAAATGAGGGTGATACGGGCGATTTGCCAGATTGGTCGCGCTCTCCGCTGCCACGAGCCGTGCGAAGAGGCCGGGGGAGCGCGATTTCGATGATCTCAGCGTACAACGTTCTAACGCCCGCCTCCCGAGCGACTTCGGTAGCCTTAGCGTTCGCATCCGGCTTTTCATCAGAGTCGGTGTTACTTGTAATTCGGTCGTTAGCAGATAAGATCAAGCTAGAGATGGATAAAGCGAAGAGTCTTAGCTGAACGATACGTGGGCCCTCTTCGAGCTTCTCGCAGTTCCGCAGGGAGTTCCACCCTGCTGCACGAAGCCGCGCAGAACCTGCACCGCTTCGTCTGAAGCGTTTGGTGGATGTGTAGCCTACACAGCTTTGGCACAAACGAGGAGGAAAACATCGCAAGCAACCCAAGCAGCGGCGAGAATAAATCAGAATTGGAGTAGTGTACACAGCGCATGAGCTCATGGCCTGAACTCTGGTGGTCCAAATCTCGCTTAGAAGTTGGGACACCAATCCGGGTCATGGCCAACTAGCGTGGACAGCCTAAAACTCAAGTGAATGTAACAGTCTACAAAGGGAATCATACAAGAATAAAGAGAGGGCTGCATGACATACCGAATCCTGGCTTTCGACGGCGGTGGAGTTCGCGGAGTTTACACCGCGGTGCTTCTGCAGCGACTATCAACCGAAGTACCCGGCTTCATTAACAGTGTTGATCTCCTGGCAGGGACTTCGACGGGTGGGATCATTGCGCTCGGGTTAGCGTCGGGACGAACACCGATTGAACTGGTCTCGCTGTACCGAGACAATGCCGCAAAAATCTTTGATTCTTCATGGTTACATCAGCTGGCGGATCTGCACGGCGTATCTGGAGCCGAATACGACAATACTAACCTAGCGCAGATTTTGAAGGAGCTTTTCGGCTCGTTAAGGTTAGGCCAATTGAGCAAGAAAGTGTTGGTACCCAGTTTTCAGCTGGACAATCAGGAGCCTCAAGCGGGGAAGCGTAAGTGGAAACCTAAATTCTTTCACAACTATCCCGGTCCCGACTCTGATGGCAGCGAACTCGTTGTGGATGTTGCGCTGCGGACTAGTGCGGCTCCTGTTTATTTTCCTACCTACCAGGTCTATGTTGATGGTGGCGTTGTGGCGAACGATCCAAGTATGGCAGCGCTTGCTCAAGCGATCGATAAGGATACTGCAGATCAAAGGCTGGAAGATCTTAGACTGCTTTCTCTCGGCACGGGCACAAATCCTACTTACATAGCGGGCCACGATCTGGACTGGGGCGTGGCACAGTGGGCAAAGCCGCTAGTCTCCATGATGATCGATGGGGTAATGGGTGTAGCGGAATATCAATGCAAAAGGTTGCTCGATGGACGTTATTTCCGCCTTGAACCGCAACTTCCCAACCCTGTCGCAATGGATGACGCATCTGCCGTCAACGGCCTCATGAGCGATGCTAATCGCGTGGACATCTCGCCTGCAGTAGATTGGCTAAGGGGCTCGTTCGTGGCACCGTAAAACGTCCCTGCACGAATCCTTAGGAATGTAAAGCAGGCCCCGGATTTAACCGGCAGCGAGCGACGAAAGTGACATTCAGTGGCGCAGACCATCAACGTGACCGTGACCGCGAACCTCGACAGTGCGTCGGCGGTTGAGGCCACCTTTCCAGATCATGCGGAGGAGGGGGCGCCCTCAACGTGCCCGATGCCCAGGTGTCCAGTGTCGTGGAGGCGTTTCGCGCAGCCGCCGCCAGCGACATGCAGCTCATTCCAAACTTGCCGAACGCATCGGCAGTCATCGCAGATTTTTTCTAGCAGTGTAAGTGCCAAGGGAAGGCAACCCGATGCTTACCCTCGCGATCTTGCAACAGCTGTGGCCCAACGGTGATTCCAAAATCCGTGGCTTGCGCGTCGCAATGGCGACCGGCGCCCCCACGGTCTTTCCCAACTATGGCCTCACCTCCGATCTCTGCATCGCCCATGCGATGGCGCAGTTCAGCCATGAATGCAACGCCGGCCAGGCGGTCGAGGAAAACCTCAACTACTCCGCGCAGGGACTCATCGCAACCTGGCCGAATCGATTCACTGCCGAGCAAGCCAGCGCGATGGCTCACAACCCGCAAGCAATCGCCAACTATGTCTATGACGGCCGCAACGGCAATCTCCTAAACAGCGATGACGGATGGACCTTCCGCGGCCGTGGCGCCATCCAAGTCACCGGGCGCGGTAACTACGCCACTCTCGGCCAACGGGTCAGGCTCGATCTCGTAAACCAACCCGATCTGGTTCTCGATGCCCCGAACTTCCTCGAATGCGCGGTCGCGATGTTCGTAATCCTGGGATGCCTTCCCTATGCCCAGAACGACGATATCAACGGTGTTACAATAAAAGTTAACGGCGGCCTCAATGGCCTCCCGGATCGCCAGCTATGGCTAACGCGATGGAAAGCCGCCCTCGGACCGCCATGACCGATTAGCCACAATAAAAAACGCCTGTGGATTTCAAGATCGTTGCTTTCGACCTTATATAGACCGCTTCTCGTTTCTTCTCCCCGACGACCTGCGGCACTCCCTCTCGGTCGATCAAGCGGGCGCAGAACCTATTCCGAAGGAGCACCGGATAACAAATCCTTTGCACGCTCTGACCCGGATGGCGGAAGATTGCGTCCTAGACTAAAAGATTTGAGGTCTTGATGAGCTTCCGTGGAGCTGAGGTTCCTAGTCCTATGCTCTCTGCCTTAAGGAGCAGAGGCCGATAAATCCTGGGGCCGTGGGTTCGAATCCCGCAGGGGGCGCCAGTTTTCCCGCGAACTAATTGACTTATTAGCGCCAACACCAGAAGATGTCAAGCTCGAATTTATCTGACTTTGGCTGGACTTTGGCTTTCGCCCAGCCGGGGTCAGGAGGCGTCTGCCGTGCAGCGGCTCCACAAGATCGTCGACTTTCCGACGCGAGGTGTTGCGACGTCTGCGCCATGAAGACGGCTGGAGAGAGCTGCCGCCATGGTTGAACGATTTGGAGGAGAACGTCGTGGATCGAACAGGTAACCGATTCTCAACATTTCGGCGCTGGTCTCCCGCTCGCGCGTCGTTTGATTTGAGTGAGTGCGGGACTTGTCGTAAGAATGCGAAGGATTACGCGCGATCACCTTTGCGACAGTCTACTCGCGAGGAGGACCCCAATGGGATGGTTCAGTAAGATCCTCAGGACCCGCACCGAGGACTGGATCTTCGCGCCACTTGGCGCCCTCAATCCAATCCTCGATCCCGAATCTTGGTATTTGAACGTATGGTTACGCTCGATGCGAATCGTTAACGTGCGCAGCGGTTTGTCGAAGTTTTACGGTACAGTGCACAGTTATGCCTCGCTGCTGCATCTCAACCGGGGCCGTGCCGAGTTTCAGACTGTCACGACACCAAACATGCTCAAAGATCAGGACGCAAAGAATCTCGACCGGGTCATCTCGTTCAATCACAGGCTTCTGGGACCCGTTCCCTACCGCGGCCAGGATCTTGAAATTGAGATTGGCTTGTTCTCGATCAAATCCTCGGAACTCGCAGGGCCGTTCATCGACGTGTTGGAGCGGATGTCCAACGCGGCCGGCGTTTCCTACGTTTCGTCTGC
>Ga0335069_10007104_pt1 | contig 16196 bp, 10 predicted proteins | sample Lox_Sample_11_FD_206714 | JGI IMG/M metagenome (GOLD analysis project Ga0335069, IMG submission 206714) | Soil microbial communities from Loxahatchee National Wildlife Refuge, Florida, United States - Lox_Sample_1.1 | ecosystem: Environmental > Terrestrial > Soil > Wetlands | place: USA... | reverse complement strand
CCGCGCAGACTGACCGGAAGAACTTGGAAGTCATGAATAATCTCCGAAACTGGAAAGAAACGGCCTTCGGTTAAAAGCTCAGGAGGTTGCGTAAGGCTCAAACTAAAGAGCTAGCGGGGGACGCACACTCTCACTGGGCTCACAAATCGTTTTGAGGGAGTTAGATTGGAAAAATCACCCGGCTCGACGGGGGATCAAGCTCGTATGAGTATGGCGGCGGCCAAAAGGGGTGTCAAGATGCAAAAACTTGCAAACATCGAAAATCGGATTTCACGTTAACTCTCGGCTTTTATTGGGGTTAGAGCCAACTGTTTGACGCTTGCTTCCGTGCTTTCCTGTGAATGTTCCTGCAACATTCCTTAGTCGTCAATAATCGCCTTTACGCGTGGGTCTGTGGTCTCGTCAGGCGGGGCGGGCTTGCGTTTAGGGTGCTTGGTCTGGCGCGCCAGAACGGCGGGATGGCAATCGCAAGCCAGGTTTGAAAGCATGCCTCGATTGCGACGCTCGGCGATCAGCGATTTGACTCGGCTCACATCTCCTTCGGGCCACATCTGGTCGAGTGTCTCCCAGGCCTTCGCTTCGCGCCCACTGTAGACGTAATCCAGAACGATCGTCAGGACCTTGTGAACGACAGGAATCTGATCGGTGTAGAGCTTGTCGTGGTAATTCGATTTCTTTAGCTTCTCGATGTCCTCGGCCGAAAGCTGGCTTCTGGCCTGCTCGATTTCCTTATCGTAGATCTCCGGATGTTGCGCACTCACATCGACGAGATCATTCCCCTGCGGCTTAAGGACTAACTGGGGAATCACGGCGTCACTGTGAGGAACGATGAAGTAATCGAATACGCCATCGGCGGCGCGGATCAATGCCGTGCCATCCGGCTGCTTCTCAAAGGAGATCGGGACAGGATTCTGAAAGGTGTGCAGTACCTGCGGGGTACTACCGAGGCTTACAACTTCGTAGACGTAGCAGCAGTGGAGTCCGCCCGAATAGCCGGCCAGCACCAAATCGGGTACGCCGTCGCCGTTGAGGTCAGTGCCGGAGATGGGATCGATCATCAGGGCCCACTCGTAGGCGATGGTCCTCTGCTTTCCCTGCTTCGATACGATCACTGCGCGGCAACGCGGATCTGCATCCTGGTCCTGATCGTCTTTGTCATCCTTGTCTTTCTTGACCGCCAGGATCCGTACCGTGTAATCACCGATTTTGTGTGGCTTCTGGAAGTTCGCCTGGTACGGACAAGTAAAACTGGCCGCCGTCGGTTGATCGGTGGGCTTCATCACAGGCGGATGAGGTACCCGCAAGTGGTCGTCATCATCGTCATCGTCTTTTTGAGCGTGCGCGAACAGGGATAGTGCGACGAGACAACTCAAAAGCAGTAAGAACAAACGATTTTTCATAGCTGGTGTTTCCCTATTTTAGACGCGATAACGGACGGGGCTGAAGCACGAAAGCCCTCTCGCCTGATCGGCAGGGATTACTTTCGTGTGACAGCGGATTTCTGGGGCCGGGGCTCGGGCACGAGCAGAAACCCGACATCCTGCTGGCCCCCTCGATCGCCAATACCAACAATCTCGCCTCGATTATTGATATCGAGAGCAGATTCAAGGGTCCATTCAGCGCCGGTGTCGGCTAGTTTATTCAGATCCCGGAATCCTGATTTGGAGTCCCAGATGAAGGCATGGTTAAAGTCGGAAGCCGCACCGAATTCGCCGACGATGACATCGCAATCGTTCATCGAGAGCGGTTGGCTGGCGAATTCCGGCGAGAGTGCAACGGGGCTCGATTTTCCATTACGAACCACATAAATGACATTGGGGGTGAATGATTGCAGCAGGATATGACCACTACCGTTGATGGAAAGCGCGGTGCTGTTGGCCGAGTGAGGTGCAGGCACCAGCTGAATGTCGTGAGTAGGGTCCCAAACAAAAGCCGAGTAGTGCCCATCCTTGTCGTTGATTTGTCCGACAACCTGTTCTTTCGCGTTGATGGAGTGCACGATCCCACCGCAGCAGTCGCCGAGTTGCGTCGATTTACCGTTGGCCCAGAGTGTCAGGTGCTCCGCGACCTGGCCAGCAAAAGTTCCCGCATCATTAATAGCCATGGCGGCAGCCTGATGCTCGGGTAACAACGAAAGCTTTCCCTGGGAATAGCGAAACGCGGAGTGCTTCGATGCCTCCTGCCACGCGGTACCGACGATGTCGCCTTTGGCGTTGATGCCCTTCGGCTCTGCGGCCGTGAAGCCTGCGGGCAGATCAAGGATTTGAGGTCCATCTTTCTCGGTCCAGAATGCGGCTTGATGGTCTTCATCCGCGCGAGCGGTCGTCCCGATCACGACTCCAGAGTCGTTGATGCGAACCGGAAGTATTGGCAGGGGGATGATCTTGTAATGCGAGGCAGCGCACGCGTGGGAATTTCCTTGTGCGGCGGCGGCACAACTCAGGATGGCGGAGAAAAGCAGAACAGCCGAGCACTTCATCAACAGCCGGGAGGTTCTTGCGAGATTTTGCGGATCAGTCGCCGTCACCGGTGTCGACCGAAATCATCTCAAGCGATTGCAGAAGAGGGCTCGATTCGGAGACAAACTCCACGTGTCCGCACTTCGGGCAGGACAGGATCGCGTGGCCGTGCCCGTGTCCGTTCGGCACCAGGCTGACACGCATCAACTGATAACGATCCAACTTCTGTTCGCAGCGAAGGCAGCAGACAGATTTTTGATAGGGATCAGTAGAAACACTACTCGTGACGTCGATGGCTGGTTTCATTGGTTCCTCAGTGGGAATGCCGAGGGAGCAATCCCAAGCAGCTTTGTGAGAAGTCTACCACGGGCCCGTTTGGCAGGGGCGGTGCCCGGGATGGGCGGAGTTACCCCAGTGCTGCCAGGATTCCGCCGGTTTACAGGATGCTGGCCGGAACCTCTGGACGCGCCAAGTTCGAGCGATTATTCAAGATATGCGCAGAGCTGTGCTTCGTGAGCAGGAAATTGTCGACAAAGACCGCATCGATGCCGGAACAGAAGAATGTGCGGACCGCGTCTTTGGGACGGATCACCGGCGGTTCGCCTGGCAAGTTGAATGACGTATTCACCAGGATGGGTGCCGGTTCTTGTTCACCGAAACGTCGCAGTAGCTCCCATAAAAGCGGGTCTGCCTGTTTCTCAACAACGTGCAATCGAACCAACCCGCCGGGTAATTGCAAGGCGCGAGGCAATACGTCGGCATCAGGTCGAATCGAAGCCAGGGAATTCATCAGGCGGCACAGCGGAGACCCGACAAAGTAACGCTCGCAGTCTTCCTCGCGAACCGAAACGGCGAAGGGACGGAAGGATTCCCGGTGCTTCACGAAATCGTTCAAGTTCTCCGTGACATACGCGGCCCACGGTGAGGCGAACAAGCTGCGATGGCCTAGGGCGCGCGGTCCAAATTCTGTCGCTCCGTGGAACCATCCGACGATCTTGCCAGCACGCAATAGTGTGACGGCGGAATCAAGCTTCTTCTCGCCGGTACTCTGCACGGCATACCGAGCTTTGGCATTGTCCAGAACTTCCTTCACTTCGGTGCGTGCGTATCCCGGTCCCCAATAGACAGAACGTACTTCGGACTGGGCCGGTCGAGGTCGCTTGTTCTGCTGGTGCCAGATCCAAGCCGCTGCGCCTAAGGAAGAACCGGCGTTGCCCGGTGCGGGAGGCACGAAGATGTTTCCCACGCCGAACTTGCGCTCAAGGGAAGCCACAAGCAGGGTGTTGTGAAACACGCCGCCGCCTAAACAAATCTGCTCGATGCTCTTCTTTTTCTGAAACCAGCTTAGAAGATCGGAAATGGTTTCCGAAACCGCCGCTTGCAGGCTGGCGGCGAGATTGCGCTTCAATTCTGGAGTCAAATCGGCTTTGCCGCCGGGCAATTGGATCTGCTCAAGAAAGTATCGAGAAGGCTCGAAGACTCCCGTAACGTCACGGCGGAAGTAGCGGAAGTCGACGCGAGGCAGGATATCTCCCTGGCGGCGCAGCATCCGCAGGAAGACGTCTTTGTAAACAGGTTCCCCCTCAAGGCTAAGCCACTGGGTCTTGTGTTCTTCCTTGGAAGGGACGAAGCCGATGAGGTCCGTGACTCGCGAGTAAATCCAGCCGATGGAATTGCCGAACGGGATCGTCTTCTCGGTGCGGATCGTGTTGCCCTCACCGATCGCAAGCATCCCTGCGGTACCGTCGCCTTCGCCATCGAGGGTGAGAATAAGTGCTTTTTCAAAGGGTGAGAGGAAGAAGGCGCTCGCTGCGTGACACGAGTGATGATCGAGGGTGATCAGTTTTTGCCGGTCCTTGAGCCTTTCGCGCAAAGAGCGGAGCGCCGTCCACTCCCACGCAAAACGGCCAAGTTCCTTGCCTTCCTGGTATGTCGTGGCGATGGGTGCAAGCGGAGAGAGCCTGGGACGCGAAAGGGCGCGGCGACTCCAACCGCGAGAAGGCTTGCTGGCGACGGCTATGATGTCCAGATCGTTCACGGAAATGCCGCCACGCTCCAGGCAGAACTGAATCGCAGCCTCGGGCAAACCACGAGTAAGCGAGGGCTGCAGCTTGGAGTTCTCGATGGCAGCCAGGATGACGCCATCCCGCATCAGCGCCGCGGCGGTGTCGTTCTTGAACGAGGACAATCCGAGAATCAGCATAGAAGCCTCAATATCGGGGAGGGCCCCTCGACGGCCGATCTCGCATGGCCGTCGAGGTCCAACGTCAATCTATTGTTTCTGTGAAGCGCCTACCAGAGCGTTCCCTTCAACCCGCTTCAAGGGAGGTGTAGCCGGAACCTGGCGTTCCTTTGAGGCGCGATATTTCTGCAAAAAGCTTAGCGGGAAGTAGGAGTAAATCATCGCGACGAGCCCGTCAAACGTACGGAGGCTGCGGTACAGAACGCGGTCGACGAGACGTTCGAAAAAGAAGGCTTTCGACTCGCGAACCTCTCGCGCAGACTCTGGAAATCGTGGCCATGATCGGTTGCTTTCGCGTTTCCAATGCGCAACGTAGCGCTCCACTTTGAGCCGCACATTTTCCGGCAAGACTTCCCGCTTGTCCCTGGCAGCTGCGATCTGCTCGCTGTTCACGCCCTCGTGGTGCTCTCCGGCATAGATGGCCGAGCGATCTGCGCCGCGCAGAGAAGCCATCCGCGGGTGAAAATCTATCTCCAGGAAACTGCAAACGCCCTGCATGACCGCGGCAGGATTGTCGACCAGGTCCTCATACTGGACCGGGTAGACTTGAGCGCCGCGCTTTATCAAATTGTCGTATCCGGACTTCAGATCACGGCAGCCGAGAAGAGCGCGCAGCACCATTCCGCGCTTGGCGAAGAAGGAATCGCTTTGCGCTCGAACTACGCTGCGGCAGACATCGGCGGGATCACGCCACAGAACAAGAAACTTCGCATTGGGAAACTCATCCGCGATGCGCGGCAAACAATCGAAATAACTGGGTGACTTGCCGCCTCGGATGGCCATGCCGGGTGCGTAGAGCGCCCAAGCAGCTTCACAGGCTTCCCGCAAACTGGAGACATCGCGCGGCAGGTCTTCGACTTTCAACTTGTGCCGCGAGGGACCCTGATTCCAGAATTCCCAGCGTTCACGCCAGTCCCTCTTGGCGCGGTTGCCCAAGAACAAAGGCCAGAGCAAGGGTAGTTCATCCTCATACATCAGTTTGATCTGAGGATGCTGATTGAGGAGGGCATAAAACAGCGACGTGCCCGACCTCCACATGCCAACGACGAAAACTGGCGCGTGCCCTTGCTCCGGCAATTGTTTCTGTTCCAAGGTATCCACCCAACTCCGTGCACAACGTTTGTTACTCTTCACGTCCCTTGCGGAGTCTGCTGGCGACTTTGCGATGTTTATAAACCGCGAAGTCGCCAAGCGGAGCAACCGCGAAGGACCGCACTACTTAGTCGCCGGATTTTCCTGCGAGTTCGGCCTGGTGCGTGGTTGCACCCTGCTGCCGCAGTTCCGACGCGATCCACTTGTAGGTGACGGCCAATCCCTGACTCAGAGGAATGGACGGCTCCCAGCCAAGAACGCGCCGGGTGCGGCTGTTCTCGCTGTTGCGTCCGCGAACTCCCTGCGGTCCGGAAAGATTGTGGCGCACATGGATCTTCTTGCCCGCGATCTCGGCCACCATCTGCACCAACTGGTTGATGGTGACGAGCTCGGGAGTGCCCAGGTTGAGCGCCTCGTGATAGTCCGACGCCATGATGCGCTTCAGGCCTTCCACGCAGTCGTCGACGTACATAAACGAGCGCGTCTGCTCGCCATCGCCCCAGATTTCAACCTCACCTCCGTCCGGGCACATGGCTACCTTGCGGCACATTGCGGCGGGAGCTTTCTCCTTGCCGCCGTCGTACGTACCCAGAGGTCCGTAGACATTGTGAAAGCGCACGATCCGGGTCTCGAAGCCATAGTCGTGGCGGTAGTAGCGGCAGAGCTCTTCCGCGAACAGCTTTTCCCAACCGTAGCCCGGCTCGGGGTCGGCGGGATAGGCATCTTCTTCGCGCAGAGGCTCGACGTTTGCGTCCTTCTGCTTGCCTTGCGCGTAAACGCAGGCCGACGAAGAGAACAAGAAGCGCTTCACGCTGTTCTTGCGCGCCGCTTCCAGCATGTTGGCGTTGATGAGAATGTTGTGACGGCTGATGGCCGCATGATACGCGGTGATGTAGCCGATGCCGCCCATGTCAGCGGCGAGGTTATAAACTTCGTCGATGCCTCCGCGGGTGGCCAGCAGGCACTTGTCGAATTCGCGAAGATCGAGCAATTCGAATTCATCAGCCGGGCTGTTCTCATACTCGGGAGCTTTGATATCGGCACCGCGAACCCAGCATCCGTCGGCCTTCAAACGACGAACGAGATGATGGCCGATAAAACCACCTGCACCCGTGACTAGCACACGTTTTTGCGCACTCATTTAGGTTGGACCCCTTTCACCTTGGATTGAGAATGTTCAGAATTTCTGGAGCTTGTGGGGGCGGGAAAACGGACTGAGCGGCTTTCCTTCTTTACGACTTGACCGCGATTCTAGCACGACTTTTCAGATTTTTTAACTTCGAAATTCGGCGGAAGAACAGCGTCGAATTTCAGCTGAATTTCCTTACATTAAGCAATTCCAGGCCCACATTCCATAGGAAGATCGGGCCATTGACGAGATAGCGGCGCCATAGACGTTTGGGCTCGGCATACAGTCGAAAGGCCCATTCCAGGCCATGTTCGCGCATCCAGCGCGGGGCTTGGGTAAGACGGCCGGTATTGAGATCGAAGGCCGCTCCAACGCCCAGTACCGCGGGAACCGTCAGCTTGGGGCAGTGCTCGTACATCCACTTTTCCTGCTTAGGAGTGCTCAGTCCAATCCAGAGGACGTCGGGCCTGGCTTTCTCGATCGTGTCGATCACCGCCCTGTCTTCTTCCGCCGTCAGCGGGCGAAATGGCGGAGAATAACAACCCGCCACCTGCACTCCGAATTTCTCATGCATCACCTTGGCCAGCAATTCCGGGACGCCTTCGGCGCCACCGTAGAAGTAATGCCGGTGACGGTTACCGGTTTCGCGGCAGAAGGTCTCCATCAATTCGGGCCCGTATACGCGGCGCGCCATGTTCTTGTAGCCGTGCCAGCGTCCCAGCCATACCAGCGGCATGCCGTCGGACACGACCATTGAGGCCGCGTCGAGCATGGCTCGAAACGGCTTGTCGACGAGGGATTCAGAGACACCGTGCATCCCCGTCACCGCCACGTAACGGGAGGAGCCATCACGACGTTCAATCCAGTTTTCAAGGATCCGGATCGCGTCTGGAATTTGCACTGCATCGACTCGAACGCCCAGCACTTTAAATGTTGGCGTGCTGGTGACATCAGGAACTGCGGTTGCAGTCATGGTGGCGTGCATGAAATTCCCCAAGAAAAATTGTTAGCGATACTGTTCGACGAAGTTCGAATTCTGGTAAAGCGGCACAGGTACGCGAGGTCGTGCCTTGAGTCTCCGGCGCATGAACTCAGCCCAACCGAGAATCATCAGAAAGAGTGTCGGGTGATGCCAGGTCATTTCGACGTTCACGAAAGAGTGGACGGTGAGCATGGTCATTACGCCGATCATTTCGAGTGTCAATTGTTTATCGGCGTTGTCGATGCGGTGTCCACGGTAATTACGAATCAGGATTGTCCAGATCCAAACCAGTGAAATCAAAAATGGAGCGAGTCCCCAGATGCTGGTACCGACAATGACTTCCAACCAGTCGCTATGCAACTGGGGAGCGCCCACCGATGACAACACCGCGAAGCGACTTCCGGCATAGGCGCCCAAACCGGTAAACGGATGCTGCATGAACATCCGGTAGCCGATGGACCACCAATCCAACCGGCTTGACATGGACAATAACTCCGCCTGGCTTTGGTCGCGTTGCAGATAGCTCATGATCTTATCGCCGACAGAAATCAGCAGCGCGATTGGAGCGGAGTCGCGATAGGGATAAGGGATTCTCTTGGCTAAGGTCTCCCCAGCCACAGCGAAAACGGCCAGCGGGGCCGTCGTGAGCGCGGCCATGATCACAATCTTGAAGCGCCGGGCGAAATATAAGACGACGACCGTCGCAATCACTAAGCCGGCGAATGCGCTGCGCGTCTGAGCGGCGATCATGGTGACGATTCCCATCAAGCCAACCAGCATGTAAAACGGCTTGTGCTTGCCCTGACCTCCTACCGGCCAATAGCGGATTGCCGCCACCAGCGCCAGAATCGCTCCCGTATCGCCAAGTTCGTTGGACGAATAAACGGGCACGGCACCGGAGAGACGGGCCTCGTCGAACCAGGTTGGCCCTGGCCAGATGGGAAGCCCGATCCATACCCAGGCCACGCCGGCCGCAGCGATGAACCATGTCCAGTCAATGAAGGTCTTGTATTCCTCGCTGGTCCGAACAATCGTAACCACCACCGCGATGATGGACAGGTCCAGCAAGTATTCGATGGACTTGTATGCAGTCCACGAAAACTTCACGGACCAGATCGAAGACAAAAGGCAGACGGCGGCGAACGTGGCCATGGAGCCAACCACGCCCCGGGTCATGGACGGTCCCCAATCAGGCTTGCGGAATACCAACCGAGCCAGAAGGATGCACAGGACGATCACTTCCGGCCCTAACCGCAAAGCGGCCAAGGAATCTACGGGACTTTGGGAAATTTCAGAGGCGCTGCGATACCGGTAGACGAATCCGCTGATAACGCTGAGGAACCAGACCCAGTGCCACCATTTCAAGCACGGCCAGAACCTGCTCAGCACGCGCCATACTTCTTTCGCGCCGACCCAGCCACCCCACATGGCAGGCAAAGCGAGCACTATTGCCAGGCAGACGAAGCCCAGGTTCACGCCCCTTTCCAGAACCAAAGAGGCGCACCAGACGCTTCCCGCCGCGCCGACAACAAGGAACGGCAGAAACTTCAACAGTGCGAGAGCGCGTGGTATGCGGGACCGCTCTAACTCACGATCCCATACGGGTTTTGTGCCAGTTGCCATTTCAGAAGATGGATGACGCTATTCTACGAAGCAGTTCAGAGATAGTGGGAGTACGCCGGTAACTATCGAGAAACCAAGGCGGCTTCTGACGCCGGGGCTTCGAGCGGATATCCGAGACGGGTGAGCAAAGGGCCCGCATTGTCGCGAACCACCGCGATCTGAGCCTCAGTCAGCGTGTTCCGCCATCCGCCGACCGAACCACTGCGAATGAACTGTCCCTTTTTCGAAGCCCGCTGCGGACTTTCTTTCTCCTTGGCCTTCATGCGTTCCACGGAATTGTTGGCCACCGCCTGGCGAATCTGTTCCTGGTTCGGAGTGAGGCCGAAGAAACGCACAATCTCGGCAACTCCGTTAGCGGTATCACGGCGCAAATCTTCGAATTTCACGACCAGCAACTGGTCTTCGGACAGAGACGAGGACAGCCACGAATTCACGTGGGCCATCCACGAGGCGAAGGGGTTCACTCCCTTGGTCAGAAAAACTTTCAGATATTCGTCGAGGGGCTGATTCACCAATCCCAAGGCAGTCTGGTAGGCGTACTCGGAAAGTGCCACATCGCGCGGGTCGCGGACCAGGTAAACGGCTTTGCGATATTCCGGATGATAGACCTCGTGCGTTTTGATTAAACGGCCGCCATTCGGCATCAAGGGCAATCCAGTCTTGTGTTCCTTGACGTCGGGGATGGACTCATTCACGTTGCCGAAGCCCGACGCCTGGCCGGCGATCGACTCGAATAACACGAAGCGCAGCCAGGTGCTGCCCGAGCGCGGATAAGAGGCAAAGAAAACATCGTTGGCGCGAAGGCTTTTGTGCCGCGCCCAGACTAAGGGTGCGCGGACACCAGTTTTGGCAACTTCATGACGCAGCTTGCGTAGGATCGGCATGGATTCTCTCGTTGGTTCGTAGATTTCGAGGGAGTCGGATCTGTTTGGGACTCAGGCTTGATCTTCCACTGGCAGCGCCGTAGCGAACTCCAGATGGGGCTCACTCGGCTCCTTCGCTTTGCGCCGGAGTAGTACCAGCGTGACGGCAAGGCCAACTACGTTCGCCAGCACGATGCTCCAGACTACGCCCCACAATGCGAAATACTTGGTCGCAGGGATTCCGATCACCAGCGTAATTGCACTGGCGGCACAGTTGGCAATAAACATGGAGCGCGGAGATTCCATGGCTCGCAGCACGATCGATGCTCCGACACCAGCAGACCAGATGATCGTTTCCAGCGCAAAATAGGGCAGGTAATCGCCGACATTGCTGTAGTTCCCGGCATAGAGAAGCTTGAGAATCGGCGCACGAAATGGAATCACCGCCGCCCAGTACACCAGTGTCCCGAAGGAAAACAGCGCCGTAAACTTCCAGGTGAGAGCGTAGGCCCCCGCCTTCCCTTCCCTGCTGTGAACGCGTGATGCGTAGGGCAAAAACAGCATCGAGAGCGCGGCATAAGTCTGTAGGACCGGACCGGCAATGTTCATCAAGGCTCGCAGCTCGCCGGCATGGGCGATTCCCGCGAACAGGCTGATCACCGAGAAGTAGAGATAGTTCGGGATCCAGCCGGCGATAGAACTCCCGAGCGCCCACTTGCCGTAGGCCCAGTGTTTTTTCCAGGTCTCGCGCAAATCCGGAACCGATGCGCTCGGCTCCATGACCCGATTCAGCGCGATGAGCAACGCGATACCACAAGCCGCAGCGGCGAGTCCCATCAACAGGAAAGCAGAGAATGAAGACAGGATATGAAGTTTATTGATGACGAAGACGCCGCCCACAACAAGGACGAAGTACAGCGCGGCACCGACGGCAGCCGGGCCGGGAGAAATCCGCAGGTAGAAGCCGCGACGGCCGAGCCAGAAAAGAAAAATGCACGGCGCAGCGACTGTGAGTCCGGCGAGCGCGCCAGCCAGGGCTGGTGATTTCCCGAGTGCCAGGGTAGCTCCTGCCGCGATCGCAAAAGCCACGAAGATCACGGCGGAGATTGCATTGTGCATCTTCACCGAAGTCTTCATGTACCCGCGCAAGTTTTCGCGGTAGTTGGAGCCCCCGTACACGGACATGGGCTCCAGCAACAAGGCTTGATACAAGAACGAAAGCAGAAGGAAGATGCTGAATCCGAGACCGTATGCGCCGTATTGTTCGGCGGTCATCCAGCGCGCCAGCAGGAATCCCAGGACGAAGTTCGATCCGGCGATCAGGCCGTATTCCAGGATTGCGAGGCCACCTTTGGTGCCCCATCTCATCATTGTCTGGAATTTGCCGCCGCTCGCCAGATTTGCATCGACAGAAACCTGCTGCTTCTCGGGCATGACCGCTTGGCTTATTGTGGATTCTTGAGACAAGTCTATTCCCTGAATGGATCGGAATACGTTTGTGGAGTTGTTTCTGGAATCAGGAGATCTGTTCTTCCATTTCGGGTTGCTGCCGTTCCTGCTCGGCCCGATTCAAACACGAGCGTAGCGCCTCTGCCAGGTGGCTGACATCCGGCTCTTTCAAGATGGAACCATGGTCGCCAACGATATCGTGGACTTCCACGCCGCCGGTCACCCACTTCGACCAATCATCGGTGGGATTGTCGGCGCCGCGTAAACCTTTCTCGGTCGCCCGGAACCACGTTGCAGATCCGAAGAAGACCTGCGGGCGATACCTTTCCTCAGCCATGCTGAAAACTCGCCGGACTTCTTTCAGAGGTCGCGGCAGAAACAGGAATTCGAATCTACGCCGGATTCCCTTGCGGATCCTTTTAGCACGATGTGCCATGTACTTCATCTGCTCCGTCAGGGGCAACGTCAGCAACTTGCTGAGCAGCATCTTGTTCGTCTTTGGCTTGCCAGGATAGGTATCGAGCAGCGCCAGCACTCCGACTTCCTGACCCTCGGCCTGAAGTTGGCGGGCCATCTCAAAGGCGATCAGTCCACCCAGCGAGTATCCGCCGATGTTGTAGGGGCCTTCCGGCTGCAGCGCTCGAATCTCTTTGATGTAGAAGGCGGCCATTTCCTCAACATTCGTGTGGAAAGGACGATCTCCTTCCAACCCCTGCGCCTGCACCCCGTAGAAGGGCCGGTCCGTCCCCATGTGACGAGCCAGCGCATTGAACCGCAGTACGGTGCCGCCGAGTCCGTGGATGCAGAAGAATGGAGCGCGATCGCCCTCCGGTTGAATTGGGACCAGTGACGCCTGGGATGGGGTCCAGCGCTCCTGCTGCAGAAGAGCGGCAAACTGCTCGATGGTCGGGGCCTCAAACAAAGTAGTTAGTGGCAGCTTGCGCTTGAAGGTGTGCTCGATGCGCCGCATCAACCGGACCGCCAGGAGAGAATGGCCGCCGAGATCGAAGAAGTTGTCGCGCACGCTGACTGGCTTTCTCGAGAGAATTTCCTCCCACATGGCGACGAGTTGAGCTTCCATTGGATTGGAAGGAGCGACATGGTCCGTGGCAAGGTCGCTGGCTGCGGGCGCCGGCAGGGCTTTTCGATCGACCTTGCCATTGGGCGTCAGCGGGAATTCTTCCAGCACAACGAAGTCGGCCGGAACCATATATTCCGGTAGTTGCCGCTTCAAGAACTTGCGAAGTTCGCCCGCCTCGCACGAAGCAGTGGCCGGAACCACGTATCCCACCAGCCTCTTGTTGTTGAGTCCCTCATCCCGCGCGATCACCAGAGCTTCTCGTACAGCGGCGTGCTTGGCTAACGCGGCCTCAATTTCCCCTAGTTCAACTCGGAATCCGCGGATCTTTACCTGGAAGTCGCGCCGACCAACGAACTCGATTTCACCGCTATCCAGATAGCGGGCCAGGTCGCCCGTCTTGTAGAGACGCGCACCGGGCTCGTGGCTGAAGGGGTCGACGACGAATTTTTCTTCTGTCAGTTCCGGATGGTTCAAATATCCGCGAGCTACTCCCGGGCCGCCGATGTGAACTTCGCCCGGAATTCCAACTGGTACTGGCTGCAAATGGCGATCCAGGATGTGAATCTTCACGTTGCTGATCGGCCGCCCAATGGGTAGTGGGGATGGCAGCATTCCCTGCACCGGCGGCTCGTATGAGGAAGCGATGACGCTGGTTTCGGTAGGGCCGTAGGTGTTGATCCAGCGCACTCGCGATCCGGCGATACGTCTCCAGCTTTCCAGCGCCTGAATCTGGGCCTTCTCACCGCCAACCACAACCAGTCGAAGACTTTCGGGTAGGGCCCCACCTGATTCCGACAGTTCGTGTACGAGCTCGTGCCAGTAAGCGGTGGCCACCGAGATGACACTCAATTTTTGCTGGCGCGCAAAATGCAGAAAATCCGATCCAACCAGGGAGAAATTACCGGAGCGCAGGACCAGGGTCGCGCCAACCGCCCACGTCGGATAAATCTCTTCGATCGCGATGTCGAAGCTGATCGAAGAGAACTGCAGCAGGCGATCACTGGCGCGCAATCCATAAAGCTTGATTGCCGCAAAGATGTAGTTCACCAGGCCGCCGTGCGTCAGCATCACGCCTTTCGGTTTGCCGGTTGAACCGGATGTGTAGATGACGTATGCAAGATCGCGGGGCGTGACTCGCGGTTCGGGATTTTCGCTGCTTTCCTGCTGCAGGAGTTGCTCTGCGGAGAGCATACAGATGCGTTCCGTCGTGGGACTGGCAAGTTCGGGCAGCAGGCCTTCCCGCGACAGCAGCAACGGAGCCTGAGAATCCTCCAGCATGAGGTGCAAACGCTCTTTCGGATACGCGGGATCGAGCGGCAGGCAGGCGCCTCCGGCTTTGAGTACGGCGAGGAGGGCCACCGCCAGTTCTGGAGAGCTCTCGAGACAAATTCCGACTGGAACCCCGGGGCCAACCCCCCGTCGAATCAGGTCCTGGGCGATTCTGTTCGCACGCCGATTGAGTTCCGAATAGGAGAGTTTATTGCGATCCTGCGTAACGGCCACAGCATCCCCGTTGGCCAGTGCCTGGACTTCGAACAGTTGATGGATGCACTTTTCGCGAGGGTACTCTGAGGCGGTTGCATTCCACTCAAACAGAACTCTGTGTCGTTCGGCCGCGTTCAACAGCGGCAGTTCGGCAATGCGCTGTTCCGGGTTCTGCGCAATCGATTCCAGGATGGAATGAAAACTCTCGATCATCCGGTGAATGGTCGGTGGATCGAAAAGATCGGTGCTGTATTCGAAACTGGTCGCCAGGCCTTCGTTGGTGGGAACGACCGTACACGTCAAATCGAACTTGGCTGTGCCGGTATCGACGTCCTGCAAATTGAGGGCGATGCCGGCGACGTGCTCGACCGCGGGTGCCTCGTTCTGGACAGCGAAGAGAATCTGGAAAAGAGGGTTATAGCTGAGGTTGCGCTCGGGTCGAAGCTCCTCGACCAGCTTTTCGAAGGGCACCTCGCGATGATCGTAAGCCTCAAGGGCCGTCGCTTTGACGCGCTGCAACAACTCGCGGAAAGTCAGATCCCCGGAAAGATCGGTCCGCAACGGAACCGTGTTCACGAAGAAACCGATCAGTCCTTCCACCTCGGCTCGCTGGCGATTGGTGAAGGGAGATCCGACAACAATGTCTTCCTGTCCCGAATAGCGACTCAACAGGACCTTGAATGCGGCCAGCAGAGTCATGAACAAAGTGGTGCCCTCGTGCTGGCTCAGAGTCTTCAGCGCCTGCGAAATCGCGGGCGAGAGACGAAGAGAATCATTGGCGCCACGGAAGCTCTGGGCCGCGGGACGAGGCCGGTCCGCGGGCAATTCCAGCATGGCGGGAGCACCATGAAGCCGCGAGCGCCAGTAGGCCACTTCGCGTTCCAGGGACTCATTCTGCATCCAACTGCGCTGCCACGCCGCATAGTCCGCGTACTGAATTTTCAAATCGGGCAAGGGCGATGGTTTGCCTTGTGAAAAGGCGTCGTAGAGCGCCACCAATTCCCGGACGATGATGTCGCGCGAAGTCTCATCGCTCGCGATGTGATGGATGTTCAGCAGCAATACGTGCTGGTCGTGAGACAACTGCAGTAGATTCGACCGCAGCAAGGGTCCAGCACCCAGGTTGAAACTGCGGGTAGCCTCCTCCGCCGCGAGACGTTCCACCCGGGCGTGCTTCTCTTCTGCGTCGAAGCGCCGCAGATCGGTTACCGGTAACGGAATCGTCAAGGAAGGAGCGATCACCTGTACGACCTGCCCACCGGTCGAGGTGAAGCGCGTGCGCAAGATTTCGTGCCGCCGGATGATCTCGTTGATACTGCGTTCCAGAGCCGTCACATCCAGGATTCCAGTAATGCCTACGGAGCAGGGCACATTGTAAAGTGGATTGCCGGGCTCTAACTGATCGAGGAACCAGAGCCGCTGTTGCGCAAAAGAAAGCGGAGGATTCGTTTCACGCGCGACCTTGCAGATCGGCAGGGCCAGAGAGGCTGATCGCTCCGAACGCGATCTGTCGATCAGGGCAGCAAGGCTTTCGACAGTAGGCCGCTCGAAAATCGCGCGCAGCGGGAGTTCCACCTCCAGAACTTGCAGCACCCGAGCCACGACTTTGGCCGCCAGCAGCGAGTGCCCGCCAAGGGCAAAGAAATCATCGCGGATACCGATCGCGTTCACTTTCAGTACTTGGGCCCAAATGCCCGCGAGCACTTCTTCCACCGGGGTACGGGGCGCAAGTGGACCTGAGCTGGTCTCGGCGGCTGAATCGGGCGAAGGCAGGCGCCGCTGATCCACTTT
>Ga0335069_10007103_pt1 | contig 16201 bp, 15 predicted proteins | sample Lox_Sample_11_FD_206714 | JGI IMG/M metagenome (GOLD analysis project Ga0335069, IMG submission 206714) | Soil microbial communities from Loxahatchee National Wildlife Refuge, Florida, United States - Lox_Sample_1.1 | ecosystem: Environmental > Terrestrial > Soil > Wetlands | place: USA... | reverse complement strand
GGCCTGCGGCCGGCGTCATTTCTATGGTCCGCTCCCCGATGGGTCGCTGCTGACTGCCAAGTCCGACGGGCTGACAGAGCCTCTCGGTTCGCTCCCTTCTCAACCACACTGCTCGCAACCGCAGGGTCTCAGGTGGAAGTTATGTTGACCCACCTGGGACCCTCCACTATTCTGCGCACGCGGCTTGCGCCGCCACCACGATATGCCGGCGATCACACTGGGCCTTGCCGAGGTTGAAGACAGGTTGCGTGTAGTGCGCCGGCGGCTCAACACAGTCACCGTTCAGCATAGTGTTTACGTGGGCCTTACCGCGGTCATCGGCGTGGTCACGGTGCTCATGGTCTTGGGACTCCAGGGTTCCGCATCTGCCTTTCGCGCGGCCGCGTGGTGCGGTGCCGCGGTGTGCGTCGCTGCTGTCGTATGGGGCGCGCTGGTGGCCCGGCAGCGGTGGCTGGACGTCGCGGCAACGGCACAGCTCGCCGATCGACGGGCCGCCCTCACGGATCGTCTGGTGACCCTGATTGATTTGCGCACGCGTCCTCGTCCGGCACCTCTGGCACCTGTCCTCGTAGCTCAGCTATTGGCGTTGAGCGGCCAGTGGCAGCCGCAACGGATCGTTCCGCGGCGTGTACCACGATCTGTGTTTGCGCTCGTTGCGGCCCTTCTCGCGCTCGCTTCCACCACCTTCATGGAGCGGCGGCCGCCAGAGCCTGCGGCGCCCGGTCAGACAGGAACCGGCACAACCGGTGCCATGCACGCCGCGGGAACCCTTACGGCGCCGTTCAGAACAGCGGACGTCGGCGGGCCAGCTGCCGGCGGTCTGTCCGTGCCGGGGGGACTACCGGCCGGGACTCTCTCGGAAGGGCAGACAGCGGATGGTCGTGAGGCCAGCGGCAGCGCGCCGCGGGGTGACTCTCAACTGGGTGGGTCGTCGAGGGAAGCGCAAGGTGCTCCCGGCCAACTGCCGGGCGATGCGACGGATGGGAGCCAAGGGAAAGGCGCCCAAGGGAATCAGGGGCAAAAGCAACCTGGAGGTTCCTTGACAGCGCTACCCGATCGTTTGCAAGAGGCCATCCGCCGTGCGTTCCATGCCGAGCCGCTCGACAAGCCGCAGCAGCTCGCCGCCCACCCCGACCTTGGAACGCGCGACCCCTCCGCACCTGGGGAGGATCAACAAGCCAAAGTCGACCGGCAACACCGTGATGCCACGGAGGCGCGGAAGAACGCCGCCGAGGCGCGAGCTCCAGAAAAGGGCACGGGCCAGGGAGCGCAGAAGGGACAGGGAAAAACCAAATCCGGCGAGCAGGCGACACAACGCCAAGATCCCAGGTCGCCGAATCAGACCTTCGACGGCAATTCGCCGGCGGCGGGCGACGGCTCAAGCCCGGGAGGATTGATGGACGCCAAAGGCGAGAACGTCGTCATTGACCCGAACGCACCGAAAACCTTCAAGCTGACCATCACCTCGTTTCTCCACGCCATGGAGCAAAAGGGGGATCAGCCTCGCCAGCCGAGCAAGAAGACAGGAATGACTGGGTCCGTGAGCGGCGCGAGCACCACTCAGGTGGCAGTCAATGAACGTCAGTTGAACGACGACTCCTTGCGCAAAGCTGAGATTCCGCCGGAGTATGAGGATATCGTGCGCCGCGTCTACTCGTTGCGAGGCGATCAATGAGCGTCGACAACCCACAGCAAGCGCTCCGCGAGTTTCAGGGAGTGTTCGAGCGCCTGCGCCGTCAACTGCAGCGCGTCATCGTCGGGCACCGCGACATGCTCGACCAAATTCTCGTCGCATTTTTCGCCGGCGGCCACGTGCTCATCGAAGGCGTGCCGGGAACTGGAAAGACCTTGATGGTGCGCTCGCTCGGCGAGGCGCTAAATCTGTCGTTCAACCGTGTCCAGTTCACCGTCGATTTGATGCCTGCCGACATCACCGGGACGCGCATGGTTGCCGACAGCAACGGACGGCGTGAGTTCACCTTCGTGCCCGGACCGTTGTTCTCACATGTCCTGCTCGCCGACGAAATCAATCGCGCCACACCAAAGACGCAATCGGCGTTACTCGAAGCCATGGCGGAGTTGCAGGTCACGGTCGCCGGCACGACGTACAAGTTGGCGCCGCCGTTCTTCGTTTTGGCGACCCTCAACCCCATCGAGATGGAAGGCACCTACCCGCTACCTGAGGCACAGATCGACCGCTTCTTCTTCAAAGTCGTGCTGCCCTACCCGGATCACAGTGAAATGCAGAGCATCATTGGCGGAACGACGGGAGCAACCCTCCCGACCGTGGAGCCGGTGTTCGCACGCGACGAAGCGGCGGCGCACGTCGAAGCGTTGCGCGCCCTGGTGCGCGAGGTGTTGGTGGCACCACACCTCGAAGAGTATGCCGCGGCGATCGTGCGAGCGACGTTGCCGGCCGGCTCGAAGTTCGCGCCGCCGGGCCCGGCCCCGCTCCCGCTCGATGAACACATCGCGCGCTACGTCAGCTTCGGGTCGAGTCCACGCGGCGGGCAGGCGTTGCTGCTGGGCGCCAAGGTGCAGGCGCTGCTGGATGGGCGGGTGAACGTGACCTACGACGATATCGACCGGGTAGCGATCCCGGCGCTCAATCACCGCCTGGTGCTCAACTTTGCGGCGGTCGCGGACGGGATCGATCCGCGCACGCTGGTCGAGCGCATCCTGCATGCAGCCAGGAAACTCCGGCACTGACGCGGCCGCGGCGCTTGCCGCGGTGCTCGCCCCAGGCTTTCTGCGGAAACTCGACCGGCTGCACCTGCGTGTGCGGCGCTCGCTGAGCACCCGCCCCGGCAACACCCCGATGCCGCGCGGCTCGCAGGGTTCGGGCATCGAAATCGACCGTCACAAGTCCTACGCTGCCGGCGACGATCTCCGGCACCTCGACTGGAACGCTTACGGGCGCCTCGACGAGTTGCTCATCAAGACGTTCCGCGCCGAACGCGAGGCGCCGCTCCACATCTTCATCGACGCATCCGCATCGATGGATGTTCCCGCTGGCGATGCGAAATTCGCGTTCGCGCTCAGCCTGGCGGTGAGCCTGGCCTACGTCAGCGTGCGCAACCATGACCCGGTACGTGCCATCGGGATCAACGCCGTGCTGCCGCGCGGACACGTCGCAGCGCCGTTTCTGCGCCACCGTAGCGCGCTGCACTCACTGCGTGGTTTCCTGCTTCAGTTGCAGCCGCAAGGCGAAACCGCGTTGGGACCGGGGATTGTCGGTGCGCTGGGAGACCAACGTTCGCCCGGTGTGGCCGTGGTCCTTTCCGACTTCCTCACACCCCCGAACATCTACGAAGCCGCCTTCGCAGACCTTTTGGCCCGCCGCTTCACGGTCGCCGCAGTGCGACTGATCGGCCCCTGCGAGCGCGACCCTACGCGGCTGTTTCGGCGTGGGCAATTGGTGGATGCGGAGACCGGCCGGCAGCGTTTTGTCACGCTCTCGGCGGCGAACGTGGCGCGCTACGAACATGCCCTCAGCGAGCACATCGGCCACCTGCAAAATTTCTGTAACCGCTGCGGCATCGCCTTTTGCGTCACCGATACAGCTGCCGGGATCGAGCACTGCATGTTCCACGACCTACCGGCAGCGGGACTGATCCGTTGATCCAATTCCTCCAACCCGTCGCGCTACTGTTTTCCGGCCTCTACGGAGTCCTGGTGCTCTTCTATCTCTGGGAGCGCTGGCGCCGACGGGTGCCGGTACCGTCGTTGTTGCTCTGGGAAGCAGTCCGCGATGACAACATTCGGGCACGGCGCTTCCGGCCGGATCTCCTGTTTCTCTTGCAGTTGTTGTTGCTCACAAGTCTCATCGCCGGCCTGGCGCGACCCTACTGGCGCGACCATGATGGCGGCGAAGTGAGCGGCCGCCACATCTTGGTTCTCGACACCTCGGCGAGCATGCAAGCACGAGAGCGGGGAGCGTCGCGATTCGAAGACGCTCGAAATCAAGCGCTGAAGGAGCTGCGCGGGTTCGGCCCGGATGACGAGGTGATGCTGATTACCGCAGCGCGCACTCCCGACGTCGTGGTCGGCTTCACGCGCGACCACGCCGTCCTCGAGAAGGCGTTGCTGCAAAGCGCACCCACGGACGCCAGCGGTGATCTTGCAGTTGCTTTGGCATTCACAGATAGCGCTCGCCAACGCAGCGACGTGCCTACCAGCGTCGATGTATTCACCGACAACCCGCGCAGCCAGTTGCCGCCAGCCTTGCGCGATAGCGTGCGGGTGTTCCAAGTCGGCGAGAGTGACGACAACCTGGCCATCGAGGGGCTACAGATCTATCAGGGGCGTTTTCAGGACTACCACGGCGCTCGTGCTTACGTGCGGGTGGAGAACTTCTCGCATCGAGAAGGGCACGGCTTTCTCACCGTCCGCCTCGACGATCAGGTGGTCAACCGTAGCGGATTTACGATCCCACCGCGCGAGTCACGAGGCTTCCTGGTGCACGATTTTCCTGGCCCGGGACGGGTGATGGCCCAGCTCGAGGTGTCAGATGCGCTCGCGGCGGACAACGTCGCGTACGGCTGGATCCGTCCGCTCACCCGGGCGCGGTTGTTGTTCGTGTCGGCGGCCTCACCGTTGGCCGACGACTTACGGGAGCTGGTGGCAGCGACACCTGCCCTTGAGCTGCAAGTCGTGAAGCCGGAGGATTTCCGTCCCGAACAGGCGCAGCAGGCCACAGTAACGATTTTCCACCGCGTCGTACCGCAGGTGCCGCCGCCCACCAACGCGCTCTACATTTACCCGCCAGCTGACAACCCATTTTTTCCGGCGTCGGGGGATGCCGCTAACGTCGAGGTCTTGGACTGGGACGCGCATCATGCGGCGCTCCAGTCATTGCGACCGCTGGCGGCACTGCCGCTGCAGCGAGCGCGTATCATATCGGCTCCGGACTGGAGCGAGACGCTGCTGGCATCGCGCACGATCGAGCGCGAATTCCCGTTGGCGTTCGCGGGCGAACATGATGGCCAGCGCATCGCGTGCATCACGTTCGACCTCGAAGCGGAACGTTTGCTCAGTGCGGACAACGTCAACTTCTTCCTTTTCTTCATGAACCTGCTGGGCTGGCTGACGCCCGAACGGACGGATGCAGCCGTGGTGCGTACGGGCGAGGTCTACGCGTTCGGTCAACTGCCGGCGCAGCCGGTGCGCGTCCGCGACCCGCACGGCGAGACGCAGATCCTGCCGGCGAATCAAACGTCCATCGAGCCGCTCTTCGTCGGTGAGTACCGCATCAGCTCCGACGGTACGGGGCATACCGTTTTTGCCAACTTCATCGATCCGCTGGAATCGGACATCGGTCGTGCGACCAAGGAGCCACCGATCGTACCGGCGGCGCCGCAAGCAAAGGCACAACGCGCCGCGGCGGCAGGCCGCGTCCCGCAGAACGACTACAGCGACTGGCTGTATGCCGCTGCTCTCGCTCTTTTCGTCTTCGAATGGGCGCTGGCGCGCAGGACCGGCCTCGGGAGGTTCGACTCGTGAACGAGACGATGAGCCTCGCGTATCTGTTCGCACACCCGGAGACGGTGAGCGTCACCTTGCGCCATCCAAGCGTCCTACTGTTACTGTTGGGCATCCCGATATTCCTCGTACTGGCGCGAACGGCGTTGGCACGCCAGTGGACAGCGGTGCTCTGCCGCAGCGCTGCGTATACTCTCGTCGTCTTTGCGTTGTCGGGCCTCGCGCTAACAGCGCGCCTGCCGAGCGACCGCCTATCAGTCATCGCAGCCGTCGACAGATCCGAAAGCATCGACACCGAGGGGCGCCATTGGCAACAGCGCTATCTCGATCAACTGGCGGCAGCACTCGCCCCGGGTGACGAATTGGGGATCGTCGTGTTCGGAAAGGACGCGCATGTCGTTCAGCCGCCCGGCCCCCCCGCGACCATCAACCTCGATGCGCAGTCGGTGCCGGCGACGGCGACGGACATCGGCAATGCGCTGCAGACGGCCATGGCGCTCTTTCCGCCAGACACCGAGCGCCGTGTCGTGCTTCTCAGTGACGGCAACGAGACGCGCGGCAACAGTATCGCGCAATTGGCGCGTGCGGCGCGCGCCAACGTCACCATCTATGCGGCGGTGCCGCCGCACATCCGGGCAGACGACGTGTCGGTGGAAAAACTCGCGGTCGCACCACTGGTGGCAGAAGGCAGCGTGTTTCCGGTACGGGTCATTCTGCGCAACCAAGCCAAGGCCCGACCTGTCGCGCTCAGTTTGCTGATCGACGGCGAGCCGGTCGGAACCGAGTCCATTACTCTGCAGCCCGGCTTGAACGCCGTCGAGATTCCGTATCGCATGACGGGACCAGGCAGTCACCGGCTGCGTGCCCAGGTGCACGCAGCCGGGGACGCGATTACCGGCAACAACTATCGTGAAGCGACATTGATGATTGGCGGCAAGTCGCGAGTTCTGCTCGTGACTCCGCAACCACGCTCGTCTCTCGCCAACGTTCTGCAGCGCAAGGACTTCACGGTCACGACCGTGAGCCCGGGCGAGTTCCCCGCACAGATCGACGGCCTGCTCGGCTATCACTGCGTCGTCTTCGAAGATGTGACCGCCGCCAGCCTGAACACGCGGCGATTGGACGTGCTGGAGCGCTACGTGAAGGATTTCGGTGGTGGCTTCATCGTCGCCGCCGGCGAACGCACCTATGGGGACACAGGCTTCAAGAAGACGGCACTCGAACGTATCTTGCCGGTCACGCTGGAGCCGCGACGACCGCCACGGGCGGAGCGCGAGCCACTCGCGCTGTTCATTCTTATCGATCGCTCGAACAGCATGGGCTACCACATTCGCAACCGCCTCGAGCGCAGCGATGATCAGTCGAAGCTCTCATACGCCAAGCGGGCAGCCCTTGCGGTGGTGAACCAGCTCAAGGACACGGATCTCGTCGGCCTGATTGCCTTCGACTCGCAACCATTTGAAGTGGCCCCTTTGCAAACGCTCAAAGACAATCGTGCCCTCCTGGACGAAGACATCCCGCGTCTGCAACCTGGGGGTGGGACAGACTTCTACGACGCTCTAGAATCAGCTCGGGCGCAGCTGGTCGACTCACGTATCGGCACCAAGCATGTGATGCTGTTGACCGACGGCGATACCAATCGTGGCGCGGCGGACCACTATCCGCTGATCGCGGCGCTGGCGAAGGCCGACATCAGTGTCACCACGCTGCGCATCGGCGATGACACCGTCAACTTGAGTTTGCTCAACGACATTTCCTCACGCACCGGCGGGCAGTTCTACCACGTTGAGAATGTCGAAACGCTGCCGGAGTTGATGCTGAAGGACACCTCACAGGCGTTAGCCCAAGCACCCAAGCGAGACGAGACGTATGCACCGCGTATTGGCGGGGTTAGTCAAGCTCTTCGCGGCATCAAACCGAACGATCTGCCGGACTTGAACGGCTACGCCTATTCGCGTCCCAAGCCCGGTGCCGATGTGATGTTGTATGTACTGGCACGCGACAAGAAGGATCCCGTCCTGGCAGCATGGCAGTACGGCCTCGGTCGGGTCGTCGCGTTCACCGCCAGCCTCGACGACGATGCGGAAACCTGGGTCGGCTGGGACGGGTTGGGAAAGTTGTGGTCGCAGGTCGTTCACTGGGTGGTGCGCGAGCAAACGCCGTGGGACTACGCGCTCGGCGTGCGCCGTGCCGACGGGCATGCCACGCTAACGTTGCACTCGTTCGACGACGAGGCCGACGGGGTCTTGGTGGCCCGAGTATTTCCAGGCCTCGACCAACCGTTCGACGTGCCGTTTGTTCCACAGGCGCCGCGGGAATTCGTCGCACGCTTGCCGGCGATGCCGGGCGGTCGCTACCCGCTGACGATCACGAAGCGCAGCGGCAATCGTGAGGCGGGGCAACGGACCGAGCTCATCACCATGCCGGACAGCGATGAGGAACCGCAGGAAGAGTTCGAAGCCGATCAACCGAATCTGCCGCTGCTCAACCACCTGTCGGCAGGAACGGGAGGAGCCGTCGACGCACCGATCCGCACGATCGTCGGCCGTAAGCCCGGTACGCGCAGGTCGAGCCATCCGCTCGACTGGCTGTTTATTCCGGCTGCAATGCTGTTGTTCCTGACGGACGTGGGGCTGCGCCGCCTCAGGCGACAGCCGCAGGACAAGTGAGGTAGCACCTTCAGTCGTTTTCGACGCTGTACATTCGGTACTCAACGGCATTCGGCAACACGCGGCCTTCGGCAACCGCCACAACCCGATTGAGCCATGCATAGCGCGGATCGCCGGTCTCAAAACGCGGTGCAGTGAAGAAACGTACTTCGCCGAATGCGGTCGCCGGCCCTTGAGTCAGCGCCGTCATGACTCGATCGTTCATTTCGAGGAGGCCGTGGTAACTCAGATAGAGGAAAGCCCCGTCGTCGGTCTCAAACGTGGCGCGCACATCCAGCCGCCCGAAACCATCCGCACCCATCAACAACCAGTCTGCGCCGCTCGGTAGAATCTTCCCACGCAGGCGCGGGCCTTCAAACGCACCGCCGGTCACGTCGACAATCGCCCGATTGCCGAAGGGCCCCGGCCCCACCATCACCATTGGCTTGAGCGTCGCTCTGTACGAAAGGAGTGGTTCAAGTTTCATGGACAGCCTCCGTTCCCGCGACCTACCACAGAGCGGGCTCGTCGAAAACCACAGGCCACCCCCTCTTTCCAAGGCGCGCTCTGCATGCTAGAGATTTTCAGTTCGCGTCAACTCAAAGTCATAAGCGAGCCGTCCAGACATATGAGAAAAAATGCGTTGGAAGAGCGGCGCAGCCGCGACATCTTGGCCATTGTAGATCGTATCCATCAGCGGCTCGACTTCCGTTTTCCGCCGTTCCGCTTCGAGGATTTCCTTGCGGTGCATGACTCCTACAAGGTCTTCGAAGTCGATCTGCCGCTGGGACTAGATGGGCGGGTGTTCCTGACACCGGACGGCGAGCAGCGGACGATCTACCTGCGCAAGCACAATCCACGTACACGGATTCGCTTCACGCTGGCTCATGAGATCATGCACGCGGAACTGCACTACCCGGGCGGCCAGCTGACCGACCTGACGGCCTGCCGCACCTCGGAACACCATCGCGATGGTCGCCGCGGCGTGCTCGAACGCGAGGCCGACCTCGGCGCAGCAGCGCTGCTCATGCCGCTGCCCATGCTCGACCGCTACCTGCCCTACCGCATCAAGCGTGAGTATCCCGAACACGTCGTGAAGGAAATGGCACGCTTGTTTCGAGTCAGTGAAACAGCGATGCGCATCCAGCTGAAAAACTACAGCGCGCACCTCGGAGAAGTCGAGGCTGCGTAACACCCCTCCAATCAGTAGACCCTCAGGACGCACCCATCGGAATCCGCGATGAAGGTGCTTTACATCGACGCATTCTCGGGCATCAGCGGCGACATGACCGTTGGGGCGCTGTTAGCCCTCGGCGTTCCCCTCGACAGCATTAGACAGCAGCTCGCTCTGCTCCCGCTGACCGGGTATTCGATCAGCGCTGCGGCACATCACGTCCACGGCATCGGGGCAACCAAGTTCAATGTGACAGTGGCTTCCCAGGGTCACTCGCATCGCTCGTTCCGCACTATTCGCGAGATGCTGGAAGGCAGCGCCGTCGATCCGGCCGCTCAGCGGCTCGCTGTCGGCATCTTTGCAAAGCTTGCAGACGCCGAGGGGCGCGTGCACCGCGTGGCACCCGATGACGTCGAGTTCCACGAGGTCGGCGCCGTCGACTCAATTATCGACATTGTTGGGACTGCGGTGGGCATTACGACCCTCGGGATAGAAGCCACCTACGTCTCACCCCTGCCGCTTGGTTCGGGTATCGTGCAGTCGCAACATGGGCCACTGCCGGTGCCACCACCCGCCACGCTCGAGTTGCTGCGCGGCTTTCCGACGCGCCCGGGCGATGGCGAAGGCGAGTTGGTCACACCCACCGGCGCCGCCATCGTAGCTGCCTTGGCGATGGCGGGACCGCCGCCGGAGTTTCGCATCCACAGCGTCGGGTACGGAGCAGGAGAGCGCACGTTGAAAGACCGGCCCAACATTCTGAGGCTGGTGCGCGGCGAGTGTACTGAGTCATCTCACCCGGAAGATTTGCAGGTCATCGAAACCAACATCGACGACCTCAATCCCGAGCTATACGATCACGTCATGGAACAGCTGCTCGGTGCCGGCGCACGCGATGTCTACCTGGCACCCGTCCACATGAAGAAGAATCGCCCCGGCATCGTACTGAGCGTACTGTGCGGCGAGAGCGATCGTGAGCGGTTGTCGGCCATGATACTGAACGAGACATCCGCAATCGGTGTGCGTTACTACGCGGTCCGCCGGCGCATCTTGGAACGATCAATCAGACAAGTCAGCACTGCGTACGGGTCGGTTCGCGTCAAGATGGCACTGACTCCCGACGGCTATGAAAACGTCGCGCCGGAGTACGACGACTGCAAACGCATCGCCGTTGAAAAGAGCGTCCCAATCAAGCGCGTTTACCAGGCGGCGCTGGCCGCCGCCGTACAATCGTCAGCACGGAACAAGTAGATCGAGCAGTCGAACGTGGGCCTCGGCCGTATCGGCGAGCCGCTGCCGGCACTCGTCGCTCATCGTCACCGCTTCCACGAATGGAACAACACCGAGGGGCGGTCCGTACCACTCTCTCAGTACCTCAACGTTGGTGCGTGCCGCGACATCGGGCTCAGCCGTGAGGAAATTCACCACGTAGCCCAGCACCCGTAGACCCACCGACTGGGCGTGGCGCAACGTGAGCAGCGCATGGTTGATGGCACCCAACCTCGAAGCGACAACCACCACGATGAGTGCGTCGAGGAAAGCCGCTAGGTCGGCGAAGGTTGCTCCCGAGGTGATCGGTACCAACAGGCCGCCAGCGCCTTCAACGAAAGTGATGTCATGGGCCGCCGCTATAATCGCGTGAGTACGAACCAGTTGCTCACTGTCGATACTCACCCCTTCGCGGCGCGCGGCAACCAAAGGTGCCAGCGGTTCGTGCAACCTGAACGGACAGATCGTGTCCAAATCGACTTGGCACCCCGAGAAGTACTTCAGCTGGATCGCATCTGCCGGCAACCGCCGCCCGTCCGGACCGAGGTTGCAACCGGTTTCGGCGGGTTTGAACACGCCGACCTTGCGCCCCTGCAGGGAAAGCGCAGCGGCGATTGCCGAAAGCACCGTGGTCTTGCCGACCCCAGTGTCAGTTCCGGTCACGAATAGCGTGCGAAATTTCACGGAACCGCATCTCAGCAGATCCAGCGGCTGGATGCGAGGAAAGGCCCGAAGGCCAGGGAGAACTAGCGGGCGATCGCCCAGACCGTCCAGGCAACATAGCTCCACAGCGCAAGACTGAGCAGCGTAGCCATTGCAAACCCAAAGAAAGGTATATTGCGTGTATCCTCGGGCGCCAATTCATCGCGGTCGCCGCGTATCCACTTCCTCTCTTCGTATGTTAGCTGCATTGTCGCCTCTCCTGCCTCATTTCGCTGAGCAATCATCATGCCGCAACTGAATCTGAAGGCAGGAGTGGATCGCGTCAATTCTAGTGTGCTGAAATGATTCCACTTCCGGCGAAAATGCTGCAGGATTTGCCGAAAAGAGCCGCTCAAACGTCTCCGGTCACCTTGCGGATGGCGTCTCGCGTGGCCGCGCATAGGAGGTCCAACTCGTCAGCTGAGACGCTTAAGGGAGGCATGAGGATGATCACGTTGCCGAGCGGCCGAAGAATGACACCGGAGCGCCGTGTTTCGGCAACGACCCGACTGCCCATTCGTTCCGATGGCGCGTACGGGCGGCGTGTCGGGCGGTGATCCACCAACTCGATACCCACCATCAGACCCCACTGGCGGATGTCACCCACATGGGCCAGAGAAGCAAACTCGCCGGCCAGCCGGCGGCTCAGTTGTTCGGCGCGTTTACCAACCTGTGCGAGCACTGCATCGCGTTCGAAAACGTCCAGACTGGCAAGGGCCACCGCGCAGGCCAGCGCGTTGCCCGTGTACGTATGGCCGTGGAAGAATGCCTTGAACTCCTCGTAGCGACCCAAGAACGCGTTGTAGACCTCTTCGGTGGCCAAGGTGGCAGCCAGCGGGAGGTACCCACCGCTGATGCCCTTACCAACGCACATCAGGTCGGGATCGACCTGGGCATGCTCGACCGCGAACATCCGACCGGTACGTCCAAACCCGGTCGCGACCTCGTCACAGATCAGGAGCACCCCGTGCCGTCGCGTCAGCTGGCGCAGGGCCTTTAGGTACGCGGCCGGATGTGCCCACATACCCGCCGCCCCCTGCATGAGAGGCTCGACGACAAGCGCGGCCATTTCCCTGCCCTTGCGGGCCAGTAACGCATCGGCGTCCGCCACTGCGGCTCGCAATGCCGCGTCCGGATCCATCCGGCACTGCCACCGATACACATGCGGTGGATTGAGCTTATGACAGGGGAACAGGAGCGGTTTGAAGAAATGATGGAATGCCGCGGAATAGCCGAGGCTCACGGCACCGATGGTATCGCCGTGGTACGCCTCGGTGAGCGCGGCGAACTCCGTTCGCTGCGTGTCACCGCGCAGCTGCCAGTACTGGAAGGCCATCTTGAGGGCGATCTCGACCGCGGTCGCACCGGCGTCGGAATAGAAGACACGTGTCAGGCCCGGCGGTGCGATCTGCACCAAGCGCTGCGCGAGTACGATCGAAGGTATGCCCGCCAACCCCAGGAGCGTCGAATGCGCAATCCGCTCGGCCTGTTCATGCAGCGCTGCGTTGAGCACCGGATGGCGATGCCCATGAACATTGCACCACAGCGACGACACCCCATCGAGATAGCGATTGCCGTACACGTCGATCAGGTAATTGCCCTCGCCTGCAGCGATGATCAGCGGTTCCTCCGTCATCCAGTCCCGCATCTGGGTGAATGGGTGCCAGACGTAGGCCTGATCCCACGCCGCCAGCTCTTCGGGGTTTACCGGCATCGCGACTCCGCGGAGAACACACGCCGGAACGCGCTGAGTGCGAACGACAGGTCGTCCGACGTATGCGTACTCATAACCGTGATTCGCAGGCGGCCCGTGTCAGGCGGCACTGTCGGTGGGCGGATGCCCTGCACGAAGACCCCCTCGGCAAGCAGCCGCTCCGACATGCGCATCGTCGTGGCGGCATCACCGATCATCACGGGGATGATGTGCGCCGATTGTTCCGGAAGCCGCAACCCGATTTGCTGCAGCCCGCGCCGCAGACGAGCAGCGTTGTCAGCCAGCCGTCGCTGTAACGACGGGTTCGAGATCACGATCTGCACCGCCGCGGAGGCCGCAGCCACCACCGTCGGCGGCAGCGCCGTGGTGTAGATGAAACTGCGCGCTGTATTGACCAAGAGATCGATCACTGCGCGGCGCCCCGCAACGAACGCACCGAAGGTCCCGAGCGCCTTGCCGAGCGTACCCATCTGCAGCGTGACGCGCGGCTGCACGCCGGCGGCAGCAACGACGCCCGCGCCACACGGTCCAACTGCTCCAGTCGCATGCGCTTCGTCGATCATCACCATCGCACCATGTCGTTCGGCAATCTCACAGATTTCCGCAAGTGGCGCGGTGTCACCGTCCATGCTGAAGATCGATTCCGTCACAACGAGTCGGCGACGCCCGGGTGTGCGTCGCAGCAAGTCATCCAGCGCTTCGACATCGTTGTGCGCATAGACGCATACGCGGGCGCGCGACAGGCGGCAGCCGTCGATGATACTGGCATGGTTGAGTGCGTCGCTGAACACCACGTCCTCGGCTCCGACGAGAGTCGTGATGGCACCGACGTTGGCGTGATAACCGGAGTTGAAGAGCAGCGCCGCCTCCGTACCCTTGAAGTGGGCCAGCTGCTCTTCGAGGGTCTCGTGCAACCGCATCGACCCGGAAATCAGGCGCGACGCACCGGCACCGGCACCATACTCCACCGCGGCGCGGCTCGCCGCTGCGCGTACGGCGGGGTGTGTTGCCAGACCGAGATAGTTGTTCGAGCACAACAGCAGGGCGCGGTGGCCATCGACGGTCACCCACGGTTCTTGCGCGCCATCGATCGGTCGGAGCCGCCGTGCCAAGCCGGCGGCCTGACGGTGCACCAACTCGCTTGTGGCGAAATCCGCTGCGGCCATTACCGCTCGACGCTTAGACGTGCCCCCTGCTGGTGTCAACGTGCCGCAGTGTTGTATTGCGTCAGGCGCTCCGATGGGCGAACTGTTCGCTCACTCTCAACTTTCAACTGCACGTCGGTCTGAGACCACCCTCTCGCCGCGTAACCTTGCCTTTGCATCTTCGATGGGCCACTTTGTCGTCGAGGCAACGCAATGGCCGACATCCTGAAAGTTGGACGCAAGGGGGAATTGGTGTTGCCACGCCAGGCGCGCACCGCCCTCGGTCTACGTGAGGGAGACGAACTGGTCCTGACGATCGAAGACGATGCCATCCTCCTCAAGCGCAAGGCGCGCCGATTCGCAGAGTACCTGGAAACTCTTGGCCGCAAGACACCTGGCCGGGAGTGACCGCATGCCAATCGACCGCGCGCACTTCGCCGTGCTGTCGGCCGCGTTGTGCGTGTGGGTTGCCGCCGCTGCAGCGACCGAGTTGACCGGCCGCGAGCTCTATGAAGGCGCGTGCACCAGCTGTCACGGCAACGACGGCCGCGGCGCCCCCCAAGGCACCGCCATCAGTGTACCGCTGCCCGATTTCACCGACTGCAACTTCATCACCCGTGAAGGCGACGGCAATTGGGTGTACTTGATTGCCCACGGTGGCAGAGGACTGGGTTTGTCGCCGCAGATGCCAGCGTTCGACGACGTCCTCACCGAGGGACAGATCCATCTCGTCCTCGACTACATTCGCAGCTTTTGTGACGACCCGCGCTGGCCGCGCGGCGAGCTCAACTTTCGCCGGCCCCTGGTCACGACGAAGGCCTACCCGGAAGATGAGATTCTGCTGCTCCCGCAGTTCACCAAGGGACGCAACGGCGAGCGCGACTGGGTGACAGAGCTCTCGGTCGAGGGACGCGTGGGCGCACGCGGTGAGTTCGAGGTCGGCCTGCCGTTTGCGGTTCACGACGTCACCGATGGCGCGACAACCGCCGGCATCGGGGATGTGGGGCTGGCATACAAGCACGTTCTGTACGCCAATTTGCGCACTCTGACCATTGCCTCGGCCAGCCTCGATCTCGTGCTGCCGACCGGCGATCGTGATCGGCATCTCGGCGACGGCACCGTAAGCTTCGAACCAGCGTTGCTCGCCGGTCAGCAGATCCGCAATCTCGTCATTCAGGGAGAAATCCGCGGCGTCGCTCCGGTCGATGAACACCGCGCCGACCGCGGCGTGGACTACAGCTTCGCGTTCAGTTACCCCCTGTCGGCGCTGAAAAGCGCCTGGGTACCCACACTCGAGCTCGAGGTCGTGCAGGACGTGACCGCCGGGCAGCACAACCTGCTACTCACACCGGAAATCTACAAAGGACTCACGTCGCGCGGTCACATCGCCGTCGCCGTCGGTGCCCAGATTCCGGTCGCCGGCGATCCCGATCCCTTCGACTATCGCGTCCTCACGTTTCTCCTATGGGACTACGCCGACGGCGGCTTGTGGTGGTAACGGGTTGGCTCGCACCAACGGCGCGTCGCTGCTACAGGATTGAGCGATGGCAAAGCTGCACGTCCTCTTCGAGAATGGTGACCCAGAGCAGGTCATCGAGTTTGATCCGACGAAGGCGCCGTTCCAACACGATGGCAAGCCTGGGTCGATTCTCGACGTCCTCCTGGCTCACGGCGTGCATCTCGAACATGCGTGCGGCGGCAACTGCGCCTGCACGACCTGCCATGTGGTCGTGAAGAGAGGATTCGAGCGACTCTCGGAAGCCGAGGAAAACGAACTCGATCTGCTCGATAAGGCGCCGGGATTGACCCCGACGTCACGTCTGGGATGCCAGGCTGTCATCGAGGATGATCACGAGATCACGGTGATGATCCCGCGGTTTACCATCAACGCAGCATAAGACGCCGTGGCCGGGACTCTGCAGCGCATCACCTACGAGGCAACGGTCGAGCGCATCGACGACCTGGCGCCCGACACGCGCTCCCTCATCCTGCGGCTGCCGCCCGTACCACACTTCGCGTTCAGGCCGGGACAGTTCATTTCCTGTCTGCTTCCCGTCGGCGGCGAGCTCAT
>Ga0335069_10007102_pt1 | contig 16201 bp, 18 predicted proteins | sample Lox_Sample_11_FD_206714 | JGI IMG/M metagenome (GOLD analysis project Ga0335069, IMG submission 206714) | Soil microbial communities from Loxahatchee National Wildlife Refuge, Florida, United States - Lox_Sample_1.1 | ecosystem: Environmental > Terrestrial > Soil > Wetlands | place: USA... | reverse complement strand
GAACTCGGAGAGATCCTCCTCGTACGAGGGCATCTGCGCCGTTCAGACCGGCGTGAACGCGGCCGGGTAGAAGGCGAGCATGACGTTCTTCTTGCCGCGGTAGGACGAGAGCGTGATGTGCTTCATTGGGCCGCTGCGACCGGCCTGATCTCCGGTGGCGCGCAGCGTGAAGTCGGGCGCTTCGTCGCCGAGGTCGAGCTTCCAGATCGGCTTGGCCATGTCGTCCTTCTCCTCGTGAGCAAAAGGATCGATGCGGTGCGCGCGCCCCGGACGCAAGCCTGCGTCGACGCGGATCGTCATGGCAGCATGCGTCCAGCTCATCTACCCCGGTCGTGTGCCGTCCGGTCCGATAGCGCCCATGGCGAGCTCCGCCTGACCCGGGACCCCGAGCTTGCGTACCACCAGCACGTCGAGTGGCGCCCGCCCGCGTCTCTGCGGTCACGGAATCGCACCATGGCTCTCGCTTCCGCCAGAGGGTGCATCCGAGGTGCCGCACCTTCGCTAGGGGTGCGGGCCGGCCCAGGGTCAGGGCATGGCGGGTCTCGGGCGTGCGGAGGCTGGTACTTCGCGTGCACCGATACAGGCCCCGCGTGCAACCAGAACCCGTCCCATTCACCTCTTCGACGTCTGCCAGCCAAAGCCTCGCCGAGTTCCTCCGCCGCAACCGCGACCGCGCGATGGCCGAGTGGGAGCGCGCCGTGCGGGCGATTCCGGCTGCAACGCTGCTCGATCCAGCGGAGCTGCGCAACCGCATCCCTCTGCTCTTCGATCGCGTGCTCGACCTGGTCGAAGGCCGGCCCACGTCGCCAGGCAGTGACATGCCCGATCGGCATGCGGCGGAGCGGCTGCAGGAGGGCTTCAACCTCGAGCAGGTTGGCTGGGAGTACTGGGCGCTGCGCAGCACGTTATTTCGGCTGAACGCGGAGGAAGGCGGCCGGCTCGCCCCCGAAGCGCTCGTGTTGCTGAATGACGTCATCGATCAGGCGCTCGTGCGCGCGGTGGCGAGGTTCCACGAGCTGCGGACACGCTTGCTCGAGGCGCTCGAGCGCATCTCGTGCGAAGGGCTGCTCGACGAGCCGCCGGCGCTGGACGCATTCCTGCACCGGCTCCTCCTCGTCATCCTGGAGAGCACCGAAGCGGTGGACACCGCAGTGCTCTTTCTCAGCACCCACGGTCGACTCGTCTTGCGCGCCGCGGTGGGCATCGAGCAGGAACTGGAGGGCAAGTTCAGCCTCGCCATCGGCGAAGGGTTCGCGGGCAAGGTTGCAGAGAACAAGCGTGCTCTGTTCACGCCGTCGGCGGAGACCGACCCGCTCGTGCGCAACCCCGCCCTCCGCATGGCCGGCGTCAAGGCCCTCTACGGCGTACCGCTCGTCTACGGCAACGAGGTCATCGGCGTCCTGAAGATGGGCTCGCGCACCCGGAGCGACTTCTCCCTCGAGGACAGACAGATTCTGCGCAGCGCCGCGGAGCGGACCGAAGCAGGCTACTCCGGTCGATCGTGAACCTCGTGAACAACGCCCTCGCGTACGGAGCTCCGTCCACGCCCATAATCGTGCACGTCGAGGGCGACGAGGCGCGGGCGGCGCTGCGCGTGCACAACGAAGGAGACCCGATCCCCGCGGACATGTTGCAGCACCTGTTCGACCCCTTCACGCGAGGGACCAAGAGTGCGGGCTCGGGGCTCGGGCTGTACATCGTGCACGAGATCGTGGCGGCCCACGGTGGGAGCATCGTCGTCGAGTCCACCCGCGAGAAGGGCACCACGTTCACGGTACGGCTCCCGCGCTGGTCCGGAGGGGCCGATCGCCTCGGGACCAAGTAACCTCCGCGTGGCGAGCGGTTAACGCAGCAGGATACGGGCCGCTTACCCCGGAGGATCGACGGTCAGTACGACCGTCAGAGTCTCATGATCGCGAACGTACGCGCGCGATCCTGACCGCTCCGCTTGAAGCCGCGCAACGAGGGAGGCAGAGCGACGATCGATTCCGCGAGCCACGAGCCTGAAAGCCCGCTGCGTGCGCACCAGCACGTCAAAGGTCCGATCCTGAACCTCGATCATCGCTCGAGCCGCGTGGGAGAAGAGTCTGGCGCGTGCGGCGGCAGCATTGAGTACGGCAGCCGTGCCCCAGTGTTCGTCAGATACTGCTGAAAATCGATGAGGGCACGGGCGAGTCGCATCACCATCGCTGCATCGGGAACCGCGCCCCGCGCGAATGCCTCGTCCACGTCACGAGCAACCGTCACGATGCCCTCCCAGCGTGAGCTCATGGATAACGGGCCTCCCCTTGCACTCATTGCACTCAGCGGCCCCCCTCTCTTCGCGGGAGGCGAGGAAGATTTCGTCCGCGCGCGCTTTGTTGTCATCTGATATCTGGCCCTGCCCCGGCTGAATTGTGCTTGGCCTCCCATAGTGCCACCGTGCTCAGCCTCGGTGTCGGCACGATCTGGCTGTGGTCCCACGAAGGCTCCGCCATGCGCCGATGACTCCGGGCACCCAGCATGCTTCGAGGTCCCGCCATGACCGAAAACGCCCGCGACAAGAGCGAAGAGCTCAAGAAGGACCTCGAGGCACTCCAGACGTTGCGTGACGAGATGCGTGTGCGCGTGCACCTGGCTGGCATGGAGGTCAAACGTCGCTGGAGCGAGCTCCAGCCTCGCATCGACGATCTTCTCGACTCCGCCAAGAGACTTGGGGAGGCGTCGATGGACGCGGTCAAGGAAGCCCTCGAGCTGGCCAGGGAGCTACGCAAGGCCCTCTAGCTCGTGCTCTTCCTCGGCTGACGCTGGCCGGTTCGGGCTCGGCTCGGCCTCTCGTACGTCATCCCGCTAGTGCTCGCGAGGACGCGGCTGCCGCCGACTGTGCACCGACCGACTAATCGAGGTCCCGCGGCGACCGCTGGTCGCACACGTGCAGGGGGACGCCGTCCATGGCCGAACGCTGGACCACGGCAAGGCAAGCGATCGTGCGGCGCAGGCGGCCGCCGGCCAGCGCGCGGAGCCGCTACGCGCTCGACGCCGTCAACTTCTTCCTCGCCGGTCTGACGGGGATCGGCGCCCCCTTCCTGAGCGATCTGCTGCGCGACGCCGGCTGGACCTACGGTTCGATCGGCATGGCGGTCGCGATGCCCGGCGTGGCGGTGGGCCTGCTCCAGGCATTTGCCGGCTTCTACCTCGACCGCGCCCGTCACGCGCGCGTCATCCTCGCCGCCGCCTCGGTCGCGGTCGGGGCCTGTTACGCGCTGCTCCCGTCGCTCGTGCACGGGGCGCACTTCGGCGTGTATGCGACGCTGTTCGGCTCGGGGCTCGGCCAAGCCCTGTTCGGACCGCTGCTCGCCGGCTTGGCGCTCGGCCTCGTCGGTCACGCGCACATCAATCGGACCGCGGGCGCCAACCAGGCCTTCTGCTCCTTGGGGGACGTGGCCGCCGCGCTGGTTGCGCTCTTGATCATCCAACGCGGCATCGAGGGCGTCTTCTACCTCGTCGGCGTGTTCGCGACTCTCGCGGCAGCGTCGGCGCTCCTCATCAAGGACCAGGAGCTCGATCGGGACCGCGCGGCCGGAGGCACCGAGAAACCCGTGCCGTTCCGCGTCCTGCTGAGGGACTGGAGAGTGCTGGTGCTCATGGCCTCGGCGATGCTCTTTCACACGGCCTACGCGTCGGCGTTTCCTTTCGTCGTGCTCCGCGCGCGCCAGGCCGGGGGCTCGGACACGACGGTTGCCGAGATGATCTTCGTGACGCAGGGGTTCATGGTGCCCGTCGCGAGCGTGACAGGCCCGCTGCTGGGAGCCCTGGGACGCAAGCCCGTGCTCGGCTTCGGCCTCGTCTCGCTGGCCGTCTACCTCTTGACCTGCGTCTTCGTGCAGAGCCCAGGCGCGCTCGTCGGCGTGCAGGCGCTCGGGAGCGTCGGCCCAGGTGTCCTGGCGGTCGCGCTCGTCGTCATCTGCGCGGACCTGACGCGAGGAACGGGGCACTTTCAGGCGCTCATCGGCACGACGCGCACCGCAATGGTCGCAGGCGGGGTCGCCGGGACGTTCGCGACGGGGTTCGTCGTCGGCCGCCTGGGCTACTGGATAGCGATTGGCGCGCTCGCGTGGATCGCGGCCGCCAGCGCCCTCCTGTTCCTCGTCGCGATGCCCGAGACGCGTCCCGCGACGGCGCCGCGGTCGTAGCGAACATTCAGGCCTCTTCGGCCAGCGCGCCGGTCTCGGGCATCCACACGAGAAACGCCCCGGCGGCCGCGGTCGCGACGAGCGTGAGCAAGAGAAATGCGACGCTGAAGCCCGCGCGTTGAATGACGAACCCGGTCGCGAGAGGTCCCGCCAGCGCGCCGGCCGCAAGAGCCGCGCGCGACGCTCCGGTGAGCGCCTGAAAGCAGCCGGTTCCGCGGGCGACATCGTGTGAGACCGCGACGATCGCTACCCCGAAGATCCCCTGAGCGATGCCACGGAACCCCTGGGCGAGAATGAGCTGCGTTGGGCTCTGCGCGAACACGCACACGAGCAACGTGAATGGCGCGATGACGAACGCCAGCGCGAACACGAGCCGCCGCCCGAGACGGTCGATCAGACCTCCCGCGGCAGCAGCGACCGGCACCATCGTCACCGCTCCGACGAGGATGTAGAACGCGACATCTCGATTCGTGCCGTGCAGGGCCCGGATCTGAAGAGCCGCGAAAGGGACCGCCGCGGCGATCGCGAATTGAAAAAGCGTCGTCGACAGAATGAGCACGATCACGCGCCGATCGCGCAGGAGTTGGTCCAGCGAAAGGCGCCGCTCGGTCCCACCCGTCTGGAGATCGGGGTCGATTTCATCCGGCCGGATGAGGAGGGCCGAGCCGCCCGCGAACAGGGCGATGATGCCGATGAGATGGAAGACCGGCGACACGTCGCTTCCCACGAGCAACAGCGCGAAGACGGCGGAGCAGACCTCGCCGAGGTGGTTGTGGGTCTCGTTCCAGCCGATGGTCCGGGTGAGGTTCTCGTGGCCGGCGAGCCCGAGCGCAAGGCCGCATAGCAGGGGCGCGAAGAACGACTGCGCGAGACCCGAGGCGAAGAGGATCCCATAGGTCGCCACATACGCTCCAGCCGGGAGGCACGTCAGGAGCGCGTAACATAGGCCGACCATCGGCGCGGAAAGCGCGAGCGCCAAGCGGGGCCGTCGCCAGCGGTCGACCAGCCATCCCGCCTGTGTCTGGAACAATAGAACTCCGAGCGCGGGCATGGACTCGGCGATCCCAATCGCGCCCCCACGCCAACCGCGGTCGAACAAGAAGGCGCTGATGTAGGGCAGGCCCAGCCCGGTGAGCTGCGCGAGAAAGAAGTTCACCGCGTGAAGACTGAACCGACTGCGATGACTTGCGACGCGCTTCGACACCTTGAACGAATGGCAAACGACGCGCCCGATCGTCAAGCAGAGCGACTGCTCCGCTGAGGCGGACGTGCAGCGGGCATGGCGTTGGCACCGACGCGTCGAGGCCATGCGAATCGCCCTCATCTCCACCTGTGCCATATCGGTCCCGCCCAGGACGTACGGCGGGACCGAGCTTGTCATCGGGGAGCTCGCCAAGGAGCTCACGCGCCGCGGGCACGACGTCACCGTATTCGCGACCGGCGATTCGGATCCCGAGTCGGCGCTGCGCTGGCATTTCGTCACGCCCGTATGGCCGCCCGACGATCTCGCGGAGCTCCGGCACGCGGCGATGTCGTGGGCGCAAATCGGCGCCGAGCGGCCGTCGTTCGACGTCGTGCACGCGCACACGGTGCCTGCTGTCGCTCTCTCCGCACTCTGCGAGATACCTCTGGTGATGACTCTGCACCACCACCGCGTCGACGCGCTCGTCCAGTACTACGCGGCGTTTCCCGAGGTCTCCTACGTGGCCATCTCGCAGAGTCAGGCGAAGCTCTCGCCCGAGCTGGGCGCGATCGACGTCGTGCACCACGGTCTGGACGTCGAACGGTATCCGACTGGGGACGCAGCCGGCGGGTGGTTCGCGTTCGTGGGCCGCTTCGCGCCGGAGAAAGGCCCGCACGTCGCGATCGACGTGGCCGTGAACGCGGGCGTCCCGTTGCGCATGGGGGGCGGCCCCCATTCGGTGAACCGCCAATTCATGGCGCGCGAGATCGTCCCCAGGCTCGAGCGCGCCGGCGACCTCGTGAGCTGGGTGGGCGAGGTCTCCTTCGAACCGAAACTCCGGCTTCTGGGCGGGGCGCGTGCCACGCTTTTCCCCTCCGAGTGGGAGGAGCCCTTCGGACTGGTGATGATCGAGTCGATGCTCGTGGGCACCCCCGTGCTGGCGCTTGCCCGAGGGGCCGCGCCCGAGGTGATCGACGATGGGGTCACGGGGTTCGTTGTACGTGACGCCGCGGAGATGCAAGCGCGGCTCGGCGAGGTGGCGCGCATCGACCGAGCGGGTTGCCGGCGAAGGGCGCGCGAGCGCTTCTCCTCCACCCGAATGGCTCACGATTACGAACGCATCTACGAACGGGCGGCTCGCTCGGCGCAGCCCACCGCCGCCGGACGGCTCAAGCTCTGCTGAGCGTCCTGGGAGCATCAGTCCATCTCGATGTCGATCTTCATGGGCGCGCCCGTCACGTCGAGCCGGTCGACGTGGCAGCGGGAGCCGATGCGGCGGAATCGGATGCTCACGAGCGATGCTCCGATGCGCATGCCGTGCAACTCCAGCCGGCGGACCTTCCGTGGCAGAGCGGGGTTCTTGATGAGAAGCCGCGACGCGAGCGCGCTGCCGTGTCGACCGCCACCCACCGAGTCGGCCCGGAGTCCGAGCATGGACTGCACGAGGAGGAGAGGCGCAGCGCTCGCCCACGCCTGCGGACTGCACGCCACGGGATAGCGCACGACGGGCCCACATCGCTTGCTGATGCCGCAGAAGAGCTCGGGCAGGCGTCGGTCCTTGAAGTAGGACATCGCCGCGTACATGCCGTCGAAGACCCTGGCCACCTCGTGGCGCAGCCCGTAGTAGGCGAGCCCTCGCGCGACGAGGGCGTTGTCGTGCGGCCACACGGTTCCGTTGTGGTAGGCGAGTGGATTGTAGACGGGCTGATCGTTGGCCAGGGTGCGGATGCCGTACCCGCTGAAGCTCGCAGAGGCGAGCAGCATGCGCGCCGTGGCTCGCGCGCGGTCTGGCGGCGCGGCGCGCGACCAGAGGATGTGGCCGGCGTTCGACACCGCGGTCGGAACGAGGCGATCGCGTCCGTCGACCGCAAAGGCGTAGCGGTTCGCCTCCTCCATCCAGAACGTGCGATTGAGCAAGTCGCGCATGGCGGCCGCGCGCTCTCGATACTCCTTCGCTCGCTCCGGGTCCCCTAGCCATTCGAGGATGCGCGCGCCGCGCTCGTACGCGTCGGCGCAGTAGCCTTGCACCTCGACGAGCGCGATTGGCGGCTCTGCACGCCTACCATCCGGGAACGACACGCCGGCCCGCGAGTCCTTCCATCCCTGGTTCTCGAGCCCCCGCTGGCTCGTGCGCTGATAGCGCACGAGCTGCGTCCCCGAGTGGCTGCGAGTGTCGATCCAGCGGAGCGCAGCCAGCACCGCAGGCCGCAGCTCGTGAAGGAAGGAATCGTCACTCGCGTAACGACTGGCGGCCTCGGCCACGATGACGAAGAGCGGCGTCGCGTCGATGCTCCCGTAGTACGGGGAGTGTGGGATCTCGTTGCAACGGACCATCTCGCCGAACCGCAGCTCGTGGAAAATCTTTCCCGGTTCCTCCTCGGTGACCGGGTCGTCCTTCTGGCCCTGATATGCAGCGAGCGTGCGGAGGGTCTCGATGGCGAATTCCGGATTCAACGTGAGCGCCTCGTACGAAGCGATGAGCGCGTCACGACCGAAGGGCGCGCAGAACCAGGGGATGCCCGCGCCGATGATGGTGTTGCGCCCGTGCTGGATGCGTAGGTCGTGCAGGTCGGAGACCGCTTGATCGAGCGTCTCCTGCAACAAGCCGTCGTCGCACGTGTAGCGCGTCGAGCGTGCGCGGAAGGTCGCCGTCTCGGCACTGACGTCCTCGGCGCGACGCGTGAACGGCAGGTCGCGGGTCCGCGACGGCGTCGACCGCGTGGGCGCAACGCGGACCTCGATGGTCGTCGTGCGGTCTGGCGCCAGGGACAGATCGAAGATCGCATGGTCCTCTTCGAGCTGAGTCGGCGCGATGCTGAACGAGACCAGCGTCTCGAACGTCGTTCCGCAGAGCCCCTGATAAGGGAGCAGGACCGAGTTCGCCTCGACGCGCGCCCGGCGGACGGCGCCGCGCTTTGGCCGATGCGCGCCGCGCACCTCGAAGACGTCGGCGAAGTCTGCCCCGAACCGCATGACCACCTGGATCTCGGTCGCGCGCATGAGGAAGTTGCTGAAGACGATCTCCTCGACCAGGCCATCATCGAGGAGCTGCCGGCGCCGGATGTGCAGGAAGTTGGTCGGATCCTCGAGCAGCTCGTGCGCCCGGCCGCTGAGCATCAGGTCGATCTGGTTGTACGCAGGGTGGGATGTGTCGGCGCTCAGGCGCACCGTCTGCTCGGCCCGGATCTCGAGCTCGTAGTGCGACAGATACCGCGTGTCGTGATCGAAGAGCCCGAGCTCGCGAGCGCCCGCGGGGGCGATGTCGCCCTGCCGTGTCGTCACGAGAAACAGCGAGCCGCGCGCGCGCACGAGGCGATCGATGTCGCCGGCAACCGGCAAGTCGAGGGGCACCTGAGCAGCCGTCACGCGGGGACTCTCTTTCGCAAACGCGGCTGCAACGGAAGTGCCTAGCGCGCGAGCCTCATGCCCGGGGCGCCCGGATCACCGCACGCCTCCTCCGTCCTCGTCCAAGCATGCGCCGCTTCGAGGGCCCGGCTGGCCAGTTGAGTGAGCTCGTCCACGAGTTGCCCGTGGAGCTCCCGCGCGACCGAGTCGCTTGCGAGGAAGCGTTCGACCTCGTCTGCGAGCGTGCGGACGATCGCGACCTGCCGCTTCAGCGCGACGACCAACGGCTCTGCCTCCAGCGGACGCTCCTGTCCTTCGCGAAGCGCTGGCAGTGAGAGCGTAGGGTCGGGCATGGCGGGCCTCCTTCCCGAGGGCAACGCGGGTCCTGCAGACGCGATGCCACTATCGCGACCACGAGCTGGTGCGCTTCGTGCTCGACCACGTGCGGCTGCCGGAGGGTGCCGAGCGGGTCGCGTTCGCGCTCACAGCCGACCGGGGCGGGCCGCACGTCATCGTCGCGCGCGATGGGGGCTTCGTGACGTGCCTCGCCGCAGGGATGAAGGTCGGGCCGCACCCGGTCGTCTCGCGTGCTCACCTCGACGCGCTCGCCACCAAGCACGAACGCGTCCGCACCGGGATCGCGCTCGCGCGCAAACGCGGGATGGACTCGAGCGCGCTGCTCCGGAAGCTGACCCTCGTCGGGCCGGCGTTCCCTCGCGAGGACTTCCTCGCCGCCGAGGCCGCGGTCGGACCCGCCGCCGGCGCGTTGCTGGGCAAGTGGGCCTCGTGGACGGACGCGATCGGAACCCTCCTCGACGTTGCCCAATGGCACCCGCCTGTTGGACTAATCGCTGTAGCGACGTGACCTCACGAAGGCATTCCAATGTCGCACCCCTACGCTGCGCCCGTCCGCGCTGTAATCTGCGTCGGCGTGGCAGCAGGATCCCGCCTTACTCCGGGTGAACGAGTTGTCGGAGAGAACAAGTGCTCACCGGCGTCGGTCTTCACGCGCGCGACCCAGGCTCATTTCCTCAATCGTTGACGCACGACAGTGACCGCATTACCTTGGGTAATGATGATGCGCTCGGCCAGCTCGAAGGTGACCTCGCAGAACCAGATCTCCATACCGGCCGAGGTCCGCCGGCGATTCGGCATCGTGCCCGGGACCGAGCTCGTTTGGGAGGAAGAAGAGGGCCGGCTGGTCGTGCATCCCAAGCGTTTCACGGTCGACGACCTCCGCGCTTTCTGCGCACGACGCGGGTTGAAGGCGATGACTCCCGCTGCCGTTCGCCGTGCGCGCGATCGCGCCATCCGCACGAGACATGGCCGCGGCTGACACGAACGTCGTCCTTCGCCTCCTCCTGGAGGACGACGATGCGCAAGCGCGCGCCGCGCGCGCCTTCCTGCGGTCCAAAGGGCCGCTGTTCGTCTCCCACGTCGTGCTCGCCGAGGTCATGTGGGTGCTGAGCAGCGTGCACGAATTCGGGCGCGCCGATGTGAGCGACTTCGTGGAGATGCTGCTCGCGACCGACGGCTTCGAGCTGCAGGATCCCCTCGCCGTGAAAGACGCGCTCGACACGCATCGCGCCTCGAAGGCCGAGTTCTCCGACTGCCTCGTGCTCGCCATCGCCAGGCGCGCCGGAGCGCTGCCACTGGGCACCTTCGACCGGAACCTCGGCCGCGTGGATGGGGCGCAACGCGTGGGGCCGAAGACGCTGAGGTGATGACCGGCGGAGGCGCTCGAAGACCCCCTTCGCCCCTACCCTTGCTCGGCAGGCACCCCTCACTCTCCCTATTCTCTTTGAACCAGACGTGGCCGGCGGACACGATAGAGGCGCCATGCTCGAGCGACAGAGCCGGATCATCCTCCTTCACGGCGCCTCGAGCGCAGGCAAGTCGACGCTCGCCAAGGCCATCCAGCAGGCGCTCGATGAGCCCTTCCTCCACCTGGCTTCCGACTACCTCTCGCTCGGGCTCCCCGCGCGACGCGACCCCGAGGGTCCGTTCGCGTGGAAGGACAACGTCCGACCCAGGTTCTTCGACGGCTTCCAGCGGTGCATCGCTGCGTTCGCCGCGGCCGGGAACGATCTCATCGTCGATCACATCATCGAGCATCGAAGCTGGCGCGAGGACCTGACGCGTCTGCTGCAGCCGTTCGACGTCTTCCTCGTCGGCACGCACTGCGCGCTCGACGAGATCGACCGGCGCGAGCGCGTCCGCGGGGACAGGTACATCGGCGAAGGCCGTTCGCACGTCGAAGACGACGGGATCCACACGTTCGGCCCGTACGACGCCGAGGTCGACACGACCGGGAGGAAGGCCGCGGACGTCGCGCTCGACGTCGTGACTCGCTGGCGGCTGCGGACGCGGTCCGTCCTCACGCCCCGGTAAGCTTCTCCACCGCCGGCACCACCCGTTGGCATCGCGTGGTGCTTGGCTTCTGGCGCGGAACAGCAATCCTCAGGGTGGCGGTACGCTCGGCACGATGGCGCGATCCTCGGGACTGACTCCGTCGGAGCGGTATCTGAGGAGCCTCTGCGACCGGTCATTTCTGACGCTGTGGAGTTACCCAAATCTTTACAAAGCGCCGGGCCAGGAACTTTGCGATCTGCTCGTTGTCTTCGGCCACCACGTCATCATCTTCTCGGACAAGTCCTGCGACTTCCCGAACACCGGGAACCTCAAGCTGGACTGGTCGCGCTGGTACCGCAGATCCATCAAGAAGTCGGCGGATCAGGTCTTCGGCGCGGAGCGCTGGATCCGTTCACACCCGGACCGCATCTTCACTGACTCCCGCTGTACCCAGAGGTTCCCACTCGACCTGCCTCCGAGGGATCAGGTGTCCTTCCACCGACTCGTCGTGGCCCTGGGAGCGGCCGAACGCTCGCGCGCTCATTTGGGCGGAAGCGGCAGCCTCATGCTGATTGCCGCAGACTGCAGTCGACGACGCGATGCCGTTTGCCGTCGGTGACGTCGATCCTGAACGCGGATACGTCCACGTCCTCGATGACGTCACTCTCGACATCGCTCTCGGAGAGCTCGACACCATTGCAGACTTCACCGCATACCTCGACGAGAAGGAGCGGCTTGTGCGTTCCGGGCGCCTGGGAGGCGCGTCAGGCGAGGAGGATCTGATCGCCTACTACGCGCAGACCATGGGCGCGGACAACTCTAGACACGTGATCAAGGTCCCAGAGAGGGCGACCGTCATGTACTTGGACGAAGGGTTCTGGAGCGGCTTGAAGCGGGAGCCGCGCTATCTGGCAAAGAAGAAGCTTGATAAGGACAGCTACCTCTGGGACGCGCTCATTGAGCAATTCAACAAGCACGTCGCCGCGGGAACGCTCGCCGCCGGCAACGAGATCGGCATCAAGGGGGTCGAGCCAGCGCTTCGCATCATGGCGGGCGAACCACGACTGGCCCGCCGACTCTTTGCCGAGGCGATGTTCGCGAAGATCCGGACAACACCTGTCGACCGCACGAGCACTCGGCTCATGCTGACGAAGCAGCGGCCCGATGCTGGCTACGTGTTCCTGCTTGAGCCCAAGCGCGCCGACGAGGACTACGACGCCTATCGCAAGCGGCGCATCGAGAAGCTGGAGGCGTACTGCCACGTGGCCGGACACGTTCAACCCCAGCTTGTGCATATCATCGGCATCGCAACAGAACCCTACGGGAGCCACGGGAGTTCCGAGGACCTCATCTACGTGGACACGACGACCTGGGACCTGGGGACCAGGCGCGTTGCTCGCGAGCTTCACGAAAGTGGTCTCTTCAAGAACGTCCGTAGGGTCGAGACCAGAACCGAGGAATTTCCTGACCTCGCGCGCCAGGCTCGCAATCGCCGGAAACGGGAAAGGCGGGAGCGTCGGCGGCGTGGGTAGTGGGTCGGTTTGAGTTCACGGCATGCATGGGTACCCATCGTGCCAAATAGCCCCTACTGGAGCGAGTCGTCACTCGTCGCCCTCGACTCCGCCCTCGCTCGGGTCCCGCCAATCCCTGAAGGCTCCCCAGACTAGTGGTTTCCGTCGGCGTGACGTTCGGGGGCAGCGGTGCGTCGTGAGCGAGGTCACCGGTGTGCGTGAGCAAGTCCCGAATGGTGATGCGGCCGGAGTCGTGAGTGAGGGTAGAGGATGCCCCGGTCACCGTGGTCGTGACGCGGCGCGTCCATCAGGGGTCCGGGCCCCGGATCCGGGCCCCTGATCAAAACGCAGCGCACTCTCCATTTACTGCTGGGCCCTCCTCACTCGATCGGTGGGGTGGACGAACTCGCGACATGCATACGCGCACCCTGCTGGTCGCCACCCTGCTCCTGGTCGCTTGCGGCGGCGAAGCGCCTCCGCCTCAGCGGCCATCCGCTCCTGTGGTCACGCCACTGGCGCCTGCGCCAGTCGCGTCGGCGACTGCGAGTTCGCCTACCCAGGTGTGCGGCCAGCCACCCGCGCGCACCGTCGACACCGTCGAGACGAAATTCGGCATCACCGTCGCCGACCCCTACCGTTGGATGGAGGGCAACGAGAACGCGGAACTCAGCGCGTGGCTTCGCGCACAAGGCCAGTGCACGCGCGGATATGTCGGGCGCATCACCGGGCGCGACGCCCTCTTCAAGCGCCTGCGCGATCTTGGGATGAGCAGGAGTCGCGTCTTCGACATGGAGCTCGCCGGCGGCCGTGCCTTCTACAAGCGGATCGGCGCCGGCGAGGAGCTCGAGAAGCTCGTGGTGCGCGAGTCGGGAGGTGCCGAGCGCGTGCTGGTCGATCCCGCAAAGCTGGCGCAGGGCGATAAGCATGTGTCGGTCAACTCGTATGCGCCCTCTCCCGACGGGAAGCTCATCGCCTACGACCTTGCACTCGGCGGCGCAGAAGTGTCGCAGATTCACGTCATGGACGTGGCGACCGGCAACGACCGACCCGACGTCATCGAACGCATCTGGGGCGAGATGTCGGCCTCGTGGCTTCCGGACGGCAAGTCATTCTTCTACACGCAGTTGGCGCCGGCGGGGGCGAACGCCGACCCGATGCTCGACATGGAGGTGAAGCTCCACATCCTCGGGCAACCGGTTGAACGCGACGTCGCGATCCTCGGCAGTGGCGTCGGCACCGCGCTGAAGGTCGCCCACGAGGAGTTTCCCGTCCTCATCATCGAGCCCGGCACGGCGTGGCTGATCGCGCACCTCGGCGGCGCGCACAGGGAGAGCCGCATAGCGGTCGCGCCGCTCACCAAGCTCGATCGCAGTGGCGCCGGAAACACCCCTTGGCACACTGTCGCCGAATACTCGGACCAGGTGGAAAGTGCCAAGGTGCACGGCGACCGCCTATACATGAGGACCTTCAAGGACGCGTCGAACCACAAGATCATCTCGGTGCCGCTGACCGCACCCGACCTGTCGAAGGCCAGGGTAGAGGTCCCCGAGGCTCCGGACGCGATCATCATGTATTTCGGGGCAGCGCGCGACGCTGCGTACGTCGAGACGATGGTCGGCGGGCGCGCACGCCTCTGGCGCGTGCCATGGGGCGGCACGCCGGTGCCGATTGCGCTGCCCTACGACGGCTGGATCGACGACCTGGCGACGGATCCCCTGCGGGACGGGGCCCGCTTCAGCATCGAAAGCTGGACGCGGCCCACGGACTACTACGACGTCGATGCCAAGAGGGGGAGCGCGTCGATCGCGGGGATCGCGGCGACGACGACCGCCGACTATTCGAACATCGTCGCCGAGGAGGTCGAGGCCACGAGCAGCGACGGCACTGCCGTGCCGCTGTCCATGTTGCACCCGAAGGATCTGCCGCTCGACGGGTCGCGCCCGGCCATCCTCTACGGCTATGGCGGGTACGGCGCCTCCGAGACACCCAACTTCAGCGCGTCACGCCTCGCATGGCTCGAGCGCGGCGGCGTGTTCGCGATCTGCCACGTGCGCGGCGGCGGGGAGAAGGGGTACGAGTGGCAGGTCGATGGCACCCACGAGCACAAGATGAACGGCGTGCACGATTTCGAGGCGTGCGGTCAGTATCTCATCGAGCACAAACTCACATCGGCGAGCCACCTCGCAGCGCGGGGCGTCAGCATGGGGGGCGCGCTTGTCGGCCGGGCCATCACGGATCGACCGGACCTCTTCGCCGCGGCCAATATCGCAGTCGGCGTCGTGAACCCCACGCGCATTCTGTTGGCCGAGAATGGGGCGAACCAGAAAATGGAGCTAGGCGATCCCGAGACCGAGGCGGGCTTCAAGTCGGTCTACGACATGGATGCGTTCCTCCACGTGACGTCAGGGACGGCGTATCCCGCTGTCATCTTCACGGTGGGGGTCAACGACAAGCGCGTCGCACCGTGGATGACGGGCAAGATGGCCGCGCGCATGCAAGCCGTCAGCACCAGCGGCCGGCCCATCCTCGTGCGAATCGACGACGACGCCGGCCACGGCATCGGCTCGACTCGCGACCAGGTTTTCGCCGAACAGGCCGACGTCGACAGCTTCTTCCTCGCTGCGGCAGGCGACCCGGCGTTTCAGGTGCGGTAGGCGAGCGGTCGCCCAGCTCGCGCCGGCGAGGCGAGGCGTGCGATCCGTTCTGCGAGGCGCTCGGCCGAGAGCGCGTCGGCGTTGGCGGTCATCGCCTTCACGACGCCGTCGGCGAACGTGATGAGGACGTTGATGCGCTTGGGCAGGTCGAGGACCGCCAAGTTCTTTTTTGTGGAGAGAACTGCGGTTTCGAAGAGAAGCGAAGGGTGGGAAAGTCGAAAAAGAGAAGCGATCGACTGGAATCTTGCGGCGGCCGATTGGAATCCTGCGTCGGTCGTCTCGACGCCGATGTTTTTCATTCCGCCGCCGACGTGTTTCAGTCCGACGTCGACGTCGGCCGACTGGAATCCTGCGTCAGTCGCCTCGACGCCAGTGTTTTTCAGTCCGCCGCCTACAGTTTCGAGTCCGCCGCCGATGTTTTCGTGTCGGCGGCCGATGTCTTCCAGTCGGCCGCCGATGTTGTTCATTCGGACGCCGACGTCGGCCGACTGACAACTTGCGTCGGCCGTCTCGACGCCGACGTTTTTCAGTCCGACGCCGATGTCGTTCACTCGGACGCCGTTCTCGGCGGATTGAAACCCTGCGACGTCGGACTCGACGCTTCTCTCTTTCAGTCCGCCGCCTGCGTTCTCCAGTCCGACGCCTGCCTTTTTCAGTCGGACGCCGTCGTCGGCGGACTCAAAACTTGCGTCGGCGGACAGACCGACATCGGCGGCGGCTTCGACGACATCGGACTCCAGTCGGCCGATGCTCTTTTTCAGTCCGCCGCGATCGGGCACCCCACGTTGCCGCCTGTCCGCCGGCCTCTCCGCCCTTCCTACCCATTTAACTGCGCGACGGACGACTTTCCCCCTCACTATTTTCGATGGCATGTCGTTTTCTAGGATGGAGCGACCTGTCAAGGCTCGTGGCGACGTCGGAGCGGGTGTTGGTTGATGGTTGATCGTCGATGCCCAGAGTCAGCGACCGAGCGAGAGAGCAACG
>Ga0335069_10007101_pt1 | contig 16204 bp, 14 predicted proteins | sample Lox_Sample_11_FD_206714 | JGI IMG/M metagenome (GOLD analysis project Ga0335069, IMG submission 206714) | Soil microbial communities from Loxahatchee National Wildlife Refuge, Florida, United States - Lox_Sample_1.1 | ecosystem: Environmental > Terrestrial > Soil > Wetlands | place: USA... | reverse complement strand
GTGCCACTGTAACGGCCACGCGGCCCTTCGGGTTTCCGTGAGGACTGTACGATGGTGCGGTAGCGCCGTCTACTGCCCTTTGGGGAAGGCCAAGGCGGGCTTCGAAGATTCACGCCCCTTCCGTTTGCCGGGTGAGTTTCGCCACTGACCGTGCCTTGAGCACGCCGTGATGCCAATCTGGTCCGGATCATTCCCTTCCAGGCTCAACCGAGCATCCTTATGACCAAGGTGATCAGGTCTTCTACAGGCGTACTGAACACAACGATTGGAACCATGGGTATTGCCGCAACTCTTGCCAGAGGAAACGAGGGTGTTCCGGTCGATTGGTATGATCCCCATGTTTCTGATCACGGTAAAACTGCTTCCGAGATCGATCAAAGACGACTGGTCCGGGTGACCCAAATTGACATCGTCCGGAGATTGCCCTTTCTGGATCCACTTTTGATCAAACTGCTGATTGTGGATTGTCACGAGAGCGCCGTATCCAAGGAGACGAACAAGCAGCCAATGCAGCAGCCCGCCGCCCGTGAGTGAGAAGTTCTCAGCGATGGGGGAATTTGTCTGAATCGTTGCGTGCATCACCGGGTTTTCCATCGTCTTCATGGCTTCGTCGATTGTCTCCTTCATGCTCATCAAAACCTGCCTCTGCCAGATGGCTAGACCAAGCGAGCAAAGATCATAAAAGGAGCTTGGAGTAAACCTGGCAAAGGCTGCTGAAGACTAGGGAGCCCCCTTCACGTGCTCCAACTCGTGCGGGTTACGCTGCGACATTCCGAATGGCTCTAAGCACTTCACTGCCCGGATCCGTCTTACGAAAGTAGGCCGCACAGCCCACAGCCTCGGCGGCTGCGCGCGTTTCGGGGTCGTCGTGAGCGGTAACAAAGATGATGGGGGGATGGCGGTCTTTAGTAGCGAGCCTTTGTGCCAGCTCGATACCCGACATGTCGCCGAGCTGGATGTCGAGAAGGAGGCAGCCGAATAGAGGTTGCTTGGGGTCAACGAGGAGCGCTTCTGCCGAGGAATAGGTGATGGCCTGGAATCCCGCTGCGCGCAGGAGGCGACCAAATGATCGGCAAACGCTTTCGTCGTCATCAACTATGGCGACATAGGTTTTCGTATGCGGCTCCTTGGCATTCGAAGAGCACTATAGGAGGAAGCGACAATGCCAGCTACTGCCCTTTGGGGAAGGTCCGCGTCATCTCTTCAATTCCCTTTGCGTCTTTTGGACAATTTGCAGCAGAGGCTCCTGCGCTCTGGCATCGGCAGCGCCAAGTTTGCCCATCACTGAATCGTGATATGTTGACGGATCATTAAGGTTGTTTCGCAAGCTATCGTCTTTGGTGTCGCCGGCGAGGTCAAGAACGCATGTACTTCGTCATTAATGGGAACGCCAGAACAGTAGTGGACTCAATCGGATCTGATTCTGTTCAGCAATATGAGCGCCTGCTTAGAGAAAGAGATGCCGCGCACATCAACACCAAGGAGTACCAGAATACTTACCGCGAGTTCTGGACAATGAATCAGTCTGGGTTAAGCGCACCTTCTACGAAAAGTGTTTCAATGCACTTATCTTGTAGCACCCTCGCCTATTCGCCAGTATTTCCTATCACTTACACAAATCAACACAACCCAGCAATTCGCATCGAGAGGTCTGCAAAACCTTTATGCGCCGGTTCGATCCCGGCCCGCGCCTCCCAAACTCACCCTTCTTTGGCGTCAATCGTTATGAGCTCTCAGGTTGCTTTCGCCTTTCGTTCTCATTGAGGATGAATCCACACAAACTGGACCGATTTGAGTCGCCGGCGGGCAACCCCTCAGCAGGTCCTGCCTATACTGGAAGTGAGACGAGTTGGAACTGATGCGAACCGAACTGATCCGAGCATCTGAACTCCTGCAGAAGAACACGCCTGAAGCGATTGATGAGGCGATCGGGCTGCTGCAGAATACTGTGTTCTCATTCAGCATGAAGATGTGCGGGCATCGCCAGGATGCAGAGGACACGATGCAGGAGGTCCTCTTTCGATCGCTCAAACATCTCGCAAAGCTGGAAAATCCCAATGCCCTGGCTGCCTGGCTCTATACCGTTACGCGAAACCGCTGCCACAGAATGAGGCGAAGCCAGCCCGATAGCAATGGAAAAAAGCTCTCCCTCGAGGAATTGATTCCGGATGATGAGGAGCTCAGGCGTCTTCTCGCCGGTGCCGAGCACGGTCCGGAGCGTGATGCCATCCACGCCGAACAGCACCACCTGCTGCACGAAGCTGTTTTGCGGCTCCCCACTGCGCTGCGATTGGTCCTTGTGCTTCACGATATGGAAGAGCTGACCTCTGAGGAGATTGCCAAGATACTTGGTCTCCAGATCGGAACCGTCCGTGTTCGCCTTCACCGCGCGAGGCTTGCGGTCAGGCGCGAAATGCCGAGGCTTCTCAAAGGACTGCCCGAGCCGCGGACGCCGGAGCATTTGGCATTTGCTGAACGGCCGAAGGAGTGCCGCGACCTGTTTGCAGGTCTTTCCGAGTACCTGGATGGCCGCGTCGAACCACGTACCTGCGATCAGATGAGAGCGCACATCGAAAGGTGCCCAGCCTGTGTGGCCTTTCTCAAGGATTTGCGTGCTGCTATCGACCGCTGCCGTTCGTTCGAGGTTGCATGCAACCCAATCGTCGCTCAGCGAATGAGAGCGCTGATGACGCAGGAGTATCTGCGGCTGGTGGGAAGGTCTACCGATCTGGTTGCAAGCTGACACAGTCGATCTAGGGGTTAAGGCTGACCAGGCTTCTTCGCGTGCCGGCGATTGAGTTGTGCTTGTCGCGCCTCCGAAGAACTTCCTGGCGCATCAGCGAGAACAGCGAGACACTGCTCAGAGCCGATGTAAGTCGTTGAAAAAACATCCACACTGGCGCCGGCACTCCTTTTACATTACCTTTACGTGCCGCATGCCGAAACCGCATGTAGAGTGGAACCCAACGCCATGCATTTTTCAGGCCGGCTTACACTCTTCCTACTCTTCGGGATCTCAAATATGGTGCCGCTTCTGGCGCAGATGCCTTTCTACACCGACAACCCTGATGTCACGGACCCTCGGATTCTGCACTTTGAGTTCTTCAACGAATACGACGCGCTGCAATCGTCGCAGTATCCCAACCTCAACCAGAACACCGCAAACTTCAAACTGAACTACGGCCTGCCGCACAATTTCGAACTGGACTTGGACGCTCCTTATCTGGCCATCTACCGCGCGCCGGGACAGGACACCTCTGCCGGCAAGGGCGACACCGATCTCGGGGTTAAGTGGGAATTCAGGAAGAGCACGGCTGGCACTCATCAGCCTGCGTTCGCGTCCAGTCTGTACATTGAATTCCCCACTGGAAATGTGCGTCAGCAGCTCGGTTCGGGGCTCACCGACTATTGGCTCAACTCCATTGCACAGGTGCCCTTCAGCGACAAGACCAGGATCACCGCGAACTTTGGATTCTTGTTTGCCGGCAACACAAGCACCGGCGTGGTTGGAATCCAAACTACACGCGGTCATATTTATACCGGAGGGCTCTCACTGCTCCACGACTTCAATCCACGCCTGACGCTCGGCATCGAAGCATACGGCGGTCTGGCCGATACCAGCGGCTTGGGCAGGGACCAATTGCAGGGACTTGGCGGGGGTTCATACACGCTGCGCAACGGATTCAGCGTCACGTTTGCGATCCTGGGCGGAAGGTACGAGGCAAGTCCGAGAGTCGGCGGCCAGTTCGGCTTTGCCGTGGACTTCCCCACGGTCTTTCACCTCCAACAATAGGACTCGATTCGCTCGCGCGAGTTTCGAAGGTGATACTCACAGCTCACGAATCGAAGCAACGGGATCCGTGCGCACAGCTCGATACGCCGGAAGATAGCACGCCAGCAGTGACATCGCCCCAAGGAGCAGCACAACAGCAACCACCGTTACCGGATCGTTTGCGCCGATCCCGTACAGCAATCCGGCGATGAAGCGCGTGACGCCGAACGAGAGCACGAGCCCGGCCGCGAGCCCGATCAGGGTGAGCCATAGTCCCTGCACCAGCACGAGGCGCAACACATCCGCGCGCGAGGCGCCCAGAGCCACGCGGATACCGATCTCGTGCGTGCGAAGCTGCGTGCGGTATGCCACCACGCCATAGATGCCCGTAGCCGCCAGAATCATTGCGATCACCGCAAACATCCCTGCGAACGTGCTCTGTATGACCGCGAAGGACTTCGCCGCCTGTGTATCCTCGCGCATGGTGCGCACATCGAAGATTGGGAGCTGCCCGTCGATTCCGCGGATCGCATCCTCAACCGCCGGAGCCAGATCCGCCGGATTTCCCTGCGTCCTGACCTGCACGATCAACTCTGGGTCTATTTGCTGGTAAAAGCTCATGAAGATCATGGGCTCGGGCTGCTCGCCTTGGAACGCATGTTTCGAGTTCCTCACCACGCCGACCACGGTGAAAAGATCGCCCCATACCCGAAGTCTCTTTCCCAACGCATCCTGCCCCGGCCAGTATCGGTTTGCCGTCGTCTGATCGATAATCATGACCCGCGGCGCTTTTTCGTTGTCAGCTTGCGTGAAGTCGCGACCCTCAAGAATGGGTATGCCCAGAGTTTCAAAGTAGCGCGGCGTTACATCGGCCCTTCGCACCTCGAGCGACTCGTGCGGACGGGGCACATACCCATCGGGATACGCATCGGCCGTCTTCCGCTGGAAGCTCATCGGAACCCAGTCCGTGAGCGACGCTACGCTCACGCCCCGCAATGCCGAAACCTGATCGAGAATCTTGTGCCGGATCACCTGTTGTTGCTCATTGGAGTAGCCGACGAGGCTTGAACCCACCGCCACGGTCAGAATCTGATCCTGCTCAAAGCCCGGATCGGCGTAGGCGAGGTTTCGAAGTGTCTGGAAAAAGAGCCCAGAGCTTACAAGCAACGCAAGCGACAGCGCGATCTGCGCCACCACCAGGCCATTGAGCAGACGCCGATTGTGCGACCCCGCCGAGATGTTGGCCGACTCCTCCTTCAGGGCTTCCACTGCTGGCACTTGAGACGACCGCCACGCCGGAAGCGCGCCGCACAGCGCGCTGGACAGGAAAGTCAAGATGACAATCCCAATGACCACGTTTTCGTCCATCAACCCATTCAGTGCGGTTGGATTTGACATCGGCGGGATGAATCGCGCAAACGACTTCGCCGTCCACACCGTGAGCAGCAAGGCCACCGCTCCGGCGCCGAGGGACAAAATAACCCCTTCCAGCACCATCTGCCGCACCAGTTGCATGCGTCCGGCGCCAAGAGACTGGCGAATCGCTATCTCACGGCGCCGCGCCACAAAGCGCACCAGTGTGAGCGTGGCCACATTGGCGCAGGTAAGCGCGAGCACGACACCGGCGATAGCCAGCAGAATCGGCAGTGTCATTGCCATGTAGATATTCCCACCAAAAGGCGAGCGCCACATCGGATCGAGGGTGATGGTGTTCGTGCCAAGATGATCTTTCGGATACGCCTCGACAATCTTGCGCATCAGGGTGTCGAGATCCTGCTGGGCCTGTTCGCGGCTTACCCCCGGTCTCAGCTTCCCTATCACATTGAGCCAGTACCCGCTGCGATGCGTCATCCGCCAGTTGTTCGCCCCGATGGGATTGAGGGTCAGCCACGCGTCCTGGCGGATGGTCGGCATTGCGCCCATGAATCCCTCGGGCGCTACGCCGATCACGGTTACAGGATGGCGGGCGATTTCGATCGACTTGCCCACAATCGCCGGGTCTCCGGCATAACGCGTCTTCCAAAGCGAGTAACCCAGGACTACAAAGGGAACGGCGTCCGGGCGCGTCTCTTCTTCCGGCCGGAAGAAGCGCCCCAGCAGAGGCTTGATACCCAGCACTTCAAAGTAGTTCCACGACACGGTTGCGATGTAGATCCGCTCAGGCTTTTCACCGCCCGTCAGCGTGATCCAGTCATGGTGATACGCGAGCATGCCAACGAAGCTGTGATTCTGATCGCGCAGATCGCGGTAATCGGGATAGGAGAGGGGCGGCGAGGGCGAGATGTTCCACTGCCCGCGCATCACGCTCACCAGGCCGGTCGTGTCGCGCGCGCCCGGAATAGGGTGCAGCATGGTGCCGTCGATCCAACTGAAGACGGTGCTGTTGGCGCAGATTGCCACCGCCAGCATCAGCACCGCTGTAACTGTGAATGCCGGACTCTTTCGCAGTTGCCGCAAGGCAAAGCGAATGTCCTGGAGCAATCCTGCCATCACCGCCTCCGAACAGAACTTTGCTCTTGGGGAATGAGAGTATTGCTCAACTTACATGCATGCTGTGCGCCAAAGCACCCTTATATGCAAGTGTTTTTATATCAATACGATCTCGCTGATCCAACGTCCTGTATCTTATCGAATTCTGTTCGTGCGGGCGCTCGCATGTCCGATTTCGGACAATGACTTTCCGCGCCAGGCCTTTCTCGTCTGGCTCATTTAGAGTTCTTCTGCCAGCTGATGAACGCGACGGGCCAACCGGACAATCTGGGGCCAGTCCTCTTCGACAAGCTTCTGGGAATGAGCCAGGTTGTTGCGAAGACTCTCGAACTGCTTGCCTAAACGCCGCGCGGCACTCGGAGTGAGAACGCCAAGCGCTTCAAGTTCCGACGCGTCAGAAAGCAGGATTTCGATCTTGTCAGCCAGTTGAAGGCAGTCGATCAGCTCGCACTTTTCCTTTCGGCGCTCGCGCTCGGCAAGCAATTGCCTGGCCTTGTCGGTGCGCTGGGGAGAGAGAAGACCTGACCAGCTCGCCTCCGGCCACCTAGTGCGGATTCGCTCAGTGAACTCCAACTCCGCCACGGTGAGGATTCCGAAGAGCCACATGCGAACCGCTGGCTTCTGCACATCCTGTCGCGAGATGGCACCGACAATGCCTCCCTGCGATTGCACGAAACACCAGTCGTGGCGCGTTAGGACCTCAATCACCTCCATGAAGGTGCCCTCGGGAGTGACCATCTGACTTGCTGCAAATCCGCGTAAGACGGCTTGGCCCGATTCGCTTCGCAGGGAGGAGGCTTCTACGAATCCCAAGGGGACTCGACCCTCGTGAAGTCCCGCCACTTCGGCCTCTGCCAGGTTCATTCCGGCAAGAAGCTCGCTGGACACGATATTTGCCTCAAACGAGATGAACGGGTCGGCTATGTCCTTAGCTGTGAATGCGCGCTCGAGGACGCGCAAAGCGGCAAACGGCACCTCAAGCGGGCGCGAACGCGGCTTTTTCGCAACCTGCTCAGCAAACGACGCACGCTGTGCATACTTCTCAAGATCGCGCTGCAGCCTGGCAACAAGGCGCGCGTCTCCCCCGTCAAGCACAGGCAGCAGTTCCTTTGCCTCAGCCACATAAGGGACTAACGATTCGGCATCGTTTCTGGACAGATCGCGGCAAGTGTCGATAAGGTCGGCCAGTTTAACTGTTTTGGCAGCGGCAGAGACTCCAACAAAATGTTGCCTTGAAACCGCGATGCGAGCTGCGCGATTCTGGCTCTCAGGGTTACCTGCGACTGTCACTTCATCAACAAGCTTGGCAACGTCGGCGCCGAAGCGCCTCTCCACCTCGGAGATCGTGACACTCGTGTCTTCGACAATGTCGTGGAGCCACGCAGCGGCGACGACGTTCGGATCATCGCAGACCGACGATACGATCTGGGCCACGGATTTGAGGTGGACTTCAGGGCTTTGCAACGCGGGGCTGCGATTGATATTGATCCGTTGATGACTGCTATTGGCAAACAATCGGGCAGTTTTGATCAGGTCTCTCATACTTCCGACTGAGCGGCTCTGCCGGAGAAGAAGAACTTACGCTGCAATCATCTCCAGTCAGCATTCCAAACATGAGTGTACATGCGGCGTGTCTCAGTTCCCGGAGGTACCGCCGGCAATGGATGGGATGATCGTAAGTGTGTCATGCGCAGAGATCTTCGTGCTCTCTTTCGCGGGAAGATAGCGCACGTCTTCATCATTGAAATAGAGATTGACGAATGCCCTCAGCTTTCCCTCGCCCGTAAAAAGATGCTTTTGCAGATCGGGATGCGTCCGGGTTAGCGCATCGAGAGCTTCTGCGATCGTATTCCCGCTGACTTCCACCGTGTCCCTGCCTTCAGCATATTGGCGTAACGGGGTAGGGATCAGAATGGTCATGAATTGACTCCTCGCTTTGGTTCCCAGCATGTGACGAGCACGGGTTCACTCTTCTACGTCGATCATCTGTTGCTCAAACTGCTTGTCTTCTTCGGTTGCTCCGGCAAGACGGAAGGAGTTTGTGATTTCAGCCCTGCCCTCTGCGACCGAAGTAATGACATAAGAGCATCCGAGCCAGTGAGCCTCGGCAAAATCCGTAGCGGACCACTGCGCGGGGTGGTCGGGGTGCGAATGATAGAAGCCGGCAATCTCAAGACCCTGTCCGCGCGCCTGACGCTCGATTCTGACCAGTTCGCCCGGAGCGATGTTGTAGCGATTGTGCGCAGAGTCAGTGCGAGTATTGCCAGCGCGCACCGAGGCAACGACCTGCCATCCCTCGGCCAGAGGACTGCCGAGAAGCGCTCCACAGCACTCGCTGGGATAGGTTTCTTCGCCGTGGGTCCGAATGGAGTCATACACAGCCCGGGTTACCCTGAGGACGCTCATGACTCCTCCCAGAAGCGTTCGCTCAAGTATTTGTCCGCGGAGTCTGGAAGCACCGTGACGATGGTCGCTGACCTGCCCGCCGCGGCTTCCTGTTTAGCTATCCGCAAACTGGCCACGACAGCGGCCGCCGCCGAGATGCCAACGAGCACTCCTTCTTCGCGCGCGAGCCGCTTTGCCATCGCATACGCAGCTTCAGTCTCCACCTCGAGGTTGCGGTCGGCCAACCGTGGGTCGTAGATGGCGGGAACCATCGCAGTCTGCATGTGCTTTAGCCCTTCCAATCCGTGGAAGGGCGAGTCGGGTTGCACGCTGATAGCTTGGACCAACGGATTCAACTCCCTGAGCCGCCGGACAGTGCCAACAAAAGTTCCGCTCGTGCCGAGGCCAGCTACAAAATGCGTGACCCGTCCCGAGGTCTGACGCCAGATCTCGGGACCGGTCGTCTCGTAATGGGCCCTCCAGTTGGCATTGTTCGAGTACTGATCCATGTAGCAGAAGCGGCTCGGGTCTGCGGTCGCCAATTCTCGCGCACGGCGAATGGCCCCGTCAGAACCCTCGTCAGGACTGGTCCACTCCACCGCAGCTCCGAATGCCTGAAGGATCCGTTTGCGTTCTGGTGACACGTTGGAAGGCATTGTGAGCAGCACAGGAAAGCCGAGAGCAGCGCCAAGCATCGCAAATGCTATACCGGTGTTGCCGCTGGTGGCATCAAGCAGTGTCTTTCGCGGCCGTAAGGAACCGTTTGCCTGTGCCTCGCGCACCATGAACATCGCGGCCCGATCCTTCACACTCCCGCCAGGATTGGTCCACTCCGCTTTGGCTAGCAAGGTGATTCCATTCAGTCCCTGAACAATGCGGTCAAAGCGAAGGAGCGGCGTGTTGCCAATCCGCTCAAGCAATAACGAGCCAGATGGTTGCTCATCCAATTGCTCATACCTTGTCCGCTCGCGGCCAGGGTCTGCGACCTCGATTGGGCCGTGTGTCGATCGCCGGTATTTATGCGCAAACAGCGCCATCTCAAAGCTCCTGTTACTGCGGCTGCGCGACCGTTCGGAGATACGGCTTTACTGTCTTGTAGCCGGGGAAGATCTTGTCGGCCTCTTCATTGGACACTGCACCGGTGATGATGACGTCTTCGCCCTGACGCCAATTTGCCGGCGTCGCAACGCGATGTTTGGCCGTGAGCTGAATGGAATCAATGACGCGAATGACTTCGTCGAAGTTCCGGCCCGTTGTCATGGGGTAAGACAGAGTAAGCTTGATCCTCTTGTCGGGCCCGATCACAAACACAGTGCGCACTGGAGCGTTCATCGCCGGAGTGCGGCCGTCGCAGGTGTCGCCGGTATCGGCGGGAAGCATGTCGTAGAGCTTGGCGATTTTGAGCTCGGGGTCGCCGATCAGCGGATAGTTGACCGTATATCCGCTCACATCCTGAATGTCGGAAGACCACGCGTCGTGGTTCGACACAGGATCGACGCTCAGGCCAATGACTTTTGCGCCGCGCTCAGCAAAGTCGCTCTCGAGGCCGGCGACCGCGCCGAGTTCCGTCGTGCAAACAGGCGTGAAGTCCTTGGGGTGAGAAAAAAGCACAGCCCAGCCGTCGCCGATCCATTCATGAAAGCGAATGGGGCCCTGGGTTGTCTCGGCTGTAAAGTCTGGAGCGAGGTCGTTGATGCGGAGCGACATTGCGAGATTTCCTCCTGGTTCAGTTCGTTGCCACGGCCGGGGATTGGGTGCAAAAAACCAAGACCCACCCGGCTGTTCAGCGGGTGGGTCATGAGAAGCTCGTAAAACCTGGTTCAGTTCTCGACGACACATACCCGCACAGCGCGGCAGCGACAGCAGCAGCACATACAGATGCGGGTTGGGGAAGAATGGGTCATCTTTTGGCGCGTCGCGCCTCAAATCCCTGATTGAAGTCAGGTTAGAGGTTTAGATCGATGATGTCAACCGCGGATCGGAAGGCAAACCACGAAATCGGCCACAAACACCTTTTATCTACGCGGCTTGCAGATCGGTCTTCCACGATATATTTACTGCTAACCAGAGCAGCGCATCAGGTAGCGGGCATGGCTCTCCACATTCCCAAGAGACAAAGCGAAGGGTCATGATGAGCATAGCGATCGAGCTGAGAGGGCTAAGCGTCGCGACTCGAGACCGGCGTCTTCTGTTGGATAACATTTCGCTCGCGCTGGAGCGAGGAACAACAACAGCCATCCTTGGACGTAGCGGCTCAGGAAAGACGACTCTGCTGCGCACCATGAACCGCACAGTTGAACCGACAAGCGGCGAAGTGATGGTGAATGGGGCAAACGCCCGGCAACTTGATGCGATAACCCTCCGCCGCGGCATGGGATACGTCATTCAGGAGGCGGGCCTCTTTCCGCACTTCACGGTAGCGCACAATGTCGCGATCGTACTCGAGGCGATGGGCCGCTCCTTGCAGGAACGAGAGACCCGCAGCATGGAGCTGCTGACATCGGTTGGACTCGACCCCGCAATTTTCGCGCGGCGATATCCCCACCAGTTATCAGGCGGCCAGCGCCAGCGCGTAAGCGTGGCGCGCGCTCTTGCAGCGGACCCGGACGTTCTGCTGATGGATGAGCCGTTTGGCGCGCTCGATCCGCTGACGCGCGCCGAGATGCAGGACATGTTGCGCACATTGCTTGCGCGGCTCGGAAAGACCGTGCTTCTGGTAACCCACGACCTGGATGAGGCTCTCTACCTGGCAGATCGCATCGTACTGATCAATGAGGGCAAGCTCATCGCGGATCTGGCTCCGGAGGCGTTCATGGACAGTCCGCAGCCGGATGTTCAAGGCTATGTAAGGGCATACCGTCGCGGATACACGCGGACACGCCACGTCGCCGCATCGCAGGAGGGACAGGATTGACGCCATTTTTGAGGCAATACGGCGCATCCATCGCCACTCTGACGATGGAGCATCTCTGGCTGACAGCGGCCGCGATGCTTTTTGCTGCATGCATTGCGATTCCCGCCGGGATATGCCTAACGCGTTCGAAGCGACTGGCAAAGCCGGTGATGGCAGTTGCGAATGTTCTGCAGACGATTCCGTCGCTCGCCATGTTCGGGTTTCTGCTGCCGCTTCCCTGGTTCGGAGATCGAGCCGCCCGGATTGCGATCGCGGCTTTGATCGCGTATGCGCTTCTACCGATCCTGCGCAATACCTATGCGGGGATACGGGAGATCGATCCATCGGTGATTGAAGTCTCGCGCGCCATTGGCCTGACTGACATGCAGCGGCTCATCAAGATCGAACTGCCGCTCGCCGCTCCGTTCATCCTTGCCGGGTTGAGGACCGCCACAGTCACGTGTGTCGGGGTCGCAACCATCGCCGCGGCGGTGGGAGCCGGCGGATTGGGAGAGCTGATCTTTCGCGGAGTTGCATCTGTCGATAATCGGCTCGTTCTTGCCGGCGCGGTTCCCGCAGCGGCCCTGGCGTTGCTGGCGGACGGCGCACTTGGATTGCTTGAGCGATGGCTGATGCCTCCGGCTGCTGAGGGAACAGGCCTGTGAGACGGTTAGGCAGCTTCGCTTGCCTTGTCGTTTGTGTTTTTCTCGTGAGCTGCGTTCCACCGCGACCGGACCATCCGGTAATCGGGGCAAAGAACTTTACGGAGCAGGTCGTCCTTGGGGAACTGCTCGCCCAGGAGATTGAGGCCAAGTCGAATCTGAAGGTTGATCGCCGGTTCTATCTCGCCGGCAGCTACATCTGCCAACAGGCATTGATCTCGGGGCACATTGATGCCTATGTCGAGTACACGGGCACGGCGCTTTTGGCAATCCTCAAACAGCCCGTGGACCGGGACCCTCAACGCGTACTCAATACTGTTCGCAGGCTTTACGCGGAGAGATATGAAGTGACGGTTGCGAAGCCTCTCGGCTTTCAAAACACGTTTGCCATGGTCATTCGCGGCGAAGATGCACAACGGCTTCATCTGACAACACTAAGTCAAGCCGCGCAGTATACGCCGCAGTGGCGACTGGGAGTGGGATACGAGTTTGAGCAACGTCCCGATGGATTGCCTGGGTTGAGCGCAACCTATGGCTTCAGGTTTGCGGCGCCGCCCCGGACGATGGACCTGGGGTTGCTTTACCGCGCGCTGAATGCGCATCAGGTAGATATGATTGCCGCCAATTCGACAGATGGACCCATACAGGCATTCGGGTTCAAAGCGCTGGAAGATGATAGCCACTATTTTCCGCCGTACCAGGCAGTTCCCCTGGTTCGGGACGATGCTCTCGCCCGGTGGCCGCAGATCCGAACCGCCCTTGATGCACTGGCCGGAAGGATCTCCGCGGAAGACATGCGCATGATGAATGAAGCGATTGATGGACAGCATCGCGATCCTGCGGAGGTCGTGAGGGCGTTTCGCCAGCAAAAGCGGCTTTGAAAGCGAACCCCGAGAAGGCGCATAATGACTGCCCTGAGGACTGAAATAGAGCCTGGGATTCCCAAGACCATGACGACAGCCCACGCATTAGCTGACGATCCGGAGTGCTGGCCCGCTTTACCGCTGGATGAGTGGAGGGATACCTATGCCACCCTTCACATGTGGACGCAGGTCGTCGGCAAAATCCGGATGGGCCTCACGCCATTGATCAACCACTGGTGGAACGTCCCGCTCTATGTGACAACACGTGGGCTCACGACGTCCGGCATTCCCTACGGCGAGAGATCATTTGAGCTCTGGTTTGATCTTCACCGGCATCGGCTGGCGCTTGAGACAAGCGATGGAATCGAGAAGACGCTTGCACTGGAGCCGATGAGCGTTGCAGCGTTTTATGCGCAATGCATGGAGATGCTTCGTAGATCCGGCATCGATGTGAAGATCTGGACAACGCCGGTCGAAATCCCCGATCCGATTCCGTTCGAGAAGGATGAGGGTCATCACTCGTAGGATCCAGACGCTGTCGAACGATTCTGGCGGATCCTGCTTTCTGTGCACGCGGTGTTCCAGGTCTTCCGGTCGCGATTTATAGGCAAGTGCAGCCCGGTTCACTTCTTCTGGGGCAGCTTTGACCTGGCGGTCACGCGGTTTTCGGGGCGCAGAGCGCCGGAGAGGCCGGGGGCCGACGCGATGACGCGGGAGGCATATTCGCACGAGGTAAGCAGCGTCGGCTTCTGGCCCGGTGGAGGAAGCGTATCGGGGCCGGCGTTCTACTCGTATACAACACCCGAGCCGAAGGGATTTCGCGAGGCGACGGTGCGACCGGCTGCGGCACGTTACGATGCCTCGCTCGGGGTATTCCTCTTGATGTATGACGAAATACGTAATGGACAAAAGCCCTGCGAAGACCTGCTCGCATTTTGTCAAAGCACATACGAAGCCGGAGCGAATGCTGCGGCTTGGGATCGCAGCGCCCTGGAGCGCGCGGGTTGAGGCGCGGTCGTCGCTGCTCAGAAATGCGAGCCAGGTTCGCTACTGCGCTCTGTGGCCGGCAGCCGCCAGGTTGTAACCCTCGACAACAACCCGCGGATTCTCTCCGCGCGTGTCGGCATCTTCGAGTTCAATGGAGATTGTCTGTTTCTCGCCCGGCATGAGTGCGACATAGTTGTCGCTGTAGAGGGCAGGAAGGATCGGATCGCCGGTTTTACCGCGAACCGCCCTGACGCGCACCATCAGCGCCGGCGAGTGCGAGACGTTATGCACATCGATGGTAATCAACCAGCGTGAACCATGGCGATGAATACTGCTCTTCGCCTTAACCTTGACGAGAGGGAGGCCGCGAATTCCCTGATTGTCCCCTTCGTTCAGACCCCGCAGATAGAAGTTTGTCGACAGGACGCTCGATCCGCGTGAAAGGGTGAGGCGGATGAAGTGGGTGCGAGAGAGACCCGCCGGGAACTCCAACTGGAACGGGGCAACTGCACTGTCCTCGTGGCTGTCGATTGTCGCGGACTTCTCCCATTGGAGCGAACCGTCAATGTTCAGAACTTGAGCGTGCACTTGAAGCTGCGGCTGATCGCCTGCGCTGTAATTGACCACCTCGATCTCGTCGGTTGCGGCGTTCCACTGAACATGAAGAGGCTCTGAACCCTTCTTCGCGCCAAAGTAGCCGGCATCGGTATCGAAGAAATAGTCGTAAGTCTGCCAGAGCAGCGAAGGCCACGCGGGATGACTCATCCAGATCAGGAGCCCGAGACGATTTTTGCTCTGGCTCTCAAACATGCCTCGATATGCGTCGTAGTTGACGAACTGCGCGAGCTTCACCCAATCGGCGATGTTGTTTGCGCCTCCGTATTGCTCTTCGACTGCCGTCTTGAAGGGATTCTTCGGATAAAAGTCGTGCAGGAGCCACTGGCTGCCCTGCGGCCACATCGCGCTCTCCGGCAAGGTACGGCGCATGCTGTCCATCTCGACGACGTTGGGCGCGCCGATTTCGCTGTGGAACTTCGCAGGCGCATGCTCGAAGTAGTACCGCAGCGGCTCTACGCGATAGGGGCCGTGTCCGCTCACCGGGCCGTCTGCCGAACTGGAGATGTAGTGCGCGCCCGGCCTCAATGTGGCAACGAGGTTTCTGAGCCCGTCGTCGATTGGGAGCGGCGGGAAGCCCTCGTTGCGCCCGCAGAAAATCCCGAGCGACGCGTGATTTCGAATACGCAGAAGATAGTCCTTTGCATTGCTCAGAAAGAGATCGTTGTTGTCGGGATCGGGCCCGTCCCATGGATTGGCAAGCCAGAAGTCCTGCCAGATGACAACCCCGTTGCGGTCGGCAGCCTCGTAGAATGCTTCGTCGCCCGTCTGGCCGACCCAGTTTCGAATCATGTTGAAGTGCTCGTCGCGATGGTAGCGGAGCGCTGTCTCGTATTCGCGGGCACGATAACGCAGCATGGATTCCGGGAAGCCCCAGTTGCCCCCGCGCGCGACGAACCGGCGGCCATTGATCCAAATCTTCAGGATGCCGCCATCTTCGGAGTAGGTGAACTGGCGAATGCCGGCCTGAAATGATGTTGTGTCGGAGGCCTTGCCATCGATCACGAAACCGATGGAGACAGGGTAAAGATTTGGTTCTCCATAGCCCACCGGCCACCACAGGCGCGGGTTCGCGAAACGTAGGCCTGGGAAAGAGTCCGGAGTAAGTTTGATCGTGGTGGACGTCGAGGGGCCGAGCGACACAGGCAACTCAACCATGACATCCCCGAAGTGCACCTGCAGCGTGCCAGAGACGGGTCCTGCGTCGTGATTCTGCACGTCGACCTGAATGGCGACGTCAGCGCGAGAGATGTCGGGCAGAGGGAGAGTTGTTGTAATCAGTGGATTCTCGACGGTCACGGGACCGGTGGAGCTGAGAGAGACGCCACCCCAGATGCCGATGTTGCGCCCGCGAATCGTCGACATCCAGTCCCAGCCGGCCGAGGCGTGATACGTGGGGTTGTCGCGGCCGAGCGCCCCGCCATTCAGAGTGTCGCCGGCCTTGTCCTTCGTGCTGCCGGGGTTCGCGTTGCGGATAATGCGCACCGCAAGCGCATTTGCGGCCCCCGGACGGATGAGTCCTGTCACGTCAAAGCCG
>Ga0335069_10007100_pt1 | contig 16206 bp, 10 predicted proteins | sample Lox_Sample_11_FD_206714 | JGI IMG/M metagenome (GOLD analysis project Ga0335069, IMG submission 206714) | Soil microbial communities from Loxahatchee National Wildlife Refuge, Florida, United States - Lox_Sample_1.1 | ecosystem: Environmental > Terrestrial > Soil > Wetlands | place: USA... | reverse complement strand
GGCGACGTGAAGGACGCGTCGCTCTACTGCCCGCCGGGCATCGAGGGCACGATCGTCGATTGCAAGATTTTCTCCCGCAAGGGGCAGGAGAAGGACGAGCGGAGCAAGGCGATCGAAGAGTCGCAGATCCAGCGGCTGCAGCGCAACCTCGAGGACGAAAAGCGCATCCTGCACGACGAGCGCGCCAAGCGCCTGAGCGGTTTGCTGGAAGGCAAGAAGCTGCTGGCCGACCTGCACGACGAGAAGACCAACAAGAAGCTGCTGAGCAAGGACACCGACCTGACGCGCGAGATCATCGAGCGCATGAAGTCGCGCGACCTGAAGCGCATGCGGCTGACCAACAAAGACCCGCGGCTCAACGAGCAGATCGACGAGATCGAAGAGATGACGTCGCGGCAGATCGCGGTGCTCGAAAAGATCACCGACGAAAAGATCGCCAAGCTGCGCAAGGGCGACGAACTGCCTCCGGGCGTGATCAAGCTCGTGAAGGTGTACATCGCCATGAAGCGCAAGCTGAGCGTGGGCGACAAGATGGCCGGACGCCACGGGAACAAGGGCGTGATCGCGCGCATCCTGCCGGAAGAGGACATGCCGTACCTCCCGGATGGGACGCCGGTGGAGATCGTTCTGAACCCGCTGGGCGTTCCCAGCCGTATGAACGTCGGCCAGATTCTGGAGACCCACCTGGGCTGGGCGGCGAAGGCGCTGAACGTCCACTTCGCGACGCCGGTATTCGACGGGGCGACGGAGCGCGAGATCAAGAAGAACCTGACCGAAGCCAAGCTGCCGACCTCCGGAAAGACCATCCTGCACGATGGTTTGACCGGGACGCCGTTCGAGCAGCCGGTGACGGTGGGCTACATCTACATGCTGAAGCTGTCGCACCTGGTGGACGACAAGATTCACGCGCGGTCGATCGGACCGTACTCGCTGATCACGCAGCAGCCGTTGGGCGGCAAGGCGCAGTTCGGCGGACAGCGCTTCGGGGAAATGGAAGTCTGGGCGCTGGAGGCTTACGGCGCGGCGTACATCCTGCAGGAGCTGTTGACGGCGAAGTCGGACGACGTGTATGGCCGTGCCAAGATTTACGAGGCGATTGTGAAGGGCGAAGCGGCGATCGAGCCTGGCGTGCCGGAATCGTTCAACGTGCTGATTCGCGAGCTGCAGTCGCTCTGCCTGGACGTGGAATTGATGAAGAAGCCGAAGGAAGTGCCGGATATGGCGCTCGCGGCGGATTAGTGTTCGACGCGGAGGCGCGGAGGCGCGGAGAAATGCATTTGGTTTTTTCTCTGCGTCGCAGCGTCTCCGCGTCAAGGTTCTGAGATTTGGAGGCATATTTTGAGATCCTCACCGTATGACCGAGCGAATTTGATCGCGGATTTCGATTCGATCCGCATTTCCCTGGCGTCTCCGGAAAAAATCCGGAGCTGGAGCCATGGCGAAGTTACCAAGCCGGAGACCATCAACTATCGGACCTTCAAGCCGGAGCGGGATGGGCTGTTCTGCGCGCGCATCTTCGGTCCGACGCAGGATTGGGAGTGCCTCTGCGGGAAGTATAAGCGCATGAAGCACCGCGGCGTGATTTGCGACAAGTGCGGCGTGGAAGTTACGCTGGCGCGCGTGCGGCGCGAGCGGCTGGGTCATATCGAGCTGGCCAGCCCGTGCTCGCACGTGTGGTTTTTCAAAGGGCTGCCGAGCCGCATCGGACACCTGCTGGATATCACGCTGCGCGAGCTGGAGCGTGTGCTGTACTTCGAAGCCTACGTGGTTGTCGAACCCGGCGACGGCACCGGCCTGAACCGCGGCGAAGTGATCACCGACGAGCGCAAGCGGCAGCTTGACCAGGAATTTCCGGGCAAGTTCGTCGCCATGATGGGCGCCGAAGGCATCAAGGAACTGCTCAAGAAGATCGACATCGAGCGGCTCAGCGAAGAAATTCGCGAGAAGATGCGGACCGAGCAGTCGCAGCAGAAGAAGCTGAAGCACGCCAAACGGCTGCGCGTGGTGGAGAGCTTCCGCAAGAGCGGCAACAAGCCGGAGTGGATGATTCTCGACGTGATTCCGGTGATTCCGCCGGAGCTGCGCCCTCTGGTGCCGCTGGATGGAGGCCGCTTCGCGACCAGCGACCTCAACGACCTGTACCGCCGCGTGATCAACCGCAACAACCGGTTGAAGAAGCTAATCGAGCTGCACGCGCCGGACGTGATCGTCCGCAACGAAAAGCGCATGCTGCAGGAAGCGGTGGACGCGCTGTTCGATAACGGGCGCCGCGGCCGCGTCCTGCGCGGCGCGAACAACCGCCCGCTGAAGTCGCTTTCCGACACGCTCAAGGGCAAGCAGGGCCGGTTCCGCCAGAACCTGCTCGGCAAGCGCGTGGATTACTCGGGCCGTTCCGTAATCGTGGTCGGTCCGGATCTGCGGCTGAACCAGTGCGGCCTTCCCAAGAAGATGGCGCTGGAGCTGTTCAAGCCGTTCATCTATCACCGCCTGGAGCAGCGCGGCCACTGCACCACCATCAAGCAGGCCAAGGAACTGGTGGAGCAGCAGGATCCGGTGGTCTGGGACATTCTGGAAGAGGTAATCAAGGATCACCCGATCCTGCTCAACCGCGCTCCCACGCTGCACCGCCTGGGCATCCAGGCATTCGAGCCGGTGCTGGTGGAAGGCAAGGCCATCAAGATTCACCCGCTGGTGTGCACGGCGTTCAACGCGGACTTCGACGGCGACCAGATGGCGGTGCACATTCCGCTGTCGCCCGAGGCGCAGATCGAGGCGGCCACCCTGATGCTGTCCTCGAACAACATCCTGTCGCCGGCGCACGGCGGACCCATCGCGATTCCGACGCAGGACATGGTGCTGGGCTGCTACTACCTGACCAAGGCGCGTCCCGGCGCCAAGGGCGAAGGACGCACCTTCGCTTCGGTGGACGACGTGCTGATCGCGCTGGAAATGGGCGAGGTGGAAACGCTCACCCCGATCAAGCTGCGCTATACGGGCAAGGTGATCGACCTGGTGCACGCGTTCGACAGCCAGGACATCCTGCACACCATTCCCAGCGAATACTACAAGCTGAACATGGACACCACGGTGGGACGCGTCATTCTGAATGACGCGCTGCCGCAGGACATGCCGTTCATCAACGGCCTGCTGAAGAAGAAGGGCCTCGGACAGCTCGTGCAGTACTGCTACCTCAAGTTCGGATTGCAGATCACGGTGCAGATGCTGGACGAGGTCAAGGCGCTCGGGTTCCTGTACGCGACGCGGGCGGGCATTTCGATCGGCATCGACGACATGGTGGTGCCGGGCGAGAAGGCCAGCCTGGTGCGCGAGGCCGAGAAGGAAGTGGTGAACGTCGAAAACCAGTATCAGGACGGCGCCATCACCCACGGCGAACGCTACAACAAGATCATCGAAATCTGGAGCAAGGTGACGGAAGAGGTTTCGGCCGTGATGTTCCAGGCGATGGAAGAAGACGACCGGACCGGCCGCTACCTGAATCCGATTTACATCATGGCCGACTCGGGCGCGCGCGGTTCGAAGCAGCAGATCCGCCAGCTTTCGGGCATGCGCGGACTGATGGCCAAGCCTTCGGGCGAGATCATCGAGACGCCGATCACGGCCAACTTCCGTGAAGGGCTCAACGTGTTGCAGTACTTCATCTCCACGCACGGCGCCCGCAAGGGTCTGGCCGATACCGCTCTCAAGACGGCGGACTCGGGCTACCTGACGCGCCGCCTGGTGGACGTGGCGCAGGACGTGATCGTGACCGAGAACGACTGCGGCACGACCGAGGGCATCGACGTCGAATCGATCATCGAATCCGGCGAAATCATCGAATACCTGCGCGACCGTATCGTGGGCCGCGTGGCGCTCGAAGATCAGAAGGACTACGAGGGCAACGTGATCGTCGGCGTGAACCAGGAGATCACGGAAGACCTGGCGGCGGCGATTCAGGCCGCGGGTATCGAGCGGGTGAAGATCCGCTCGGTGCTGACCTGCGAATCCAAGCGCGGCGTCTGCGTGGCGTGCTACGGCCGCAACCTGGCGACGGGCCGCATGGTGGAGCGCGGCGAGGCCGTGGGCGTGATCGCGGCGCAGTCGATCGGCGAGCCCGGAACGCAGTTGACCATGCGTACGTTCCATATCGGCGGAACGGCGACGCGCGTCAGCGAGCAATCCACGCAGGACGCGAAGAACGACGGCTTCGCGCGGTACATCGGCATCCAGACGGTGCGCAACCGCAACGGCGACCTGATCGCGATGAACCGCAACGGCATCATGGCGGTGGTCGACGAGAAGGGCCGCGAGCGCGAGCGCTACCAGGTGAACTACGGCGCGCGCGTGCTGGTGGAAGACGGCGCTCCGATCAAGAGCAACCAGATCCTGCTGGAATGGGACCCGTACACGTTCTCGATCCTGACCGAAGTCAGCGGCGTGGTCCACTTCAAGGACCTTGTCGACGGGCTCACGCTGCAGGAGCAGGTGGACGAAGTGACCGGCATGAGCCAGTTGGTGGTCACCGATTCACCCGACGAGAAGCGGCAGCCGCAGATCGTGGTGCGGCCGGAGGGAGCGCAGGGGTCGCGGTCGGAGGCGAAGAAGTACCTCATGCCGACTCACGCTCACCTGATGGTCCGCGACGGCGAGGAAGCGCACGCCGGCGACGTGCTGGCGAAGATCCCGCGCGAAACCACCAAGACCAAGGACATCACGGGCGGCCTGCCGCGCGTGGTGGAACTGTTCGAAGCGCGCAAGCCGCGTGAGACGGCCGTGATGGCCGAGATCAACGGCACGGTGAAATACGGCGAAGTGACCAAGGGCCAGCGCAAGATTTTCGTCGAAGGCGACGACGGCGAAAAGCGCGAGTACTCGCTGCCCCGCGGCGTGCACATCAAGGTCCAGGAAGGCGAGAAGGTGAAGGCGGGCGAACCGTTGATGGACGGCCCGCGCGATCCGCACGACATCCTGGCGGTGCTCGGCGAAAAGGAGCTGCAGAAGTACCTGGTGAACGAAATCCAGGAAGTCTATCGTCTGCAGGGCGTCAACATCAACGACAAACACCTGGAGACCATCGCGCGGCAGATGATGCGGTGGGTCAAGGTGGAGGACATCGGCGACACGGAATTCCTGCCTGAGGAGATCGTGGACAAGTTCAAGTTCCGCTCCGAGAACGCGAAGGTGATGGAAGCGGGCGGGCGTCCGGCGCAGGGCAAGGCGATGCTGCTGGGAATCACGAAGGCATCGCTTTCGACCGATTCGTTTATCTCGGCGGCGAGCTTCCAGGAGACCACCCGTGTACTCACCGAAGCCGCCATCAACGGCAAGGTGGACTACCTCCGCGGCCTGAAGGAGAACGTGATCATGGGCCGGCTGGTTCCGGCCGGCACCGGCATGGAGTATTACCGGCAGGTGAAGATCGCGGGCGAGGACGTGGTGGAAGAAGCACCGGTGGAAGTTCCGCTGGATTCGATTCCGGGTTACGACGAAGAGGCTCGCATCCAGTACACGGGCGGGCTGTCGGAGGATACCGGGGAAGAGTCGCTGGCGGAGTAAACGAAGTACACTGTTGAGTAAGGAGACGGCATCCGCGCTCCCGCGGATGCCGTTGCTTTTATGGCGACCGGTTCCCTCGTCAGCATCCAGGAATACCTGACCACCAGCTATCGGCCTGACTGCGATTACGTCGATGGCGTGGTTTTGGAGCGGAATTTGGGCGAATTCGATCACGCACGGCTTCAAATGGCCGTCAGCGGATACTTCTATGCGCGGCAGAAGCAGTGGGGGATTGTCGTTGTTCCCGAACAGCGCGTGCAGGTCGCACCTACCCGCTTCCGCGTGCCGGACGTGTGCGTCATCACCGATGAAGGTCAGCCCGACCAGATCTTCAGAAAGCCGCCGCTTATCTGCATCGAGATCATGTCCAAGGACGACCGCTTTTCCGAGATGCGGGAGCGTGTCGATGACTACCTGAAGTTCGGCGTGCCGTACGTCTGGATTCTGGATGCTGCAAAGCGGCGGGCGTGGCGCTGCACTACCGACGGCATGCACGAGGTGACGGAACTGCGCACCCAGAAGCCGGACACTGTGGTGCCGCTTACAGCATTGTTCGATTGACACCCAGCGGAAACGAGGCGGCGCGTGCGGTCGTCGAGGCGATGACGAATCACGCGACCCGCCGCCGGTTCCCGGGCGCCATGAACTGAGACGAGCATCGCGGATGCCACCGGATCTCCCGCGATATCAATCGCCGACGATGGCGGCCTGTGTCAATCCGACGCAGGGGCTACCACAGCTCGGGGAGAGTGTCGCGCTCGCGTCAGGCTCGGGCGGACGACAAAATGCCCTCGAGCTCGCCCTGTGAGTCCACCCCGCGTTTCAAGTCGGCGGTGAGAACGCGGAGGCTCTCGATGTCGGCGGGACGGACAAGCCTGCCGGCGGAATCGAAGGCTTCACCGGAATGGCCGATCGAAACCTGGTGGGGGACAACAGTCATGCGCATCCCTTCCAACAGCTCACGGAGGTGCTTCAGGACGCGACGGCCGCCGCCGGGTCCGGGAGACGCGCTGAGGATCGCAGCGGGCTTGCCGCGGAAGACCTGCAGTGGGCCATCGCCGGGCTCCGGGCGCGAGATCCAATCGATAGCGTTTTTCAAGACCGCGGAGTAGGAACCGTTGTATTCCGGCGACGCGACGGCAAAGGCGTCGGACTCCCGGGCAAGGTCTTTCAAGGTCTTGGCTGCGGGTGGAAGGCCGCTGGCGGCCTCGAGGTCGCCATCGTAGAGCGGCATGGGGTAATCGCGAAGATCGGCGAGGACGGCTTCCAGGCCGGCGTTACGCATTGATTCGGCGGCATTTCGGGCCAGCAGGCGGTTGGTGGAGCCCTGGCGGGTACTGCCTACCAGGACGAGAACTCTGAGGTTTTTCACGGCCTTCTCCATTTATCTCTTTGCCAAGATATTTGATGAAGAGGCTTTGCGCAAAGATTCACAACGGAAAAAATCGCTGAAAATTACAACAGGACCCTGTTATCCGGATATAATGAAGGCGCAGCGCCAAGGAGCGTCGCATCATGATCTGGATTGCATTATTGTTGGCTCAAGCGGCGGCCCCGTCGCAGACCGAGAGAGGCGAAGCGCTTTTCTTCGATGCCCAAAACGGGTGCGCGAGCTGTCATGCCCTGAAGGGGAAGGGAACGGCGGTCGGGCCGGATCTGACGGTGATCGGGAAGCTGCCGCCGGCGGCGATCGCCATGGCGGTTCGCTCTACGGTGACGCAGTACGTGCAGGTGGTCAAGCTGAAATCAGGGGAGTCGTTTCCGGCGATGACCGGTCCCAAGGACGCGAGCAGCGTGACGCTTTTCGATATGTCCAAAACGCCACCGGAGAAGAAGGTAGTTGCGCCCGGCGACGTTACGTCCACGGCCGGGAACGACGCATGGAAGCATCCGCCGTCGGCGGCGAAGATCACTCCCGAGAAGTTGGCGGACATTCTGGCCTACATCAAGTACGCGGCCACGGGATCGAAGAAGGCGGTGGATCCGTCGGATGCTCAGTAGCTTCTAGCCGTGTAGCCGCAGCGCGAACCACGCCAGGCCGAAAAGCAGCAGGGCGGCGGCGAAGAGCCTGGTCCAGCGGCGCAGGCGGGAGAAGATGAGCGCCAGCAGGAGGAGGGCTCCAATTTCGGCCAGCGCGGCCCCGGCGAGTACGAGGCCGGCGGAATAGGCGGTGGTTTGCACGAAGAGGTGGAAGTAAAGGCCGTGGAAAGCACCGAGTACACCGGCGATCGCCCATCTTGCGCCGGCCTTCGGCAGCAGGAGAATCTCGACTGACAGGTACGCGATTGTGAGAGCGGCCGCGGCTTCCACGAATCGCGGCGCGGGCTGCCAGGCGGTGTGCGGCACGATGGCGACGCTGGCGGCCTGGCCGGCGAGGAACATAGCAGCCAGGGCGAGCAGTTCACGCCGGCTTCGTGCGGCAAGCACCAGCGCGCCCAGGAACAGCACCTGGACCGCACCTTCGAGGGCGCGCACGAACCCCGCTCCGGCCTGCGTGACGACGATCTCAGCCGGCGTAGGCGGACGGAAGCGGAGGGTTGCGCGGGTGAACGAGAGATCGAAGACGGCCTCGTCTTTCTTGCCGGACATCTCAGCGCGCAGAAGATGGACGTGATTGGGCACGGTGACCGAAGCTAAGGAGCATTCGACCTCCACGCGATCCACGGGAGAGGGCCACTCATAGTCGGCGCCGCATACATAGACATCGCGGGCGGCATCGGCGCGGCACTGGTGAGACACCAGGCGCGCGCCGGCGAAGCGGATGTGATCGAGCAGGGTCTGGTCGGGCCGGCTTACGTGCACGATCTCGTAGAGCGGCATGCGAAGCTCGTAGTGAGCACGCGTGCCGTCCACGGTGAGATCGCCGCTGCTCATGCTGACCACGTGGCACCACAATGGGAGCGCGGCCAGGAGGGCTGCCAGGCAGGCGAGCCTCATTCCGGCTTCACCCGCTGGCGGCGGATTCGAAGGTAGAAGATCCGCACCAGGGCGAGAACCGGCACGGACAGAAAGCTGCCGGGGATACCCGCCACCTCCGCGCCCGCGAAGACGCCAAACAGGATCAGTAGGGGATGAAGTTCGACCCCTTGCCCCATGACGTGGGGTGAAAGGACGTAGTCCTGGAACATACGGAACGCGAGCAGGTACACCAATACCCAGAACGCGGGGATTCCGGGAGACACGATGGCGACGATCACGACGACCGTGCCGGCCACCAGCGGGCCGATCATGGGGATGAATTCCAACAGCATCGCCATCACGGCGAGCAGCAGACCATAGGGCATGCCGATGATCATGAAGAATGTGACGTAACAGGTGAACGTGCTCAGGCTCAGCAGCAGCAAGGCGCGAATATACCTGGCCAGGAGGTTGTTTATATCGGACAGCAGGTCTCCGGCCAAGCTGTTCGATATGGGAGCGCCATCGAGCAACTCCAGAATGTGCTTTCGGATGGTTTGCCCATCCTTCAAGAAGAAGAACGACAGGATCGGAACAATCACGATATATAAGACATTGCTGACCGCCGAAATGACCTTCAGGCCGGCATTCGGAAGAGCTGCCACGATCTGGTTGGTCCTCTCCATGATTCCGGCGCGGACCGCAGACACGAGGCGTTCCTGCAGGCTTTCGGGAAACTGCTGAGGGTTGGGCTGCCAGGTCGCGATGACCTCGGGGAACCTTCCGGCCAAGACTCTCGCCTGGTCGACCACCCGCGTCCCGATTTGGGTGACTGCGACGACCACGACGGCGACGAATAGCACATAGACCATGGCCAGAGCGAGGGTCCTGGTGCGATTGGGAAATGCACGGTCGAAGAGATCGACGGCGGGCGAGAGCAAGTAGGCAAAGAGTACCGCGAGTGTGAAGAGAAAGAGAGTTGCCCGGATCTGGTAGATCAGTGCCAGGATCAGCAGCATGAGGGCCGCGGTCCAGGTATATCGCGCCGCCGTGCGATCAAATCCGAGCATATGCAATTATATGACCGCGCGCCTGTTTCAGGCCGCGATCCTCTCCACCCGCACACGGGCGATCCGATGGCGCTCCATTTCGAGCACAGTGTAGCGGCGGCCCTGATACTCGACCGCATCGCCCGCGTGCGGGATCTCGCCAAGTTTGAACAGCAGAAATCCGGCCAAAGTTTCGAAACCGGCGTCGCTGGGGATCTCGATGCCGAATTCGGTTTCCAGATCGCGAATTCGGGTGGCGCCGTCCACTTCGACTTCATCGGCGACCGCGTCGGGACGGGTGAACTTCTCGTCGTGCTCGTCCTCGATGCGGCCGACGATCTGCTCCAGCACGTCCTCGACTGTGAGCATGCCGACGATCGTGCCGAACTCGTCCACGACCATCGCCATGTGGGAATTGCCGTGCCGGAACTCGTCGAGCATCTGGGCGACCGGCTTGCTCTCGGGCACTACCATGTGGCGGCGCATGACGCGATTGACATGGAAGGCGCGGCTGGGGCGGCTGGAGAGAATCGCGCGCCGGCGCTCCTGCCATACCGGGAGGAGATCCTTATAGTGAAGCAGTCCGATGATCTTCTCGGGTGTGCCTTCGTAGACCGGCAGGCGGGAGTGCTGCTGATCGATCATGGTGGCCAGCACCTGGTCGAGCGTGGCGTCGCTGGGGATGGAAACGATATCACGACGGGGCACCATGATCTCGCGGACCGATATGGTTTCCAGGTCGAGGACGCGATGGATCATGTCTTCCTGGGCTTCCGGCAGGTAGCCGAGGCCGCGGCTGGTGGAGACGATCAGTTTCAACTCTTCCGCGGTGTGGACGCTGCCGTGAGCAGAGCCCTTGGCGCGGAGGGCGCGGGTGATGAACTCCGCCGAACGTTCTATCACCACGACGAACGGAAGCGTGATCCGGTAAAACAGGAGCAGGGGAGGAGCGCACAGAGCCGCGAGCCGGTCCGCCTTGGAGATGGAGAGGTTCTTGGGGACGACCTCGCCGAGCACGACGTGGAAATATCCGATCGTCAGGAAGGCCAGCAGGAAACTCGCTCCGTGAAAAATCCTCGCGGCCGCGGGCGTGATCACAGGTTGGAATAGCGCAAGAAGAAGTCCATAGATGGTGTCTTCGCCGGCCCAGCCCAAGCCGAGGCTGGCGAGTGTGACGCCAACCTGGGTCACGGAGAGCAAGCGGCCGGAGTTGGAGAGCAGGCTCAGGGCAGCCTGGGCGCCGGCGTGCCCTTCGGCTGCCATCTGGCGCAGGCGGGAATGACGCACGGAAAGCAGCGCGACTTCGGCGCCAGCGAAGAATCCGTTGATGGCAATGAGCAGCACCACCAGCGAGAGGCGAATGGGCGAAGGGGTCACAGGCTCGCCTACATTCTAGCCGAGCCGGCGGGAAGGTGCGGGGGCCCTAACGAAATCGTGGACAACCCGTCTATACGAATAACCAACTAACTCCGTTACGTAGGTGGGCGTCTCCAACGTATCCCGGGAGGCGCCCTTTTTTGTTGTTCAATTCTAATCCCTTCCCGGTCCCGGGTAAAGCGGGCGAAGGTGCACAAATTCTCGCGTTTTCCTTCCTGCTGCGGGCTATCATGAAGAATTAGCGTCCCTTACGATGACTTCATCCGCCGCCCCGCGCATTGTCAGAACTGTAAATATCGCGATCGCCATCCTGCTGGTGGTGGGGATTGCCCTGATCTACTGGTTTGTGTGGCGGCCGCTCCCCGAGCGCTCGGGCAGCATCGCGGCCCCGATTTCGGCGCCCGCGACTGTCCGGTTCGACACACACGGAGAGCCGCACATCGAGGCCGCGAGCATCGACGACGCGCTGTTCCTTCAGGGATACGTGACGGCGCAGGACCGGCTCTGGCAGATGGACGGTTTGCGCCGGTTCGCGGGAGGGACACTGGCAGAAATTCTGGGTCCGGCGTTTGTCGAGAGCGATCAGGAGTCACGCCGCATGCGAATGCGCAGGATCGCAGAGGAAGCTTATGTGACGATGCCTCCAGGCGACCGCGCCGCTTTTGCGGCTTATGGCCGCGGTGTCAACCATTTCATCGCGACGCACCGGGACCGGCTGCCGGTGGAGTTCGGCATTCTGCAATATCAGCCGCGGCCCTGGAGCTCGGTGGACAGTCTGCTCATCTGCCTGTACATGTTTCGCAACCTCACTACGACGTGGAAGGACGAGGTGGCGAAGAACGACATGATCGCGGCCGGCGACCGCGCCAAGGTGGATTACCTGTTCCCGATGCACGGCATGGGCGAAGAAAGCCCGGGATCGAATGCGTGGGTACTGGCAGGCCGCCACACGGCCAGCGGCAAGCCGCTGCTCTCCAACGATCCGCACCTGGAGTTCTCGTTGCCGGGCATCTGGCTGATGATGCACCTGGAGGCGCCGGGACTGGATGTTGCCGGAGTGGCGCTGCCGGGCGCGCCGGGCGTGGTGATCGGGCACAACCGGCGCATCGCATGGGGCGTTACGAACTTGCACTACGACGTGCAGGATCTGTACCGGGAGACGCTGGACCAGCGAACCGGACAGTACGTGTTTCAGGGCAAAATTCTGCAGGCGCGCGCCGAGCGCGAAATCATCAGGGTCAAGGGCGGGCGAGCCATCGAGGTAAGCAACTGGGTGACGGTGCACGGTCCGGTGTTTCTGACTCCGGGGAACGAGCACCTGACGCTGCGCTGGTCGGCGGCGGAGCATGGGTTGCTGCAGTTTCCGTTCGTGGACATTGACCGCGCCGGGAATTGGGAAGAGTTTTCTGCCGCACTGGCGCGCTTCCCGGGGCCGGGGTCGAACTTCGTATACGCCGATGTCGATGGGAATATCGGCTACCATGCGGCGGGCGCGCTGCCCATCCGCCGTACGTATCGCGGCGACCTGCCGGTGGATGGGGCTTCGGGCAATTTCGAGTGGCAGGGGTTCATACCGTTTGCAGAGCTGCCGGCGTTCTACAATCCGCCTTCGGGAATGATCGTGACCGCCAACCAGAACCCGTTCCCGGAGAAATTCCCATACGCAGTCAACGGCAATTTCGGACCGCCGTACCGGTCCCAGCAGATTCGCGCATTGCTGAGGGCGCGCGAAGGGTGGCGGGCGGCGGAGATGCTGCGAGTGCAGACCGATCTCTATTCGGCATTCATGCATTTTCTCTCGCGCCAGGCGGTTGAGGCGTACCAGAAGCGCGGGGTGCGCAATCCCGGCCTGGATCCGGCGATAGCGACGCTGCGCGAATGGAACGGCCAAATGTACAAGGATCTGGCGGCGCCGTACCTGATCACGCTGATCTACCAGCGTGTGCGGCGTGCCATCGCGGAGAATGCCTCCTCGGCGCAAGGTGTGGAGTATGCCTTCAACATGGCGCCGGCGGTAGTGGAACGGATGCTCCGCGAACGGCCCTCCGGCTGGTTCGCCGATTACGATGCGATGTTGCTGCGCGCGTTGGCGGACGCGGTGGAGGAAGGCAGCCGCGCGCAGGGGCACGACGTCACGCGATGGCACTACGGAGCGTATCTGCGGATCACGATCAGCAAGCCGGTGATCCACCAGATTCCGCTGGTAGGGAAGTATTTCGATATCGGTCCGGTGCCGATGAGCGGCGCTACGACGACGGTGAAACAGACCAGTATGACTTTGATGCCCTCGATGCGGATGACGGCGGACCTGGCGGATTGGGAGCAGTCGCTGTTCAACCTGCCCATCGGGCAATCGGGTCAGATTCTATCGAGTCATTACAGGGACCAGTGGGACGACTACCTCGCGGGGCGGAGTTATCCGATGCAGTTCGGCAAGGTCGAGGCCAAGAGCACGCTGGCGTTTCATCCGTAGCAGGACCGGCTGAAGCCGGTCCCACGTTCACCTTTTGACGATTGAGATGGGGTCCAGCCAGACCGGGTCTTGCGCGCGGTAAGAGAACACGATTGCCGCGAGCACGCAGCCGGCGAGAAGCATGTATCCGTCGCCTTCGCTGATTTTGCTCACCAGGGTCCACCACGCGGCCATTCCGAAGAGCACGGCGGAAAAAAGTACTACGAGAAAGCTGCCAAGAGACACCATTCGATTTAACACAGGTCACCTCGTCGATCTGTTAATTCTTCAGCGCTAAGGACCGGTCGTCGACAGGTCCAAAAGGGGTTACAGCTTGGGAAGCCTTTGTTTTTTCAGCTTCTCTCGATTCACTAATAAAGACGACGCACGTGAGATGAAGTTACCTTAAAGTTTTGTCAAACCGGAAGTGGGAGAATAGTGAGAAAGCAACCATGCGCTTTCTGGGGTTAATTCTGCTGCTCGCCGGCGGCCCGCTGGGGGCACGGCAGGACGTTGCCGGCTGCGGCACCACGCGCGAAACCTCCAGAGAGAGACTGTTCCTGCATCGGCAGGTGCGGCGCATGAGGGCATTGGCGGTATCGGCTCCTACGGCCGACCGCGACATCGGGAACGTCGCGATCATCGAGGATAGCGGCGGCGTGGTGGAGAGGCTGAACCAGTTCAACCTCGACGGCTCCACGCTGACCTTCACGCCGTCAGCCGCGGGCGCGGCGAGCTATCGCTATGCAGTGTCCGGAGCGAGTTATGATCCGGCGGCCGCGACGCAGGGAACTGCGGTGGCGGGGCTCGGCGACGACGATTGGCGGCAATTCACGCTGCCCTTCCAATTCCCGTTTTTCGGAGTGAACTACTCGCAGATCTTTCTCAACTCCGATGGAAACCTGACGTTCGTCGCGGCGGAGGCGGCCAGCACGCTGCGCTCAACGGGACGCATGACGGGCGGTCCGCCGCGCATCTCGCCATTGTTCGACGACCTGGATCCATCGCTGGTGCCCGGAGCCGTGCGCTACCTGGCCGACGCGAACCATGCGGTATTCACCTGGGCCGGCGTGCCCGAATACACGGCCACCGGTATCGGAGCGCCGCAGACGTTCCAGGCGCGGCTCTACGCGGACGGACGGATCGAATTCGCTTACAACGGCGTGAATCCATCGAGCGCTGTAGTGGGGATTGCGCCGGGCTATGTGCAGGGCTCGACGAACCTGGCGGCCTTCCTGACCGATCCCTCGGCCGATTATGCCTCGGCGGTGGTGGAGCACTTCGGCAACACGCTGGACATCGATGTAGTGACGGTGGCGCAGCGCTTCTACCAGACCCACGAAGACGCATACGACTACCTGGTGATCTACAACAACATGGACATCCCCGCGGCGGTTGGGGCAGTGGCGTATGAATCGACCGTGCGTTCCTCCAGCAGCGGGCACGGCGTGACGCCGCAGGATTCCGGCGCGGAATACGGTTCGGCATCGCGGCTGCGTTCGATCATGAACCTGGGGCCGATCAGCCAATACCCGATCGATGTCACGGCGCTGGTGCCCGCGCGGGCATCCGCGGGCGATACAGCACTCACCGTCCTGGGCCACGAGGCGGGGCATCTGTTCAATGCGTTTGCGAGTATTGCCGATCCGGCGAATCCGTCGAACAAAATCATGCTCGGCTTCGGCGGCGTGCACTGGAGTTTTCTGTTCAACTCCGAAGCGTCGCTGGACGAGGGCGAGCAGATTCTGGATCGCGGCGCTGGTGTGTCGCCGCGCTTTGCGACGGCGGCAATCACACAGGGCTATTCGCCGCTCGATCAGTACCTGATGGGCTTTCGGGCGGCATCGGATGTGCCGCCGACGTTCGTGGTCACGGGATCGGGCGCATCGCCGCTGGGACATCCGCAGACCGGCTTTTCGCTCGACGGCGACCGGCTGGACATCAGTGTTGACGATATCATCGCCGCCGAAGGCCGCCGCACGCCCGACTTCACGGTGGCGCAGCGGCGGTTCCGGTTCGCCTTTATCCTGGTGGTGCCACAGGGATCGACGCCGGCAGACAGCCAGGCGCAGCAGGTGGAGACCTACCGCCAACAATTTCCGGCCCTATATGCGAAAGCCGCGACCGGCAATGCCGCAGCGGACGTGACCCTGAATCGGAGCCTGAAACTGTCGCTGTTTCCGGCGGCGGGCGTGATGGCTGGAGACACGGCCACCGCGACGCTTACCGTGCAGAGCGCCCCCACAACGGACCTGACGATTCAACTCCAGACACCGGCGGGAAACGTGGAGGCGCCGGCGACGGTCACGATTCCGGCCGGAGCCACGACGGTATCTTTCATGCTGGCCGGCGCGAAGAGCGGCGTGGAAGAACTACTGGCCACACCTTCGGACGCGGCTTTCGAGACGGCCTATGCGCGGATTCAGGTGGCCGATGCATCGCTCGCGAGGCTGGCGGTGGTTTCGGGCGGGGCGGGGGCAACGGATCCGGTCGTGGTGCGGCTCTCCGACTTAAACGGGCTGCCCTATCCGGGAGCGCATCTGACCGCGAGCGGCAGCGTCGCGCCGGGCTCGGCCGTGACCGATGCGCAGGGCCAGGCGGTGTTTCATTGGACACCGGCTTCGTCCGGCGCCAATCAACTCACCATCTCCGTGGATGCGGCCCCCGCGGTGAGTGTGACGCTGAACAGGGGCGCCGCCGGAGGTCAGTTGCAATGATTCTTTCCTGGTTCTTTTCCGATCCGCTTCCCGCCGGCACTCCCGCCCCGGAATTCACCGCGGCCACGGACACGGGAGAAACCGTGCGCTCTTCCGCGCTGCGCGGCCGCAACTTCGTGCTGGTGTTTTATCCCGGCGACGATACGCCCGGCTGCACCAA
>Ga0335069_10007099_pt1 | contig 16207 bp, 17 predicted proteins | sample Lox_Sample_11_FD_206714 | JGI IMG/M metagenome (GOLD analysis project Ga0335069, IMG submission 206714) | Soil microbial communities from Loxahatchee National Wildlife Refuge, Florida, United States - Lox_Sample_1.1 | ecosystem: Environmental > Terrestrial > Soil > Wetlands | place: USA... | reverse complement strand
CATCGCTGCGTACGGTGCGCTACGTCTCGAGAGCGCCAGCCAGGCATCACCATTCGCCCAGCTGGACGGTAGCATAACGGCCGTCAACAGCAGTTCTGCCATGCTGTCACTCTCCGTAGCATCAGCCAAGGTGCCCGCTCCCGATCGCGTCGATATCACTGTCACCGGTCTGCCCCGCGCTGTCAATGTAGAAAAGCTCTGCAATGGGACAAAGACTCCGCTCGACAGCTTCTCGTGTACCGCGGATCCTTGTTCTTATGTGCCTTCGGCCTGCAACAGCCTGGTCGGCTGGACAGTGCCCCCTAACGCGACAGGCGCCGTCCAGGAAACTCTCGTATTCCCGTTCTCCCCGTCGTGCTACCAGCGACTGCACATTGAAGATCAGCTATGTGAACGCGCGAGCGCGACGAAGCTATGCGCCAGTGTCCCACCCGGCGGCACGCATATGGACATAGCGATCCCGGCACCCTCAGGGTGACCCAGGGCCGGATGCGGGACCGGTCCAGACGATCACGTTCCTGCCGCCTGGCAGTCGCCAGGCGAAGACGTGCCGGTAACCGCCATGGCCATCACCGGCACCCGGCTGGCCGACGATGCCAGCGACATCACCTACGTCACCGTGCAGGACGAGCGGCGCGCCCGCCCAGCGTATGGCAGCGCCCGTCGCGGCGACTGCCCCGCCGACCATCACCGGGGCCATCTCTGGTTTGTCCGGTCTGTCGAAGACATCACCTGACGTCAGGCAAGGCGACTCAGATGGTACCGGCATGGCGGACTCGGGAGAGCTCCAGCAGGGCCCCTCCACGTCCCCGGCGCATCAGCCCTGATCATCGCCGGCCAGGGTGCCGGGCGGTATCACGTCGGTGTCCGGACGGGCGGCCGACCGGCGGCCGCTCGCCTTCTGCCAGTAAGCCTCCTTGCCCAGCAGCGCCTCCCCGAACCGGTCGAACTCGGCGATCACCTTCTGCGTCGCCTCGGTAACCGCCGCACCGGTCCGCTCGCCCAGCTCCGCCAGCTGCCGGGACACCTCGCCCTGGACCTGCGCGGCCACCTCGCCGGCCGCCAGGGCGCGCACCTCCTGCCGGGCCTCACGCACCGCGGCCCGCAGATCCTTCGTCGCGGCATGGGCCTCGCGGATCACCGCCCGGCACTCATCCAGCGCCGCCTCCAGCCGGTCCAGCTCACCACTCACCACATCCTCCTCCCGCACCGGCGCCGCCCGGGCCGCCCCGGCCCCCCGGCCGCCCACCCGCCCGCGCACCGCCAGGACATCACCCAGCCTGCCCGGCACCCCGCAACGACACCCCGCAACGACACCCGTGCCGCGGCCCGGCTGCGCCGCCGGGCCAGGACACGGGGAACCGGACCCATCGCATGTCTTGTGTCCTACTACACATCCGCGCTGATTGCGAAACGTAAAGTGTCGTGTTAAATCGTAGTAATCCTTCCGTTTTATACGAGTTTGGATAACGCTTATGAGTCTGCTGGTGCAGTAGTTGCTCAGGGACTCTCTTCGTCGCCCGGGTCGGCCAGGCCGCCCCACAGGTCGACCACCTTGCGGCCGCGGTGGTACACGCAGACCGCCGCCCCCACGTCGCCGTTGCGCTCGAAGTTGCCCGCAAAGGCGTCCCGGACCCGCTCGAAGCCCGGCGCCACGTCGCCGTCGGCTGACGTCACCGGAACTCCAGCCCGTCGAACGTGCCGGACGCGCGCCACTTGCCGATATAGGCGAAGTAGGCGCTGGGTCCGTACGGGTAGCCGCGGCCGAGGAACGCGCCCGTTTCCTGGCCCTCGTTGTTGTAGTAGCCCGGCGTGCAGTCCGGCCCGCCGATCATGCTGCCCGGCCCGGACAGCAGCAGCTCCACCCACGCGTCCTCGGCCTCGGCCGACGGCTCGACCGTGGCGGACCCGCTGTCCAGGGCGTGCCGGACGGTCGCCGCGATGGTCCGGGCCGAGTCGACGATGTTGTGCGGCACGTTGGAGATCAGGTTCGCGCCCTGGGTCGGCTGCACGAACAGCAGGTTCGGGAACCCGCGGACGTGGATGCCGTGCAGCGTGCGCATCCCGCCGGCCCAGTACTCCGACAGCGTGCCGCCGCCGCGGCCGGTCACCTCGAAGCCGGCCCGCCTCGTGTAGGGGGTGCCGACCTCGAAGCCTGAGCCGTAGATGAGGCAGTCGAGCTCGTACCCCCGGCCGGCCGCCACCACGCCGGACTCGGTGATCTGCTGGACGCCCTTGCCGTCCGTGTCGACCAGGTGCGTGTTCGGGTTGTTGAAGGCCTGCAGGTACTCGTCGTGAAAGCACGGCCGCTTGCACAGCTGGCGGTACCAGGCCTTGAGCTTGCCCGCGGTGTCCGGGTCCCGCACCACGGCGTCGGCGCGGGCGCGGATCTCCTCCATCTTCTCGAAGTCGGACTCCTCGTAGGCGGCGATCATGGCGGCCGGGCTGAGGTCTTCCGGCGGCAGCGCGGCGATCCTGGCCCGGATCCGGCGCGCGATGTCGGTCCAGCCGTCCTGCACCAGGTCCTCGTCCGCGGCCCCGCCGGCCTGGTTGGCCGTGAAGTTCTCCAGCCAGCGCCGCTGCCAGCCCGGCGTGGCCACCTCGGCGAACCAGCGCGGGTCGATCGGGTGGTTGTCCCGCACGTCGACCGAGGACGGCGTGCGCTGGAACACGTACAGCTCCCGGGCGTCCCGGGACAGGTGCGGCACGCACTGGACCGCCGTCGCCCCGGTGCCGATGATGCCCACGCGCTGGTCGGCGAGGTTGCACATCGGCGCGCCTTGCGGGTCGCCGCCGGTGTAGCCGTAGTCCCACCGGCTGGTGTGGAACGAGTGACCGCGGAACGAGCCGATCCCCGGGATGCCCGGCAGCTTCGGCGCGCTCAGCGGGCCGGTGCCCAGCACCACGAACCGGGCGGTCAGCCGGTCACCCCGGCTGGTCCGGACGACCCAGCGCGCGGCGGCCCCGTCCCAGGCCAGCCCGGTTACCCCGGTATGGAACAGCGCGTCCTCGTACAGGCCGAACTGCCTGCCGATGCGCTGGCAGTGCGCGAGGATCTCCGGGCCGTGCACGTACTTCTCGGTCGGCATGTGCCCGGTTTCCTCGAGCAGCGGCAGGTAGACCATCGCCGCCGTGTCGCACTGCGCGCCGGGGTAGCGGTTCCAGTACCAGGTGCCGCCGAAATCGCCGCCCTTCTCGATGATCCGGACGTCCACGCCGGCTTCCCGCAGCCGGGCTCCCGCGACCAGGCCGGCGAACCCGCCGCCGACGCATATGACGGTCCGGTGATCGGTGAGCGCCGTCCGTTCGGCCCGTGGTTTGCCGGGATCATCCAGGTAGCGCGCGAACTCGCCGGTGAAGCGGAGGTACTGGTCGTTGCCGTCCGGCCGGAGCCGCTTGTCCCGCTCCTCGCGGTACTTGCGGCGCAGCGCTTCCTTGTCGATCCGGCCGGGCCGGGCCGGGCTCCCGGTCGTCATGCCGCTACAGGTTGAACGCCTTGGTCATCGTCGCGGCACTGGCCGCCAGGCCCAGCTTGGGCAGGCGGAGGAGTTGCTCGGCGGTGGCGAGCAGGGAGTAGTGGCTGAACAGCGTGCCGGACCGGGCGCCCGCCTTGGTGCTCGGGCTGATGACCAGGGTCGCGATGCGGCAGCTCACATCGGTGGTGTTGGTCGCGCAGTGCTCGCCGCTGGCGTAGTGGCCGCCCTCGCCTTCGTCCCAGGTGATGAAGATCGCCGTCGAGCCGCTCTTGTACTCGGCGCTGTTGAGGATGACCGGCAGGTTGCGGGACAGCCACTTGTTGCCGTCGGCGACCGTGCCGTTGTGCATGTCGTCGATCAGGTTCGGCGTGATGAAGGAGAACGCGGGAAGCTGGTTGCGGGCCAGGTCGGTGGCCAGGTGCGAATAGGGCACGTCGTCACTGGAGCAGCCGTGCAGCGTCGTGTAGTACGCGGCCGGGTTGTGCCGCACGGCGTAGTTTCCGGAGTTGGAATGGTCGCAGTTCGACGGCATCGACTCCTCGTACGACTTCCACGACTCGCCCTGGCCGAAAATGCTCTTCGCCGACGTGTCGCATGTGGCGCTCGGGCTGCAGTCGGGCAGGAAACTATGCAGGGCCGAATAGGAGAGCCCGGACGTGGCGGCAATGTAGTTCGGCAGGCTGGGATGCGTGATGTTGTGATAGTTGGCGGTCAGCCCGCATTCGCGGGCCAGCGTGCTGAAGTACCGCGCCTGGGACGAGCCGATGATCACGCTGGAGCTGTGGTTCTCGAACCAGATCCAGATCACGTGCCGGTAGGCACCGGGCTTGGCCGCCGTCCCGCACGGATGGCTCGCCGAAGGCTGGGTCAGCGGCCGGGCCGCTGCGGCCTGGCTGACGGGCGCGGCCACGCTCAGCACCGCGGCGGTCAGCGCGCCCAGCGCGCCCGCGGCCACCCTCATTCTCATGGTCTTCATGCCTGATTCGCTCCCCACCCGAGACTGGCCACCCGAGACTGGCCACCCGAGACTGGCCACCCGAGACCGGCTATCCGCGTCACAACATATCGGACCGCGAGCGTCTCACGCCGGCCTGGTCGGCGAACGGGGGAGCCCCCTGCCCATGACCGGTCAGCGCTCTTCCTGACCGGAGAATATGGTCAGCAGGAACAGGAAGACGTTCAGGATGTCCAGGAAGATCGACGCGGCCAGGAAGGGCGCGGAGTCGATGTCCGTCGACTGCCGCAGCCGCTGGAAATCGAACACTGCTGGTAGGCCACTGACTCGCTCATGACACCCAGCTCCTTTCTTCCGGTCTCTTCATGCCGACCACGAGTCTTATCCCCGCGGGCGCCCGGTCGCGTCCGGGTAGGCACTGGCCTGTGCCCTGGTGCGCGGTTCAGCCCGGCGTCCGGCCACCGGCACACGAGCCGGGAGCGATACGAGCCGGGAGCAGTGCGAGCAAGGAGCAAATGCGAGCCGGGAACTAACCAGCGGGATCGTTCTTGGCGAGGAAGCCGAGCACCCGCTGGAGCAACAGCGCGGTGGCGGCTGGGTCGTACGAAGGCAGCGAGCTGTCGGCGAAATAGTGCTGGTCGCCGGGGTAGAGGAACAGTTCTGCGTCCTTGGCCTGGCTGACGAGCTCGCGGGCGGCGTCGATGTCGCGTTCGCCGACGAAGATCGGGTCGGCGTCCATCCCGTGTACCTGCACCGGGACCTCGTCGGGCCAGGAGGGACCGAAAAACGAGACCGGGACGCACGAATAGAACAGCAGCGCGCCCCGCGCTCCCGGCCGGGTCTGCGCCAGCTTCTGGGCGGGGAGCACGCCGAGCGAGAACCCGGCGTACACCAGCCCGGCGGGCAGCCCTTCGACGGCCCGGACCCCGCGCTCGATCACCTCGCCGGGGAAGCCGATCTGCTCGGCGTACCCCATCCCCTCCTCGATGGTGCCGAACGTCCGGCCCTCGAACAGGTCAGGCGTGTGCACCGTGTGCCCGGCGCGGCGCAGTTCGCCGGCGAATGCGACCACGCCGGGGGTCAGTCCCAGCGCGTGGTGGAAGAGGATCACCTGGGCCATTTCCGTACTCCCGTCCTGTTGACTGTCCTGTCGGCCGGTCCCGCGGGCGATGAGCGATCAGCCGGCCGGGCCGGCCGATACCTGCGGTCGCCGGCCAGCCCATGGCGCGGCCTGCTCGAGCTGGCTGGCGACCTGGATGAGCAGATCCTCCCGGCCGTAGGCGGCGACCAGCTGCACGCCGACCGGCAGGCCCTCGGGCGTCCAGTGCAGCGGCAGGCTGATGGCGGGCTGCCCGGTCATGTTGAACTGGGCGGTGTAAGGGATGAAGCTGGCGATGCGCCTGCCCTCCTGCCCGGGCCCGGCGGCGGTAAACCACCCCAGCTCGGGTGGCGGTGCGCCGAGGGTCGGGGTCAGCAGCAGGTCATGCCCGGTCCACCAGCGCGCCATGCGGCGCGCCCAGGTTCCCAGCCGTTGGCGGCTGTTCAGGTACGCCACCGTGCCGAGCGCCCGCCCGGCCCGCCGGTAGGCGAGGTTGCGCGGCTCGATGTCGTCGTCGGCGATCGGGCGCCCGAGCATCCGCTCGAACGCCTGGAACGTCGCTTCGGTGTCGGCGGCGATGACCGTGGTGAAGTGCCGGGCGAACTCCGGGTCGAACATGCCCGCCGGCGTGGACTCCTCCAGCTGGTGACCGAGCGCCTCCAGCAGCCGGGCCGCGCCGGCCACCGCCTGGCGGCACTGCTGGTCGTCCAGGTATACCTCGGCGCCCGGCCGGTCGAGCACCCCGATCCGCAGCCGGCCCGGATCGGCGCCGGCCTCCTGCCGCAGCGGCCGCCGCAGCGGCGGCGCGTAGTACGGGTCACCGGGCATGGCCGCGCTGATCACGTCCAGCACGCCGGCCGCGTCCCGGACGCTCCGCGTGACCACGCCGTCGATGACGCCGCCGGCCCAGGCCTCGCCGGTCAGCGGGCCCTGGCTCACCCGCCCCCGGGTCGGCTTCAGCCCCACCAGGCCGCATTCGCTGGCAGGAATGCGGATGGACCCGCCGCCGTCGCTGGCGTGCGCCACCGCCACCATGCCGCTGGCTACCGCGGCCGCCGACCCGCCCGACGAGCCGCCCGTCGAATGGCCGGGGTGCCACGGGTTGCGGGCCGGCGGGAAGCTCCGCGGCTCGGTCGTCACCGACGTGCCGAGCTCCGGCACGTTGGTGCGCCCCAGCGAGATGAAGCCAGCCGCCCGGAAGTGCTCCGCGAGGTAGGACGTCACCGGCCAGGCCAGCTCACGCAGCGGCCCCAGGCCGAACGCCGTCACCTCACCGGCCACCACGCAGCCCAGATCCTTCAGCAGGATCGGCACGCCGCGGAACGGCCCGTCGGGCAGGGTGCCCGCGGCTTCCTCCCGCGCCCGGCCGAACCGGGTCCGGATCACGGCATCCAGGTCCGGGTTGACCGCCTCGATCCGGGCGATCGCCGCCTCCACCAGCTCTTGCGGGCTGACCTCGCCCCGGCGGACGAGGTCGGCCTGCTCCGTGGCATCCAGCCAGGTCGTCTCCATCACCCCACGCACGCTACCCGCACCGGCCCGGCCGGGTGCGTTAGGGTAATGCCGTGGCAGACAGCGATGACTGGGCTCATAACCGTACGGATCAGGGTGCACGCGGCTCGTTCGGCTTAAAGATCCTTTAAATCCCTAACGAGCTCGCGTGCTCCTGGCTCTGAACCGGAATTCGCGATCCACGCGTGCCGCTCCCGGTAGGACCTGAGGTAGCTGAGGAACTGGCACACGGCCGCGGCGTGCTGGCCGGGACACCACGCCAGGGCCAGGACGTACTGCGGCGGCGGCCGGACGGGTACCACCGCCAGGTCGGCCGGGCATACGGTGCGTGCGGTAGCTTCGGGCATCAGCGCGATGGCGGCGGCCTCGCGAACGGGGCGCCAGTCGGTGTCCAGGGCGGCGGTCGAGGCCAGCGGGGATTCCAGGACCAGCGCGTCGAACCCGCCGAACTCGCGGCACATCAGCTTGAGGCCCTCGAAGGCAGCCGGGGCGAGCGTGCGCGGGTTTACCAGGAACCTCTGCTCGCTCAGCTCGCTCAGCGTCACGTCGTCCCGGAGCGCGAGCCTGCTGCCCGGGCTGGCCAGCACGGCCAGGCGGCCGCGCCGCAGGGGCTCCCACGCTATGTCTTCCATCGCGGTCAGCGCCGGGATCTGGTGGATCACGGCCGCATGCAGGTGCCCCTCCTGGAGCTGATCCAGGAGCCGCTCGCTGACCATCGCCGAGCGGTCCAGCACGATTCCCGCGTGCTCGGCCTGGAAGGCGGTGAGCGCCGGGGCGACCGCCTGTTCGGTGAGCAGGGCGACGCCCACCCGGACCAGCCCGGCCTCACCGTGTCCGACCGTGCGCACCGAGGCGACGGCGTCCTGCAGGTCGGCGAGCAGGCGGCGGCCGCGGTGCAGCAGTTCGGTGCCCGCCTCGGTGAGCTCGACGCTGCCCCGCGTCCGGTGGAAGGGCTGCACGTCAAGTTCTCGTTCGAGCCGCGCGATGGCTTGCGACAGCCTTCGTCGCGAACGACGCCGCGAGGCTACCGGGACCGGCCGGGTCGGCGATCGTTGTCGACGACTTCCACATCACGGCGGGCCGCGGTCGTCTGGGTTTCCGCCGCGGTTTCAGGGGGGCGTTGTTGTGCAGGTTGTCATCACGGGTGCAACGTTAGTGCTCTGCGGGGCCTGCGCTCTGGTATGGCGCGCGGGTTTGGCGTTGCATCCTGGGATGAGCCCTCGTGCTTACCGGAGCACTAGGCTTGGTGGTGGCGTCGGCTAGGCGCCGAGCAGGCCGAGGACGGTCGCCTGTTGCACTGCGTCGTTGCGCGATGAGACGCCCAGCTTGCGGTAGATCGAGCTGACCTCAGACCTGATGGTGTTGCGGGAGACGAACAGCCGCTCGCCGATCGCGCCAGCGGTGAGGTGCGTTTGCAGGTATGGAAGCAGTCGTAGCTCGGCTGGGGTGAGGGGCGACCCGACGGTGGCTCCTGCGGCGGCAGTGGACGCGAGGACGCGGCGGAGTTCTTTCACCCCGTCGATGAGGGTCCCGAGCGCGGGCCGGTGGGTCAGGATGTCGTCGATCTCGAGCAGGAGCTGGCGGGCCGTTGCCGGATCGGCGATGGCAAGGTACACCTTGGCCAGCTGGAGCCGCAGCTGGACGGCCACGAACGGCAGCGCGTAGGTAGCTGACGGACGCGCCCGCATCGCCCGGGCGAGCTGACGGCGTGCTTCGTCCAGGTCACCGTGATGCAAGGAAAGCCTGGCTGACGCGGCGAAGGCCAAGACACTCATGACGTAGTCGTGCATCCGTTTCTTATCGATCGTGGCAAGCGCAAGCTCCAGCCGGCCGGCCGCCTCCTGCCACTCACCGTGATCCATGGCCAGCAACGCGAGCTCCGCTTCACAGATGACGATCGAATCGGTGTTGTTCACCGTGGCCGCCGTGGCGGACGATTCCGCGAGAAGGGCGCGGGCCTCGTCGAGACGTCCGGCGAGCAGATGCGCTTCGCCGAGCAACAACAGCGCGGTGTCGCGCCATGGGCTCCAGGCGGGCTCTTGGGCGACAGCGAAGGCCGCATCGGCCATCATCGGCTCTGGACCGGTGGCGCACATCGCCGCCCGCAACATAGCCCGGGCCGAGTCGAAGGAGGACGAGCCATCCGCCGTCACGAGGTCAAACGCGGCAGCGTCCACGAGTGCGGCCCACCGCTGTGCCCCGGTCGTGTCGCCGGTCAGCACGCTCGCCCAGCCGGCCAGCACTGCCAGCTGCGGGTAGCGTTCGATGTTCGGGTCGCCGATCGCGGAGAGCCAGCGCTGCACGGTCGACAACTGCCCGGCGTTGTACGTCGGTAGGGCCAGCGCGGCAACCAGTTGCACCGAGCGGTCCCATTCGGTCGTGTTCAATAGGTGCTCGAGGGCCAGCGCCGGGAATCCATTGGACTCATACCAGTCAGCCGCCCGCTGGTGCAGTGCCACGATCACGTCGGGTTCAGTGCGGCGAAGCTCACCGAGCAGAAACTCCCGGAACAGCCCGTGGTAGCGGTACCAGTGACGCCGGCGGGGGAAGTGCGGCAGCTGGGACTGAGCGGAGATGTTCATGCTGGATGCTGCGAGCGAGCAACTCCGGCGAGGGGGACTCGATGGCGGATGCATCTGATGACGCTGAGGTTGGTGGCGCTGAGGTCCCGCAGCCCGTGACCCCAGCTGAGACATCTGGCAACAAGACTGCAGCCTCCATGCCCAGGGGGGCCGTGAGAAAGGGGATCGCGGGGCTGGTCGTCGTGTTGATCCTGGCGTGCTCGCTTGTGGCCAGCCTCGTCGGCTCGGTGCACCTGTTCAAGGTGCACAACCTGGCGTTCGGTGTGGTCGGCTCGTCCCCGCTTGTGACCGCGGTGGACAAGAAGCTGTCCCTGAACACGATCCAGTACCCGAACCAATCCGCTGTTAACCAGGCAATCGATCAGACTAACCTTTACGGTGCGCTGATCCCCGGAAAAACATCGGACACGCTGATCCTGGTTCCGTCGGCGAGCTTCATCATCCAGATCGAACTCGGGCCCGCCTTCCGCGCGGCAGCCACGGCACTGCACAGGCAGCTCGTCGTCCAGCTGTCGCACCCGCTGCCCCCCGACGAGCCCACCGGCGGCGTCCCCGGGCTCGTGCTGCTGCCGCTTCTGATCGGCGGCTATCTGGCGTCTGTCCTGCTGATGAAGGCGACCGGAAGCGCAACGGGGATAGGGCGGATGGCGACACTCGTTATTTACGCGTTCGTCGGGGCGCTGCTGACCGACCTGATCGCCGGGCCGCTGATTGGCGCCTACCCCGATAGCCAGTTCTGGATTCTGTGGCCCATCTTTGCGCTCATCATGGCCGCTGTCGCCATGGTCGCGGCCGTTCTCGAGCGGGCGCTGGGAGTGCTGGGAACGGTGGTCGTGGTCATCCTGTTCATCATTCTCGGCGGGGCTTCTTCCGGCGGCGGCGGGATCCCCCTGCTGCCGCCCTTCTGGCACGCCATCGGACCGTATCTGCCGCCGCAGAACGCGGTGGTCCTGATCCGCAACACGCTTTCCTTCGACGGCAACGGCACGACGCACGCGTACATCACTCTCGGGATTTACGTCCTCGTGGGTGTCGCGTTCGGTGCCTACTTCAACTGGCTCCGGCCGCAGAAGCCCGCCGAGGGCGCCCCGGCGCCGGGCCATGCGGCGCGGCGCCCGGGCCGGTCGGGAGTTGTTCCGCTGGTGGGCGCGCTGCTGGTGGTGGCCGTCATGCAGTGCCTGTTTACGGTCAACTACATCACGGCCGAGCGGAACCCCGTCGCCCACAACCTGGCGTTCGGCGAGATCGGCTCCTCCCCGCTCACCGCGCAAGTTCAGAAGCAGATGTCCCTGAAGACGATCCAGTATCCGAACCAATCCGCTCTTAACACGGCGTTCGATCAGAACAAGATCTACGGCGCTCTCGTGTCCAGCAGCGGCACGAGCACCCTGATCCTCAACGGGGGCGCAAGTGCCTACGCGGGGTACCCGCTGACGGTGAACTTCGAGAACGCCGCCATGCAACAGAACGCGACCCTCAAGCTTAAGACCAGCAACGACCCGCCATCTGGCGACCCGTTCGGCGTGATCCCGTCGATCGTCTTGATCGCGCTGCTTGTCGCGGGATATGTGTCGTCGACGGTGCTGATGAGCGCGACCGGGACCTCGACAGGCCCGTTGCGCGTCGCGCTCCTGGTCGTCTTCGCGCTCGTCGCAGGACTGCTGCTCGACCTCATCTCCGGAGCGTTCGCCTGGGGATGGCCGATCCACCAGTTCTGGCCCGTGTGGCCGATCATGGCCCTCACCGTCCTTGTAGTCGCCCTTGTCGCCTCGGTGCTCCAGAAGCTGCTCGGGGCCATCGGGACGCTCGTGACGATCATCGTGGTGATCCAGTTCGGCAATCCATCCTCCGGCGGGGCAAACGGGGTTCCTTTCCTGCCTACCTTCTGGCGCGACATCGGGCCGTACCTGCCGCCACGGAACGCATTGACGGCGATTCACAACACGATGTACTACAACGGAAACGGGATAACGCAGTCTTTGGTGATCCTCGGGATCTACGCCGTCGTGTTCGGGGTGCTGAGCCAACTCCTGGGCTGGTACCGCACGCCGCGGCAGCCGGTCACGCCCGAAACCGATCTGCAGGCCGCAAGCGTAAGCATCGCAGGCACAGCGGTTGTGTAATCGCAGATCGGCGGTCGCTGACGCCACCAGACCGGGATGCGCCGAAGGCACGGATGTGGCGACAGCGCCTCGCCAAGGGGCGCCCGGCGGGAGCGGCGAGCCGACGAGCGCACTTGGCAGTGGCGCGTGTTTTACCCGGCAACGCGCGCCCGCCTAGGCTAGCTCGATGGGTTGGATCGACGTCGAGTTGGCGTTGACTGCGGTTGCCGCGATGCTGTCTCCGACGACTCTGTCATTCTCGGTGCTCGCGCTTGTGCTCGGCGATCGGCCTTTGCGCACGGGCGTGTGGTTCTACCTCGGCGCTTTTGGCGCCACGCTTGCGGTCGGGGTCGCCGCCGCCTTCGTGCTCGGCAACAAGGCCGCCTCGACCACCTCGTACCCGAAACCCCGGGTCGCGGTGTTCGACATCGTCGCCGCTGTTTTCCTGGTGTTCTTCGTCGTGCGGTTCCTCCGCCGGCCGCGCGACCCGAAGCGTGCCCAGAGCATGGTCGACCAGATGAGCAAGATCGCCTCGTCGCCGTGGATCGCGATCGTCGCGGCGGGCGCGACGCTCGCGAACCCGGGCGGCTTCATCCCGATCGCACTGAAGGACATCTCCGAGACCAACCCGAGCACGACCAAGTACATCGTGGAGTGGGTGTTCTTCTCGGTCGTGTCGCTGCTACCGCTCGCCGTCGCGCTCATCATGCTGGCGGTGTCACGGGACTGGGCTACGCGGCTCCTGCAGCACATGCGGGACTGGCTGGTCCGCAACGCGAGGTTGATCGGGGCCGCCATCATGGTGCTGCTCGCCGCAGTGCTCCTCCGCAACGGGATCTCCGGGCTGACCCACATCTCCTGACCGCGGCTTCTTGCCGCGTCCCTCCGCTTCGCGGCGCTCGCGACTTCGGTGGTACCTGGCACGCAACGGGCACGACGCTGGCTCCGTGGACCGACAGGACCACCTCGATGCGACTACTGGCGCGTACGACGGTCGAAGATCGGAGGGTACTTCGTCTCCGTGGTCGGAGGTCAGCCGACACAGTATGCTGCGCGCTGCGCGGCGGCTGCGAGCAGCCCGCCGCCGGTTGTGAGCCGCACCACGTGCTGCACCGCCATGACGGCGGGCACACCAGCCTCACCAACCTCAAAGACTACTGCTGGTGGCATCACCACGTGGTCCTGCACCAGATGGGCTGGCACCTGACCGTCCACCCCGACGGCACCAGCCAGGTCCGCAGTCCCGACGGGAAGGTCATCCGCAGCCACAGCCCGCCATCACGCCCCGGGTGACCCGCCCGGCCGCAGGTGCCCACCACGTAACCCTGGGTAATCCCGATCTCGCGAGCCCGGCGACGATGGCCTGGGCCACCGGCGACGGATCGGTACCGTCCACCGCGAAGCCGTCAGCGACGTGCACGGCGGGCTGGGCGATCATCCGAGGTGCCGTGCCGCGGTGCGGCCAGGTGGCGGTGTGCACGATGAACGGATGGCACAGGAACACGTCCCCGGCCGAGCCGGTCGCGTGCGCTACCGGCAGGCACAGCGCCGACGGCCGCCAGAACTCGGCATCCGAGCAGGTCCCTTCCTCACCGTAGGGTGCGAGGAACTCGGGGACGGCCAGGTGGGAGCCGCACATCAGCCGCGTCGGCGCGTCGCCGCGGCCCACATCGGTGAACAGGAACAGCGCGAGCAGCCCGCGTGCCCTGGAGCGGATGTCCACCCACCAGCGCTGGCCCGCCGGGCCGAGGTAGCTGCCCTCGATGTGATAGCCGGCATTCGCACGGTCCTCCGACGGGAACCGCACCACGACCGCGTTGCCGACGTCGGTCAGCGGAGTCCACCGGCCCCGGCCGATCAGCCCGTCATAGGCGGCGGTAAGCGCCGGTGACATGCCGGCCGCGGCGAACGGCCCGGCGCCGAGGTCGTCGATCTCGATCAGCGGCGGCCAGGTCGCCCGATCATCCCGGCGGACGCCCCGGGTGGCCATCGACGCCCAGATCAGCTCCTGGCACGCCACCACCGTCTCCGCGTCCACGGCACCGCGGATCGCCACATAACCGTCGCGGATGAACCTGTCAACGTCCATGACGGTAGTGTGAGCCGCCTGTGCCACCGGCCGGCAAAGGATTTACGCGGGGAACAGGTGAGTGGCTCAGCAGCGTCAGCGTCGGGGGTGCCCGGTGGTGATCGCCATGGTGTAGCAGACGGGGGTGCCTGCCAGGACGGTGGTGCCGTCGTCGCGGGTCACCGCTCGATGCCGTCCGGGGCGACCGTGCGGGATAGTTCGGCGGTGGCGCCGATCGCGGGCGGGCCGCTGGGCCAGCGGCAGGTCATGGTGATGGCCTTTCGGTGATTGGTGAAGGCAGTTCGTTCGGTCTCATCTGGCGGTTCAGGGCGGTCAGCGCGGTCATGGGTCCGGCGGCGGGGGCCAGGAAGGCGCAGCGCCAGCCGGTTACGGCGGCGAGCAGCGGGATCGCCTGGATCGTGACGATGGTCAGCAGGAATCCGATGGCGCTCTGGGTGGTCAGCGCGGTCCCGAGGTAGCGGCGGTCGGCGAGTTCGCTGAGCAGCGTGGAGAGTTCCTCGCTCACGGCGTCGAGGCTCTCGTACAGCGGCGACATGCCCGCGTTGTCGACCAGCACGTCGAGCCGGCCGGGCCGGGGTGCTCGAGCTCATGGAAGGGGCCGCCGAACTGGCCGAGACGACGGACTATCAGACGCTGACTACCGGGCCGCGGGTTACTGAGCGGAGGTCCAGTGGCCGGCCAGGGCCGGGATGACCGCGTCCGCGTAGGCGTCGAAGGCGGCGGTCATCGCCTCCAGGCTCAGGTCGTCCCCGGCGCGCAGGTCGCGGTTGGCCAGGAACACCAGCGCCCCGATCATGGCGGCCAGGACCCGGGGCCGCCGGTCGGCGGCCGGGTCGACGCCCTCCCGCCGGGCGAGCACCTCGATGATCTCGTCATCGTGGTCGTGGACGTAGCGCAGGTAGGCGGCCAGCAGCGCGGGGGTGGAGTCGATCAGCCGCATGACCGAAAGGTAGGACGGCAGGCTCTCGGTACCACCTGGTAGCTGGCGGAGCGAGATCTGGAACGCGTGGCGGGCCGCGGTGAGGGGCTCCTCCTGCGGCGGCCGGGCGGCCAGCGCCTCGGCGAAGGCGGCCGACCCGTCCCGGATGAGGGACAGCACCAGGTCCTCCTTGCTGGCGAAATACCGGAAGAAGGTCCGCTCGGAGACGTCCACCGCGTCGGTGATCTCGTGGATCGCGGTGTGGTCGTAGCCCTTGGCCGCGAACAGTTTCATGGCCGTCTCGATCAGCGCGTCCCGGGTGCGCTGCTTCTTGCGCTGCCGTCGGCCCGGGTCGACCTCGAGGGATGTGATCTGCGACACAGCAACCTCCACGCGGTAAATGCTACCGGGCGCCGGATGTTGTGTCAGTATCTGACATTTGACAGCGTACGACGCCTAGGTGCCTAGTATATGTCAGATACTGACACTTGTCTTCAGCTGACAATGGATCGTGGAGCGGCCGGGCGCCGGGAAAGAGATGACGTGATGGAGACGAAGCCAGCGACCATCAGGGTCGCGACAACCGGCGTCGCCGGGTCACGGGCCACCGGGTCACGGGGTGCCGGGTCACGGGGGGGCCGGCAGGCTGGGCCGGATGCGGGGCAACCCGGCGCTGACCCTGCTGGCGGTGGCGCTGGGCGTGATGATGGTCGCGCTGGACGGCACGATCGTGGCGGTGGCCAATCCAGCCATCCAGTCCCACCTGCACGCCTCCCTGGCCGGCATCCAGTGGGTCACCAACGCCTACCTGCTGGCCCTGGCGGTCAGCCTGATCACCCTGGGCAAGCTGGGTGACCGGTTCGGGCACAAGAAGGTATTCCTCACCGGGGTGACCGGCTTCGCGCTCAGCTCGGCGGCCATCGGGCTGTCCGGGACCATTGCCAGCAGCATCGGCCTGGTCATCGCGTTCCGGGCGCTGCAGGGCGTGTTCGGGGCGATGCTCCAGCCGACCGCGCTGGCCCTGCTGCGCGAGACGTTCCCGGCCGAGAAGCTGAACAAGGCCATCGGCGTCTGGGGCGCCGTCATCGGCGCGTCCACCGCCGCCGGGCCGATCGTGGGCGGGCTCCTGGTCCAGCACATCAGCTGGGAGTCCTGCTTCTACGTCAACGTCCCGGTCGGGATCGCCGCCCTGATCATGAGCCTGCTCGTGCTGCGGGAGACCCCGCCCTCGCCGGCCGCCTCCTCGTTCGACATCCCCGGCATCATCGCCCTGTCCGGCGCGCTCTTCCTGCTGATCTGGGGCCTGATCAAGGGCCCGGACTACGGCTGGGGCTCCGGCCGGACGCCGGCGTTCCTCGGCGGTGCCGCGCTGCTCGGCCTGCTGTTCGTGGTCCGCGAGTCCCGGGCGCGCCGGCCGCTGCTGCCGCTGAGGCTGTTCCGCTCGGCCTCCCTGTCGGCCGGGGTGGTGCTGGT